>Ga0247723_1001367_pt1 | contig 14395 bp, 21 predicted proteins | sample MSEWelMarce5H_FC_FD_189079 | JGI IMG/M metagenome (GOLD analysis project Ga0247723, IMG submission 189079) | Subsurface sediment microbial communities from gas well in West Virginia, United States - MSEEL Well Study Marcellus 5H_FC | ecosystem: Environmental > Terrestrial > Deep subsurface >...
GGCACTATGTGGTCTGCGGTATCGGCTGGTTTGCCGCATAGGTAGCAGGGTGGGTTATCGGCAAGCAGTGTTTGTCTGTTGCGTCGATAGGTCAGGTCATTGGTTGTGTGTTCTCTGGGCATGTGTCGGGTTCCTTTCTATGTGAAGCATAGGTCAAGGTCTTTAGGTCAAGGGATACTGACGCCCACACAGGAAGGGCGCCTGTGCGGTTGTCCTCGTACTACATGACAGGGTTGGGTGGTTTGTGTTCCCCACTATTTGGGCAAGTAGCCACAGGAAGCCGTTCTATTTTTGTTCAGGGGACAACCTTCGCCATTTGTGCCGTTTTGGAAACGCTGTTCGACTACTTCGGTGAATAGTCGCCTACCCAGGTTCCCCTGTTTGCGCCCCGTCAGATACAACCCTGATACAGCCATGTCACTAATGAAGTTGTTGTGGCCGTCTTTCCGACCTGTCAAGCCATTGTTGCGTCACTTCGCCAGGCTTCGGGCTACTGCATGGGGCAACTAGAAAACCCTACGCAACCAGGATTGCTTTCAATGATGACTTGAATTCTTTCGGGCACAAGTGGCTAACCAATTCGATTGCTTCTTCAGCCGATGTTGCACCAATGACGCCCAGTGACCGTTCACGGTAGTTGACAAAATCGCCAAAACCATCGGCGGCGTCGTAGGTGGCCGAAACGGGAACCATAATTGTTACGGTGAAGTCGTTGTTTTCCATGTCTTTATTATGTGGGCATAAATCAAGAAATGTCAAGGATTATTTAAAATAACCTTGTGACCTGCACTTATTCGGTTGCTGGGCTAGGTATTTCAAGCGTGTGTAACGGTGTCCATTGACCGTTCAAAAGCACTTCAGCATGGGTGATAACTTCCACGGGCATGAACTGGCCGTTAATAGTCAAGTACTCGACATCATGCGAGTTTGATATAGCGATAGCAAACACTGGGTGACCAAAACGGTATTTGGTGCCTTTTGTCCATATGCGAATTGGGTTAATGGGTTGGTGAAATTCAGTTGGCATTGTCGGGTTTCCTTGTTGCTAATCGGGTTGATATGTCTTGAATGTCTTTGGGCCGCCACACATGCACTTCTTGCCCTGCGTCTTTTAAGGTTTCGTGCCAGGCTTTTTGCATTGGTGAAACACGGCCTGTGTCGCTTTTTAGTTCAGCAAATATGACGCCCCTAGTTGAATGGGCCAGCGTTAAATCTGGGTAACCTGCATGTCCTTGTAACGGGGTTTTCCACACCCCTGGGCGTATTTCCACAGCCCGTGTGTGCATAACTAGCCAGCCGTGCAATTTAGCCAGCATAATGACTGAACTTTGGAATGTTGATTCCTTCATGGCACTAGAACTGTCGCTAATTGTTCCATTGGGCGCATTTGTTGCACTTCGACACGGTAACTGTCGTAAGTCATCACTGAACCGTCACGCCAAGTGTGGCCTGCGTTGACTTTGCCGCATTGCATAACTTCGTCAGGGAACAGCCAACCCAACAGGTAAGCCGTATAAACCGACTGGTGCACTTTGGGCTGGTCCTGGTCCTTCTTTAGCCATACGAAAACCATTAGCGAATCAAACTGGTTGCCCAGTGATGATTCTTTGACAGACAAACTGCCTTCAGCAAATGGGTAGAAGTGTGTGCAAGTGTGTTTTACATCTAACGCAATGTTGCCTGCTGTTATGTCCCTGTCCCATAGGCCACAGTTCCATTTGGGGTTTGCGCCAATGTCTTTTAGCCAGGCGACTGTTTGCAGTTCAGCCAGGGCGCCTAAACCTAATGATGGGTGCGGCTTCAGGTAACTGTTGCTTTTGGCTATTTGTTCTTGAATTTGTGCTTCGACTAAATCGTGGTCATCTTGCGTTATGTCATATGTCGGGTAATTCATGACTTGCCTTTCAGTTCTTCAATTAGTCGGCTGGCTTCTTGTTTTGTGTCGGGCGCTGGGCCTTCATGGTTTAACGCCCGTAGCAGGTTCATTTGTGCTGGGGTGGGTGCGTTAGTCGCATTTGCGCCCAGGGTGGCTGTACGGGGATTTTGTGGCTGTTTGGTAAGCACTGCTGGGGCTACCGTTTCGGGTTGGCGGTTGCGTACTTCTTCAGCACTAGCCATTTTCGGGCCAAAGGACATCATGAACCCTAAAACACGGCCCAGGGCGCTGGTGCTGCAATTCATCATTTCGGAATTTCTAGTAAAACTGTTAAGGCCAGGCGTAATTTCCCATGCCGTGGCCTGGCAGTTTATGGGGTCGTCGGGTGTTCGCCAGGCTTGCACTGTCACGCTTACAAAAGTCTTGTCGCCCACGGTGATGATTTCGGGGCGGTTCTCAACTATGCGTAGTTCAGGCCAGCGTTCCAAAGCCAAAGCAAACCGTGTTGGTACATCGACATAGTTTGAAAGGTCCATCAGTTGCCCCTGTTTCTGTCGTAGGCCGTGCGTTCAGCGTTGGTCATGTTTGCCCATTTGTGTAGTTCTGCACAGCGCCGTGATTCTTCAGGGGTCATGTGTAGCCAGTCGCCAGCCTTGCCACAGTTCAAGCAAATGCCTTGCAACAAATCTTGCATGCGAATATCAAAGGCGGTCAGTTCGGCTTTGCATAGTTCACAGGTCATTTGAAGCCCCCCAGGCGCATAGCCACAATGGCGTCTTGTGTCTGCTTAGTCAGATTCGACAAATAGATACCGTGCTCTTCGGCAACATAAGCCAATTCAAACAAGGCTTTGCGCAACATTGCGATATCTTCGGTTTGCTTTTCTAACTGCCAGGCGGCGGCCTTCATGGCAATTTCTGCTTTGGCTATCGCCGCTGTCATTTCGGCTAGTTGTTCTGTCATGTCGGGCCTTTCATTGGTCGGGTTGTTTTCTACGATAACTAACTGGTGTGGCAATGTAACGGATTCGGCGCCTGTCGTTGTCCGTGGTGTTGGCCCAAATGCCCTGTAAAGCCTTTTCGGGAAATGACACGGCGTAGGCGTAGCAGTACTCAAACACTACACATGCTTCACATATGGGTTTAATGATTGCTTTGGCGGCGGCGCTTTCTTGTGCGTTGCTAGGAAAAAACAGGTTTGTGTCAATGCCTTTGCAATTTGCATTTTGTTGCCAGTCGGGGCGGTCAACATTCAGCATTGGTTAACACATTTTCCATGGTTGCCAGCCACAGCCACCAGTTTCTTCCATGGCGTCATACAGCAAGAAACCGAAACGCAAATTTAGTGTTGGGTCAGACATGGACTCTTCAAAGGGCATAGCGAATAGTTCTTCTGCCCAACGGGTATGGATTTCGTTTGCCTGTATCAGGCCGTGGTCATGTCCGTTAAAGTTTGGGTGCTGGTAGCCAATGTTCAAACAGCGTGTTTCTTTCCAAATTAGCCTGCCTAGTTTTTGCAGTGTTTCGGTGTTGTTGGGCCAGCCAACCGAAACTGCTACGGGCAACCATTCCTGGCATTTTGTCGCTGGGTCAACATAAGCAATTTTTGTGGTGGGTTGTGTCGAAGTAGTTGTGCTAGTTGTGGTGGCCGTAAGTTCTTCGGCACGGTCCTGTAACTGTTGGGGGGTTAATTCGCCCAGGGTAATGGTGGCTGGTACTACTGGCACAGTGTTAGGTGTCGTGTCTTTTTGATTGACTACCGCACACGCCGCACACATCAAATAGGTAAATAGGGCTAGCCCTAGAAAACGCTTTACATTCATTTTGTTGTCCTTCAGTCGGGGTCAGGTCGGGGTATGTCTACCGATTCGGTAGGTCTATGTCAAGCACCCATAATAGTTTTGAAAGCATGGTGGACAACATCAGGGTGGTCGGCCAGCAATGGGGCTACTTCGACATGTACCCATTGGGCGCCTTTTGAACCAATAGTGTTTTTGTCGTAAACCTTCCAACTGTCCCTGTCGCAACGGTAGCCAGCACCCCAACCCAATGGGTTTTTTTTGTAACTGCCTGCGTAATCGTGTATTTCTTCTATGCACAAAATGTCACGGTGTGTGTACAGAAAGTCAATAAGTTTGATTCTTTGGGCTTCAGTGCCTTTTAGGTCTACAGCACGCCAGGTGGCATGCACAGACTTTTTTGGTGGGGTTGTGCCAACCATGTTTCGGTCATTAAAAATGCCCAGATTGGTGACGCCGAAAAGGTAACAGCAATAGTCCACAAACACTTTGGTGCCTTCACGCTTTGCGGCGTGTACAGCGTCTTTGTTTCCTGTGTAAGGGCGGCTAGTCATCTTGTTTGTCCTTATCTTTTAGGCCGTTGCTGGCAAGGATTCCTGACAGGGCGCCAGTTAGAAACAACATCATGGGTGAAAGTAAAGTCCATGCGCTTTCGTCATTGGGCGAAACTTCCAATGGTTGCACAATAAAAAGCAGTCCGTAGATAAGTGAAGCAGTCGACAAAATAAAAGTTAGTGAAAGCGTTATGCCCACAATCAGAATTAGCCGTGCTTTAATTTCGCCGTTTGTTAACCGTTTCATTGGTGGCACCTGGGCGCTTCGGGTTGTTCCACACAAGTGTTACGGGTTCTGTCGTTACAACTGGTCACAACAAACATTAGGGCCACAGCCAAAAGCGCAACAATGCCTAGCGTTTTCATCAGGCTGGCCCTATGTCCTCTACAAGTAGTAGGGCTTCACGGGTTGCGTCACGAACTAACAATGGTGTGCCTGATGTGCTACTACAAGAAGCCGTACCAACCAAAGTGACAGAACCAGCCGAAAAAGTTGCGGTTTTAATAATAATCATTTCGTCTTGGTCGGTGACTGCTGTTTCGTTAGTTAGAACATTGTTTCCTAAAACAGTTCCCGTAACGCTTGTTTGTTTCAAAAATGTTTGAGCATTGCCCAAGACATTTGGGGTCTGTCCTTGCGGTTCGTAATAAGTAATTTTGTAATAGCGGTTTGCGACAGCCGTGAAAGTGACTGTCATACCTGTTGCTATAACTGTTGTGCTTGATGTTGTCAGCGTGTAACTGGTTTGTGATGTTGCACGGGCCATGACGCCACGGGGGAAACGGTTTTGCTGTGCAGCGGTCAGGACTGCACCCGACGAAAAGTCTGTGTTTGGGTTAATAGCCATAATTGTTCTCCTTTACCAACCCAAACGGCTGGTATCTAAAATACCTAGAACTGACGAATTAAGCGTAAAAAACTGATAGTAGGTTAACGGGCTGAACGATAGTTCATAACTGGTTTGTTCAGGCGTAATGTTGATAGTCCATCCTTCCAAAACAACATTTACTGTTGTGTCAGAACCTGCACCAGGTACACGGTAAGCAAGACTGAAAGCAATGCCAGGGAAGTTTGCAAGAAATGTGGTGTACGCCGACGAATTTTGCATACGGTCAGTAAAACCTATTTTGAACCGTAAATCTGTGGTGTCTGAAAAAGTGTTGACTATCCAATCGCCGTTGCCTTGTGCCTGGGTTGCGTTGTAGTCGACTGTGGAAGAATTATAAAACGCTTCACCATAGGTAGTTACTGAAGCCGTGTTGGTCCGTGTTTCGCTAGACAAACCCAAAGGCGAAATGGTGGCCGTGTTAATAAAAGTGACACCGTTTTGGATTCGTTCAAAAGTGCTGTAAGCAATAACTGTTGAAGCAATGTTACGACCAAAACTAAACGCTGTTGTTAGTTTGCTTGATATTGAAGGCCTGCTAACGGGTTGCACGGTTTGGGCAGTCAAACTTGCAAACGCTTTACCTGTTCTAAGCAGTCCTCTTTCGGTTGCCTGCAAAAGGTTTAGTTGGTTTAAGACTGTGCCTGTGTATGTTTGGGCTGAAGCAACCGAAGCGCCCAGACCATAAAAACCGCTGTACACATACAAATCATCAGTGGGTAACGGGTCACTGTTAAACGCTTCCATTTGAAGGGTTGTTATCAACTGGTTTAACACTTGTGCAGTTGCCTGATATCTGCCCATTCGACTTAACGGGTCTACACAAAAAATGGTGGCTGTGCTTAGGCCTGTGTTGCCTGGGTGGTCGTTAAATGTTATTTGTTGTACAGCGAAAGTGTCCCTAAATCCCACGCTAGTACTTGAATTATAAACAAAAATTGGGTTATTCAAATTGAAACTGTTAGCCAAATTACTGTTGTTGTTAATCGTTATTGACAGTGAACCGCCGCCGTAGTTGTCTAAGTACTTTTCCCTTCCTTGCGTAATAGACGCCGAAAGAATACTGCTAGTAATGTCAGTAGTTCCGTTTAAAAGAAACACCCAGGGCGTTGTAGGCATTACATTGCCCTAGTGTTTATTGGCACTGGGCCTGACTGGTAAACATAGTTTTGTAGTGCTTTAACGATGGCCTGGCTTATTTCTTGTGATGTCGATATGCCGCCGTTGACATTGACAGTGATACCGCCACCCATGCCGCCCATTTTTGATAATGGGATAACGGCTTCGGGGCCTGCTTCACCAATCATTGCCAGGGTTGGGCTGGTGACTATGCCACCTGCTGCAAGCATGGGAATGTCTGGCACATCGAAGCCTTTGCCACCAATTAAAGGCACCCAACTGGGGACACTAAAAGACAGTTTTCCTACCGTGTTGTTCCATAGCCCTGCTACAGCCCTAAACGCCGCTTTAAACGGTGCTGTGATTGCGTCGGCAACAAAGCCCATAGTGGCTTTAATCCCGTTATAGACCAGGCTAAACATGTTCATAATGTCATCTTTAAACTTAACAACCGCTAACACTGCCAAACCAAACGGGCCAGTAATTACTGCCACTAATAGTTGCCAGTTGTCCTTAATCCAATTAAAGACAGTTTTAACAACACCCCACATGGTTGTGAAATACCATTGAACGGCGTCAACTGCTTTGCCGAAAATGTCAAACTTGACTTGTAAAGCAACCAGGGCGGCAATAACAGCAATGATGACCACAGCACCTGTAGCCACCCACAAGGCGGTAAATGAAGCAGCGGTAACAGCGTTGATTGCGGCAGTCACTGCACTGACTGCGGCCCATGCGGCCATAGCGGCATTGGTCAAAATAACGGCGGCGGCAATGCCACCGATGACTGCACCCAGGGTGACAACCAAACCCACATTGTTACTAATCCATGTACCCATAGCCGTAAAGGCTGGCAACAGTTTTTCAACTATTGGGAACACGGCAGCGCCAACAGATTCTTTAAATTCACCCATTTGAATGGAAAACGATTTCATTTTGCCTGACGCAGTGTTGGCTGAAGTCGAAGCAGCACCTTTAAAAGTGCCAGCCAATGCGGCGAACACTTCATCGGTTGTAGCGCCATTTGCAATCAAACCTGCCAGGGCTGGGTCAAGTTTCTTCAGTGGCCCTAGTTGCCCGTTAAAAGCCTTGCTAAGGGCGTCAGATACTGCGCCTAAGTCTTTGCCCGTTCCTGCGCTTATGTCTAGTGCCAGGGTCATTAAATCTTGTGCTTTGGTTACATCACCTGTGCCACGAACAAGTTTGTCAAAGGCTGGCCGTAGTTCGTCATCGGCAACAGCGGCGGCAATAGAAGTTTGCGTGATGAACTTTTCAACACTGGCAATTTGGGCGTCAGTAGCGCCCGTGGTGTTTCGTAGGCTGGTGGCCAATAGTTGGGCGGCCTTGTCATCTTCCATGAACGCTTTTACAGCGTCAGCGCCAGCAATGGCTAAACCAGCAATAGCAAGGCCAGCAGGTACGGCGGCTTTCTTAATAGCAAACTGGGCTTTTTCGCCAGCGGTTTCTAACTTCTTAAATTCCCTAATGGCGCTGTCAATGCCTTTGCTGTTGAAGTCTGAAATTACGGGAATTGAAATAGCCATCAGAAAACCTTCAGATTCTTATTTGCTTCAGCCATGACTTCTTCAACAACTTTTTGAACTTCGGTTGTTAGGTCAGCGATTTTTGCTTCGAATACAGGCCAGATAACACGGCTGGCAGAACGCCCAAATTTGGCGCTAAATGCTGTTGCTAGTGGGTTGACATTAGCACGGCCTGCAATGTCAAAGATTGCGGCGGCAGGGTTCTTTTGCATAACCGAAAAAGCAGCGCCTTTTTTCTTATTGTTGACACGCACACCAACACCACGCACAGCCTTTGAAGCAGACAACGGGAACACTTGACGCCCTGCTGGTGACCAATTGCGTGTAGTGCCACTAGGAAAACGCATATCGTCATAGTTAGATTTCATGGCGTCGGTCATTGGTTTGGCGATTTCTTTCATGTTCGCCACATACGCTTTTCGGTAACCAGGCTCTACCTGGTTCAAATACTTAACAGCCTCTTTGACCCCATCTACTTGGATAGTCAAATCGGTTGCCATGTCATTTTCTGCTTTCGTTAATGACCTTAATAACCGTTGCCAGGTCGCTGTTATCAAACTCTACTTGCTGTGGCCAGTACCCTGTCGCAACCAAAACCTGGGCTAGTGCGTATCGGTAGGTACTGGCAAAGTAGGGCGGTCAGGTTCGTCACTAACAACTTCTAGCAACACAAGTTTTTTGATGAAGTCATCAAGGACTACTGGCACAACTACGCCGTGTTGCTGGCATGCCTGGTGTGCAAGGTATGCCAAATCTTCAATGCCGATACCGCCAGCCATGTCGCTGGCTTTGCGTTTGAATTTGCGTTCCCACGAAACAATGGTGAAAAGGTTGGTGCTTACTTCGATAGGGCCTTCGCCCTGGTCTACTTTAAGTGTTAGTTGCATGTCGGGCCTTTGCTGTTGGTGGTTAAATCAAGAAACAACGGTGGTTAAGGTTCCACCTTTGAAGGTAATTGAAATAGTGCTGAGTTCGCCCATGGTTGCGTTGATGACTGGCAACGCTTCAAGGTAAGCGCCTACTAATTCGAATCTGGGTTCCGTGGCGCTGGCAGTGGTCAAGCCTGCAACGGTATTAGAAACCTTTACGGTGGTGGTTGTGCCAACTAGTGCGGCAAGTGTTGCGTAAGTTTCGGTGGCCGCATAGGACATGTACAAATCCAAAGTAATTTCCTGATTGAACAAACCAGCAACGAACACACGGCTGGTGCCACCAAAGGCTGTTGCTTCTAATGCTTCGGCAGTGTTGGTAACAGTGGCGCTGGTGCATTGGTCAGTCAACGAAACGCTGTTGACCATTACGCCTGGGTTTGAAAGGTATGTCGAAGTAGCCATGGGTTAATCCTTTTTCGGTTGTGCTTTAGTTTTAGCAGATTTTGGGGCTTGCTTGTCGCTGACTGGTTCATCAGATTTGATGAAACCATGAAGCAACAATGCTTCAATGTTGGTTCCTGCACCTGGCACAAATTCTGCGCCTACTGTGCCGATTTTGTCGCTAGTAATTGTGTATTTCATGGGTCACCCTGTCTGTGCTTGCATGTCAATGGATAGGTCATAAGCGGCAAAGGTTTGGCCGCCTATTGGGATATAGCCAGGGCGCCCAGACTTAACTGCAACATTCTTTCCTAGGACCTGCGCGCACATGCTTAAAACATTGCGTAAGCCGTCAAGATTGCCTGGCCCTAGTGTTACTACTTTTACCGAAAAATTCATGGTAACAATGTTGTAGTTGAAGGCGTCAAAACTGGGGGCGTCAATAAACACACATGGTGGGTTTATCTTTTCAGGGTCAAACACAACCCGTAAACCTGTGATGGTTGCCAGCGTTGCCGCTAGGTCATCTATGGCTTCATTGAACAGGTCGGTATATACAGCCATTACGCAACCGCAGGCCGTGGGATACCAGCCAGTTGTTTGATTAACGGTGACAGGCCTGACACGGTGGCTACGCCCATATCGCTAAAACTTGCAAACTGGTCTATGGCGCCACGCTGTCTGTAAATTGAACCGCCCATCATGATGGTTGCTAATTCGACATCACCTGAAGGCACAGTAGTTAAAGAATCCGTGTACCCAGATTCTTGCCTGCGTCTAAATATAAAATTGGAAGCCGCTGTAGCACACTGTGCAAGAAACGCTGTTTCGTCTACGCCTGCTAACGCAATGCCTAGCCATGTGCCAATTTGCGTTCCTGTTACCCAGGTGCAAGTTTCGGTAAAAGTCAGGGTGCCTGGTGGAATTGCGGCGCTTCGGCTTAGGTCATCGTCAGCGTCATAGAACAACACCTGGTTAGGTATTGGCAAGTTGTAATCGAATAACAAATCGCCTTGTGAATCAACACCAATAAAGTAGTAACTAGGCAATGCGTAAACGGTGTGTGTACCGTTCAAGCCGTGGCCTAAGCCTGCAAGTGTGAACGATTGACCCAAACCTAATTCAGGTTCCGTCAGTGTTTGAACAACTGCGTAGTTATCCAAACGCTGATGGAAAGTAACAGAATAAACAGCCATGGGCGGCTAACCGCCTTTCGACTAAGCCTGGGTGATTTTGCGAATCATTGAACTGTTAGCGGCAAACACTGCTGCATAACCGTACATCGACATAGTGCGTGACACCGTGGTGGGGTTCTCAACACTTAGCAAGCCTTCATCTTGGCGGTAAATTTCGTAAGCATTGGCGTTAAAAATCACCATGGTCTTTGCGGCGAAATTCTTGTCAACGATGATTTGAAGGCCCAGTGGGTTGCTGTTCTGCCATGAAGTGGCGTCACCCTTACCCAGTGTGTTGTAGCCGTTCAGGCCACCGCCCGTGTAACCAAAAATCGGGCGCTTGTTGTCATCGACTAACTGCATCATCAAGCCCCAGGTGGCTGGGTCTACAGCGATGTGGGTTGGCAAGTAGTTGGTGGCGGCAACGGTGGTGACTGCGCAATCGTAGATTGACTTCAACAAGTCAGTTACGGTCAAGTCCCAAACACCATCACTGCTTGCGCTTGACACAAGCGTGTCACATGCGTAGTTGTCAATTGCAAGAAGGTACTGGCCTGCGAGGTCTTGCATGATGATTGCCATTGCGGCAGGGTCACTGAACGAAACTGTTTGGTAAGACAAGGTGGTGCTACCAGCGAAAGTTTTCTTAGTGACCGTGTTTGAAGCAATCACTGAAGTGGTGGCTGATACTGCGTCAAGTTGTGCGCTCTGTTCTGCAACAGTCGGGTGGGTTGTCCAGGTCGGGCGAATGAAGGTTGAACCTGCATTGCCTGCTGGCATGGCCCGTGTGCCAACTGCTGACAGCAACGGTGCGATGTAGTTGATGTCCGCAAACACTGGGCCGAGAATCGGTACAGGAATAAGGCCAGCCACATTCGAAGTGACTACATCGCCAGCGGCGGCGGCGATTGGTGACTGGTGGTATGAACGGTAGTCATTCCAAACTTTGGTTGCGTTGGCGGCTTCTACGCCACCCTTGTGCATTGCTGCAACAAATTCGGCGGCGTTTGGCAAACGGGGTTCACGCTTTGCCTGGGCAAAAATCGGTGCTGTTGGCACTGCGACTTCTTCAACAACTGCAGGGGTGTTATCCATTTTTGGTTCTTCCTTTTGTGTTTCGACTTGTGGCGCTTCTGCCGCTACCTGGGTAATTATAGACCCCGAAAATGCCCCCTGTGGGACTAGCGATAATTCAATCCAGTCACCCTTAAGCACGGTCATGTTGCCTTCATCGTCGTACTTAAATTCTGTGGGGTTGACACCTACTGAAACGGCGTCAATAACACCATCGCTGGCAAGCACTAGGGCTTCATCGCCTGCACGGGTGCTTGACACTTTGGCCGTAAAGTACATGGCCTCTGGGCTGTCGACACGCTCTGAAACCAAACCAACCGCCTGGGTTGAATCGTGGTACATGTACAACTTCGGGGCTTTACCGTCAACGGGCAAACTGCCTGGTGCAAATTGCACGGTGGTGCCATCGCTAACAGTTGCAAAAGTGTTGTATGGAACTGCAACACCAGTGATGGTGCGGCGTTCTTCACCGTTGGGGCCTGCTGCTTCTACAGCGAATGTGTTTGAAGTAAATCGAATCATGCCAGTTCTTCCTGTGTGTTTTCTTGTGGTTCTGTTTCTTCAGTCATTGGTTGCATGACTGCGTAATCTTCTTTTTCTGTTTCTAGAAAATCTGCGGTATCCCATTTAACATAGGTGCCACGGGGCAGTTGTTGTGATAATGCGGCCACAATTGCTTCGGCGTACATTGACAGGCCGAAAGTCCACAAGTCAGATTTAGCGCCCTGGCTATTTGTGTAAGCGTAACTACCTGTTGAAATACCCAATAAATACGGGGGTACATTGCACAAGTTAGCGATTTCACGGCTTTGATATTCGGCGGCGTCAATCAACAGCATTTTGTCGGGTGTTGCGTTTGTTTCTGTGTAAGTCAAAAATTCGTTTAGTGCAGCAGTCTGATTAGTTGCCCGTGCCTGGTTAAACGCTTCGGCCAGTGCGGCAAGTTCAGTTGCGCTTAAAGGTTCGCCACCAGTTTGTTTGAGTACGCCAGCAGGAATGGCACTAGAACTGTTGCGATATCTGGCTTCTTCAAGTTTTAACGATGTAGCGATAGTTTGTTCTGACATGTAAATCATGCCTTGTGTTGGGCTGTAAATCTGCACAACATCTTTGGGGTCTATGGCGCCACCGTTGAAAAAGATTTCTTTGCTTTTACCAAACCACACGGGGGGATTTGCGTCGGGCGTCGTAATAGACCCCTGGGGTAAACGGGTGGCTGAAGCCATGTAACCATCTTTGGTTCGACTGGTGACATAAAGAAAGCACCTTCCGAACATGAAAAGGTCGTCAAAAATCCATGGAAACAAAAAGTTGTTTGGCATTTCAGGGTCTAGTTGTCGAAGCCAGGAACGGGGCGCCAATGGCACTTCTTTCATTTCGCCTTCTTCTTCATTCCAAACTTCGGTACACATTTTTAGTTTCATGCTGGCCAGCGGTGAAGCCATCAGGTCACGGGAACGGGAAATGGCGGCAACGGACATTGCACGGTTACGCATGACGCCTGCCTGGTATGACCACCAATCACCAATCAAATTAGGGCCAGCAACTTGTGAACTGTAATAGGCGCCACCAACTGCAGCGGCTTGCACAGCAGGTTCAGGCTGGGGGCTAATCGCCGCTTTGTTCACTTTGTTATTGCTAAATAATCCCATGTCGGTTTCCTTTGGGGGTGTCCCTGCCCTGCCCGACGCAAGACAGGGACAACTTGACTTTAGTACAACAGTTTTTCACGGTGTCCTAGACACAGCAAACATTGGTTTGCCAACAACCTTTGGCCGTGACGATTCCGCAATGGCCCATGCCATACATCGACATAGTTCTATTGGGCCTGGGCTTTTCTGACTTGACAAAACGACGCCGCCGCCCGTTTTCGTTAACACGCTTCTTGATACATGTTCAGCCAGCGCAAGTTCGCCACGGTGCCTTACCTTGCCTTCCACAATCATTTTTTGAATTAGGCCTGAATACTTCAGTAGTTCGCCGTAACCGATAACGCTACTTCGACGTTCCAAAGATTTTGGCAAATGCAAATGCAAGGCTGGCGTAATGACCAGACTGGTAGCGGTGTCTGCCATGACCCGTTCTATTTCTTCCCACATTTGATCTTCGGTATCTACCATGAATTCGACACACACATGCGCTTTGGATTCAAGCACCGATGACCTGACACCCACATAGCGCCCGTCAGTTAGGTCAGTGTCAACTGCCAACACCCCACCTGGGGGCATAGGTATATCTGTTTTTTGTTTGTCCCAAACGCCAGGTTGAAGCCACGCACCACGGGCCGAAACCCACATGTTCAAGTGTGCCCTTAAAAAACTGTCTTTTTTGGATACGGCCCTAAGCGCTTCGACTGTCACGGTTTGATTCATCGCTGGGTTTGCCTGTATCCAGTTAGTTTCTAGTCGGGGGTCACTGCCAGGCTTCATGCTGTATTCGGCAAAATACAGGTTGCTAGTTTCGCCTTTGTCTATTTCGCTTATGGCCTGTTCTCTAAATTGAATCATGCAGGCGCTTGATTCATCACCAGCCGTAGACCACATAGACAGCAACGGTGACTGCCTAGCAATCTGACTAGGCCTTAACGCTTCATCGACTACCGCCGCCGAAATGTTCCAAAGTTCGTCAATCACAATTAGGTCATAACTACCGCCGTGCAGGTTTGGGGTGGCCGCCCTAACTTCCCAGGTAGAACCATCAGGCATTTTTACTGACTTACGCCCTAAAGCATTAGCCGCTTTACCACCAAATTTGTCTACAAGTATTGGGGCGATAAAACCAAATATTGCTTCAGCACGGTCAAGTTTGTTAGCCACAGACAACACGGCCTGGGGCTTCCCACGGACTGCCGCCAGTTCAGTAATCCACCAGCCAATTAAAGCCTGCAAAGCAACGGACTTGCCCTGCTGTCTAGCAGTCGACACAAGCGCTTCACGAAACTGCAAGTTGCCTTTACCGTCATGGGACAATTGCCCAGAAATTACATGCTGTTGCCAATCCATCAAAGACAAACCCATGTGGGAAGTAGCCCACATGGAAACCCTTGAACCGTAAC
>Ga0247723_1001368_pt1 | contig 14395 bp, 12 predicted proteins | sample MSEWelMarce5H_FC_FD_189079 | JGI IMG/M metagenome (GOLD analysis project Ga0247723, IMG submission 189079) | Subsurface sediment microbial communities from gas well in West Virginia, United States - MSEEL Well Study Marcellus 5H_FC | ecosystem: Environmental > Terrestrial > Deep subsurface >...
CCTGGAATCCCGATCCTCCGAGCTCTCGCCTGTTGGTCGATCATCTCCCAGTCAGTGGGGTATGTGTCATGAATGACAGCCTTGTATATCCCTTTCGCTTGCGCTACTTGGGGGTGCGGGTCACACCGAGGTTCTGTGTTTCTTGAGTTCAGCCCATACAGGCCATTAGCTAACGCGCTCTGACGGCTGTCGTCGCAAGTAACGGCGGATGAACGCCCAATAAAAAAGCCGCTTACAACTGCGTCCGGTCGAAACCTTAACTAATACAACTACCGTGCATTAGGTAAGGCGGAACGCATGTGTAAACGGCCTTAAATCTTGTTGCTTTCGACGACAACAGTATGGATTCTACATAGATTTCAGGCTGTGTCAACCGGTGTCATGTATAAAAAATGGGAAATTTTGTACATGTGTCAAGCCTCATGTTTACTTATTGCCGTTTTTTTAGCATGACAAGGTACTTATTGCCGGTTTTAATCGCCGCAGAAGCAGGCAATGGTCTCTTCATCGGTGAACAGGTTGTTCTGCTCATGGGCAAACTTCATCATATCTGAGTACCGTGGCCGGTCATTGCGGAAGGTGCCGCCGATCTTCTCCTCCTGCTGCGCCCACCAGACTGCCCGCTCCGGCTTGGTTGCAATCAGGGACAGGATCTGCTTTGGCCCCTTGAGAAAGCACAGGTCGCAGTTGCCCAGAGCTGTGACGCCGTCAGCGAACTTGATGCCCAGATCGAACGGCTGCTCCCGCCAGAAGGACTGAACATCCTCTTGGAAGACCATTGCGTCCAGCAGGGGCGTGTGTTTGTTCGACCGCATCTTGGCCGCGCGGCGTGGCTCATCAGCCCTGATGCCCACCATCGTGTCAAAGTCTTCAATAGATAGCGATTTGAGGTACCTATCGATGGTCAGGACTTTCAGCTCAGAGGTGCAAAACCTGGCCACTGGGTTGGGCAAGTAACTGCGCTTGGTGGTCAGCTCATCAAACGGCTCGCCATTGCGACTGGCAGTCTCGAACGTGACGCGCTTGAACTTGGGATCGGCAGACTGGTACTCCAGCCAATGGATGTCTACGTTCCAGTGGGTCTCGCAGTCATGCACAAACTGCAAGGTGGATTCATCTTCTTTGCCGGTGTTGCAGAAGCAGACTATGGCGTCCGCAGGCAGACCGTCGTTGGCCTCCAAGACCCGCCACAGCATGTAGGCCGAGGTGCGCCCACCAGAGAATGAAATGCAAGTGGGAGTGTCGATCTTAAATGGGCTCATGCAGTTCCTTGGTGTTGTTGGTGGCTCCCATGAGGCAGGGTGTGAGCGCAAATCAGCAAGATAAAACTCCCAACGGGGCCAATCCGTTTCCACCAACACGGCTGAAGACTGTTCAGGTGGTCTAGGGCTTCTTCTCTCCCCACCTACGGCGTAGCATCCTCTCGGTCTGGCCCACCGCAATCTTCATGCGTGTTAGTTGTTGGTGGCCCTAAGCGGCTCCGGGCGCTGGTACAACCTAACGGGCAAGCTCTCTCACCGTGCCTAAGTACCTTGCTTTCACCAACACGGCTGGGGACTGCTTTCGGGGCACAGCGGCTCTTAGGCACTATTGCTGGCGGTTCAGGCAATCCCCATGCGTGTTAGTTGTTGGTGGCTCCAATTTGCCTTGCCCCGCTAAGGTAAGCACACGCCCAGAGTCTTGTATCAGCCAGCAATTGCGTTTTACTGACGTAGCCACAGCGTCCTGTAGCGGTACGAACTTCCACCAACACGGCTGGGGACTGATTCAGGTTAACGGAGGAACGGGGCAACCGCTCGGCCTACTGTCTCTCAATCCCCATGCGTCTTGATGAAAAAAGCAGGAGGAGAACATCTCCCCCTGCAAAGGAACAAACATGAAAAACACGGCAACTGCTTACCGCGCTTTTATTTTAGCGCCTCCAGCACTTCCAGCGCATCCTCCACAGATTCAACAACAACACAAGCCCCGCCAGTCCACTCGTCAAAGAACTTCTGCTCTGCCGTCGTAAGCTTGCGCGCCGACGGTGGCTTGTCCCCATCCTTGACTTCCAGCAGAGCCGTCTCACCCCTAAACCCCACCAACAGGTCAGGTATTCCCTCGCCCTGACTGATGATCCGGACAGTCGCCCCAGCCTTGCGCAGTGCGGCAACGATGTCGTTTTGGTTGGCGTCAATTTTATTTGCTCGTCTCATGGCTGGTACTATATCACGGTTGTTGACAGGTGTAAATTAACCTGATACATTCCCCCTCCCATCAACAGTTAGGAGATGACATGAACTACTGCCCAGACTGCGGAGTTCCCAATCCATCCGACACCCACACCTGTGTGGAGTACGAGAAGAAGATCAAGCTGGATCTGACCCCAGACCAGGAGATCTCGATCTTGAAGGAGATGATTGGCGAGCTGCAAGCAAAAGTGCGGGAGCTGGAACTATGGCAGACCTGAAGTCGGAATACGCATACGAAGAGTGGCTGTCGCAAAAAGAATTTGAGGAAGATCAGATCAGGCGGCAACTAAATAAATTTGGAACATTTGGAAAGACACATGAAACTTACAAACAAATTCAACCTGCCGGACACGATCCTCAACGTGTTGGAGCGGCCAACGTACAGCAAGGGGAAGGCGCACATCTCGGCGACGGAGCTGCTCAACAGCCCCCGAATCGTCCAGCTTAAGCGCAAGTACTGGGAGCACATCGAGACCGACGCCAGCGAGATGGTCTGGGCTCTGTTCGGATCTGCCGTCCATAATATTTTGGAACACGGCAAAGGCGAAAACCACATCGTCGAACAGCGACTGGGCACAGAGATCGACGGCTGGCGCTTGAGCGGTGCCATTGACCTGCAAGAGGAAGACAAGGACGGAGCCATCTCCATCAAGGACTACAAGGTCACAGGCGCTTGGTCGGTGATGAATGAGAAGCGCGACTGGCACAACCAGCTCAACGTCTACGCCTATCTGGTGGAGAAAGAAGTCCAAAAGACGGTCAAGTCTTTGCAGATCGTGGCCATCATCCGAGACTGGTCAGCCCGCGACACGGTCAAAGAAAGTTATCCACAGTCCCCCATTGTCACCATCGACATCCCTGTTTGGCCAATGGCTGAGCGCGAAGCGTATATCCGCGAACGCGTCCACCAGCACAGCTCGGCCTACTTTGCGATGGAGACCAGCGGGGAATTGCCCGAGTGCTCAGAAGAAGACATGTGGGAAAAGCCCACCGTGTACGCCGTGATGAAGGTTGGCGGCGTCCGAGCCAAGAGTGTTCACAAGACGCTTGAGGATGCACAGCATGCCCTAAACCAACTCAAGGGCTACAACCTAGAAGTCCGGCAGGGCGAGCGCACCAGATGCGCAAAGTTCTGTCAGGTCAGCGAGTTCTGCAATCAGTACAAACAATATCTTGAAACAAAGGAACAATGAAATGACAGCTCGAAACGCAACCCGAGCGGCAAAGATCCGCGAATACTTCATCGCCAACCCAGACGTCAAGACGGCGGCGGTGGCCAAGAAGTTTAAGACTTCATATCAGGTTGCCTACATGGTTAGGCACAAAATGAAACCCAAGAAGATTGTGGTGACAGCAACAGAAGCAGCTATGGCAAAAAGGCTAGGCGTATCAGCAGTGGACTACGCAAAGCAGAAAGCCAAGATACTCAAGAAGGTCAAGCCAAAACAAACCAAAAACCCACTCGATATGCTTCCCAAGTTAGGTGAAAGCATTGGCGGCTTGACCTTGACGCGCAAAGCAGAGGGTGACCATTTTGTTTACAAATGGGTGCGCGATGCGTTGGTTGCTTCAGGCGAGGTGTTAGTTGACGCTCCAGCAGAAATTGTTGATAACGTCAACCATCCTGCCCACTACAAAGTGGGTGGCATCGAGACAATCGACTTCATCGAAGCCAAGGAACTGGACTATCACTTGGGCAATGCTGTGAAGTACATCAGCCGCGCCAACCACAAGGGCAACCGCAGAGAAGACTTGGAAAAGGCCAAGTGGTATCTCAATCGCGCCATCTCACAAATTAAGGAATAACCATGAACTGGGCAGCAATCATTGGCTTCGCGTGCTTTGCCGCGTGGCTCACACACATCTTCACCTGCTTTGCTCAGGCAATGTGGGGGTTTCTCGTCGCTGGCGCAATCTTCTTTCCCATCGGAATATTGCACGGCTTCTATCTTTGGTTTAGTTGAAAAGGAAAAACATGTCTGTATATCGCAAACTGCAATCGGCCCGCCTCGAGCTGGTCAACTCCGGCATCAAGAAGACCGGCCACAACACTTATGGCGGCTGGAAATACTACGAGCTGGGCGACTTCATCCCTACCGTTCACAAGTTGTTTGACGCCGTTGGCCTGTGCGGCGTGGTGACCTTCAACGACGTGGCCACCCTGACCGTGTACGACACAGAGACCAGCGAGAAGGTTGAGTTCTCCACGCCCATCGTCTACGCTGAGGCAGCCAAGGGTCAGCCCATTCAAATGCTGGGCAGTACCCATACCTACCTGCGCCGATACCTGTGGCTGTTGGCAATGGAGATTGTGGAGTCTGATGCAGTGGATGCTGAGCAACAAGAAGAGAAGGCTGAGCCCATCAAGATCGCTCCCAAAACCAAACCGCCAGCAAAGATCGAGGGCAAAGAAGGCCCGTGGCAATTGAAGATCACCACCGATGACGGCGGCGACATGGAGAACTGGATTGCAACCGTCAAAGAAGCAGTCGGCATCATGTTGCAACACGCCAAGGATGAGCGTGACGTGATGGACATCTTCAAGGTAAACCGCACTATATTCGACCGACTCAAGGCAGACGCTGCCGATGCGTATGCGGCGATGATGGCAGACTTCAGCGCGGCCAAAAATGGATTTAAAAAGGAGCAAGCATGAGCGGCAATCAGTACCCCAACAGCGGCAAGCTGTCCCACAACAGGTACAAGACCGAGGGCGACAAGAAGCCCAACTGGACTGGCGAGATCACGATGGAGCGCAGCACCTTGCGCGAGCTGTTGGACGAACACACAGAAGACGGGATTGTGATCAAGCTCAGCGGCTGGGACATGGCCGGTCAGTTCGGCCCTTGGATGCGCCTGTCGTGGAACAACTACAAGCCCCAGCCCAAAGAGGGCGGCTACGCACCGGCACCAAAGCCAGTGGCCAAGGCTCCTCCACCCGCTGACGACGACCAAGACGTGCCCTTCTGACCATGAAGACGAGCCAATTTGAGGCCGTCAAGATGGCCATGAAGCAGGACAGGACAGGATACGTCCTGACCCTGTCCGTACACCCAGACGAAGTTCCGGATGAGATACTCCGCGACTTTGTCGGGGCGCGCTACCAGGTCGTGATGGTTCGTCTCAACGGCAATGACCAGCCCATGATTCGGGAGCAGGAGTACGCCCCTGACCCAGTCAAGATTGCTGGCATTCTTTGCCGCGATGTGGACTTTCACCGGTTCTTGGTGGAGATCGGAAACATCGCAGAGGCCAACGAGAAAAGCACTATCGACTGGATGCGCAACGAGCTGGGCATCGCATCACGCACGGAGCTGAAGACGAACACTGACGCGGCCCGACACTTATTCACCATCAACGAGGAATTCAAAGCATGGAAGAGAAACGCTTAATCCCATATTCAGTTCACTTGCGAGAAGACATCTACAAGAAACTGAAGATCGCCGCCGGAGAACGCAAGGCGTCCGGCTTGGTTCGCGACGCCATCACCATGATCATCGAGGGCGATGACGCCCACACCAGCGGCTACAACAAGGGACTGCAAGAGGCCATCAAGGTTATCAATGCAGACTCAGTTGCGTCTGGCTTGGTAATCAACGGGCACAACGTAGCCAAGAGTTTGGCTACCACCTTGCAGGGAATGATCATCCAAAAGGAGAAGTCAAATGGCAAGAAAAAAACCAGAGGGAATTGAGATCCTGACGGCCACTGCGCCGGAGCCAGTATCCATTCAAGAGATCACAATGCTGGACTGGTACGCCGCCTTTGCCTTGATGGGCATTGGCTCCGAAGCGTCAAACACAACGGCTGTGTCGATGGCGTTTGATCGCGCAGAGATGATGATGACCGAGCGGGAGAAGCGTGGTGCCTAGACCAAAAAGTGAGTTGACCAACGGCGGCAAGATGGTGGGTATCAGAATGACTGAGTCTCAATACGAGCATTGGAAAATCATGGGCGGGGCGGCATGGCTCAGGCAGCAACTTGCGATGGGAATGGAGGTGCGAAGAAAATATGAGCAAGCCCTTAAAAAAGTACCTAAATGAAGTGGCAGACTTGGGCTGTATCCTGTGCTTGCACTTGGGATATGGCCCAACACCCGCCCAGCTTCACCATCCACGCAACGCAGCCGGCGGAGGAGAGCGCGCCTCCGACTGGCTGGTAGTTCCGCTATGCCCAGAACACCACACCGGCAACTCCGGTTTGCATGGTCTGGGCGGCAGCGGCTTCTATACAAGGTACAAATTGACCGAATGGAACCTTGTGGCCTTAACTATTGAGCATCACAATAAGTCTAGAAATTAGAACTTATAGCGGGACGTCCATAACGTTATGGAGCCAGTTATTCTTTGAACGACTTGCGAGCATCCTCTGCTTGCTTAGCCGCCATAGACATCACTTGCTTCAGCCGCTTGATTTCCTCTTCCTTCTGCTCCCCAGTCATGCCTTTGTAGGCCGGATTGGAGATCATGAGGATACGTTTGCGGATGTTGGCCAGGTTCTTTGCGGTCTTGTCATAGAACTTGGACATGGCAATCTCTGACCGCTTCTCCTTCAAAATCTCCAAGACTTTGTCAGACTGTTGCAACTCTGCGTAGTGGCGCATGTCGGCGTAAGCCTGTTGAATCTTGATGTTGTTCTGATAGAAGTCGGTCAGATATGTGGACTGGGCAGTTGGCAGTTTCTCTGCAAAGCCAAGCGACACCTGCTTGGTGTAGTCAATGTCTGGGTATACGCCATCGCTGAATGGACGAATAGCCTGAGTTGACGTGGCCGCGATTGTTCCACCCAGCCAGCCCATGTAGGCGCGGATCATGTAGTCAATCTGGATGGGCGACAGCTCTGTAGATTCGCCTGTCACCTTGGACATGGCGTTGCTGACGCCGCCCAAAGCAATGGCAATTGGACTGGTTGAGTCTGTCTTGCGCTCTTGCTTGGTCAGGCGCTCCATGCCAGCAGATTCAATTGGCGCGCTGGTGAAGGGATTCTTGTTGGCATAGATATCCACCAACGGCTTCACAAACTGAGGCACAGGATTCATCGAGAATGTCTGCCACACCATTCGGCTCAGGGCGTCAGTGAAACGCTTGGTCTCAGCATCCTTGTCCATCATCTGCTCAACAGACCGCTCCACCAGAGTGGCAATGGCACCAGTTTCAAATGGCTTGGGCACACGGATGGCAATGTCAGTACCAGGTATCTTGGCCCACCAGAATGCATCCCGATCCCACTGCTCGCGCTTCTGGAAATCCTCGTCATCTTTGTACGCCATGTACAGGGCGATTGACGCCAAGGCCACGGCACCGGTAACGGAAGTGAAAGCTTTAGCCTTTTGGATGTCCGTCAAGTCAAGCTCTTTGCCGGTAATGGAGTTGTAGAACACGCGGGAGGTTGGCAGTACGCCATCGCGGCCAAGCTTGTACAAGCCCTGCAAGCGTGCATTGAAGAACGGCACAGTGGCAGATACAAACCGAATGGCATTGGATGAGCCCATCGCCGTGAAGTTGATCAAGTCACGAGCGGCAAAGCTGGCTTCCAAATGGGTGGCACCGCTTTCCATGAGCTGCTTGTACAGCGCAATACGGTTGGCGTTTTCAGCCTTGTTGCCCAAGTCTTCGTAGTTGCGCCACATCTTTGTGAACATATTCTTGACCTTCTCAGGCGTATCAAGAATGGTGGCTTCATCTACGCCGCGAGCAATCAGCTTCTTCACAACATCAGCGCGGTCGCCCTCCAGCACGGAGCCAAAGTTAAACACGCCGCCGCCGGCCAATGCAGACCGATAGATGGGCGAGTCTTTGCCGGAGTCATACAGGCCGCTGTAGACGTTCTTGACAAGGTTGCCGCTCAAGTCTGAGAGTGCCGCAGACTGGATGGATTCCCTGATCAAGTTGTACGCCTTGAACGTTGGAGATGCTGTCACACCAAAGCGCAACAGATCCTTGAATGGCCGCATGATATCCACAGCCAATCCGCGTGGGCCAAGCTCAGTGATCTTGCCAACCGATTCCAGCAACAGCGGGTCAATGATGTGGTGATAGGTGGTCACGCCATCTACTTGGGTCTTGACTAGATCAGTTGCGCCGGTCTTGGCCTCAGTCATGGACACCAGTTTCTCTTGGCCGTCAGCATCCACTTGGGTCTGTACTAGCTCGCCATTACCAACCACATTGCCAGTCTTGGCGTTTACAACCTTGCCGTCAACCCAAGCGAGCCCAGGTTTCAGTGCAGGCTCAACAGCGCCCATTTCACGAGCATCGGACAGGATAGTGTTTGACGCTACGTTCTTCATGGAGGCCGACAGAATATGGCTCCAATTGCGCAGGGTGTTTTCCATCAAGTCGCCAAACGGCTTTTCGTTTTGCCCTTTGAGCATCTTGGAAAACTGTTGATTGGTCAGGCGCGAAGCGGTGCGCACAGATTCCAGCTGGCCATCTTCCATCGCCCGATAGAACGGAATATAGAACATGTCGTTTGCAAATCGCTGGTATGCAATGCGGTCAATCAGACCATTCATCAATGCCACATTCAGCACAGACCGGTTCAGGGCCATCACATCTTTACGGGCCTGCTCGTACACCTGTGCGCGCGAACTGCCATCTTCCATATTGCCCTTGGTGAAGTCGCCAAGCTTTGCAACCAAGTCATCCAGTCTTTCAGAGCGCTTTGCTTCGGGCAGATTTGACTCCCGGCTCAGCGCCATCCAAACTTGCCAACGATCCAGCTCCTTGCCCAGCGGCTTGACCGAGTCAATGAAGCCCTTGCGGTTCTCATCAGCCACCACATCCAAGGCTCCTTGGTTCATGGTCACATGGCCGTGGAACAACAGGTTCTCCAGCGCGCCGCCAGTGTCCTTGGACAGGGTGGCCTGCATGTGGCCCATTGGTGAATAGTTTTTGGCCGTGCGGAATTCATCCACAGTCTTCTGAGCAATCCACTGGAACATCTTGCCTTTGTTGGCATCCATGCGGTCAATGATGGTCTTGTTGGGTGCGTAGAACACTTTCTTCAGATCGGCGATTGTGTCTTCATCCAGTCCATCAAAGGCGCTTTCATCCATTGCTCCGCGCTTTTGCATAGCCTGCTGAGCCTTCTCCTTGATGGAGCCCAGCATGAACTGCATCTCCATTTGGTTGGATGCAAGCGGCTCCTTATTGAATGGGCGCTCAGCAGAATCAACAGCAGCCTCAGTGACGCGATCCATGTACTTGATGAACGTCTGGTTGGGCAGGTACTTGCCATTGCGAAGCTTGTTGTAAAACGCCTTCATGGCCGCACCCAGTTTGGAGAAGAACTTCTCGACTACGGTCAGCGGCTTCTCTTGCGTGGTTGCCCATTTGGCTGTTTGGTCTGCATACCATTCGCTAAAGCTTCTCCAATACGCACGTAGGTCAGCGGCCATCTTGCCGTCGGCAACTTGCGTGCCTTTGGCTGTAGCGCGGGCGCGCAAGGTATTAACCAAGTCGCGAGCGCTGGCAGTCTTCTGCTGCTCCAGCCAAGAATAGTACTCATCCTTGATGGCTTCTTTGGTTGCAGCGTCTTGATTGTTGAACACCTCCATCTCATGGATGTGGCCCAACTCGTGAGCGGCGGTCTCCAACATACGGACGCGACTGGTTTTCTTGGTGTAGGCAATGAAGTAGTCGCCGTTAGGCAAACGCTGCATCACGCCAACAGCCGCAGGGTCAAGCGTTGAACCTGCAACAGAAGCAAAGTTGCCAATCAAGCTTAGGCGGTTTGCTCTGGCGTCATCGACGGTTGTGATGTAAACGTTTGGCTTGAGGCCAAGCATCTTCTTCCACTCGCCAATCACACCAGCAAAATCTGCCGGTACGCTTTGAGAGAAAGCTACGCCATCATTGTTGTATTTGACGAACGGATCGTTCTTGGCCTTCTCTTCTTCGGCAGCAACCCACTTCTTCTTGGCATCTGACAGCTCTTTAATATCTGCTTTCGATATGCCGCTGCCGGTAAATGAGTCGATGTCAACCTTTGCTCGCAAGCCATCTTTGGCTGGGATGTAGACAGGTTTACCGTTCCACGCATTGAATGCACGGATCAGCGCCAAGCCATCGCGCTGATAAACAATGTCGCCGCCAAAGTCTTGGGCATGGCCATCGGCACGTTGCTCTTGTTCGGGAGTTGCTTCGCGCTCGATCTTGTCCTTCATGTACATGAAGTCTTCACGCTCACCATACTTGACGTTTTTGGCCAAGAGGAATCGTCCAACCTGATAGACCTCATCGGCAGACAGTACAGGCTTTGCGTTCTTGCGATCATAGAAGAATGAATGGCGCAATGGGTCAAAGCTGACCTGTGTCCAAGCTGGATCTTTTAAGAGCCTCAAGACATCGGCATACACCTTGCCAGGAGCGGTTGGAACCCATGATCCTTCAGCTGTTTGCTGCGGCATCTTGGTCTCTTCGCCCTTGGCTATCTTCATGGCCGCTGCTTCGGAGCGGATGGCAAACCGCACATTGGTCAGGTGACCCGTGCTGGCGTAGCCAATAGGCGACTTGGGATTGTTCTCTGGGTGGATGGCCACAACACTGCCATTCAGGCCCAGCTCTTCGCCACGTTGCAATGCCTTGATGTCCATGCGCAGACCAACCTTGGTGCCGGCAGGGATGGATGGATTGATCTTTTCTCGTTGAGTCTTGTTCAGAACCTTGGCCATGCCTTCGGTGGTCTGGGGTGGCTCAGGCTTTTCAACTTCGGCGATTGGTTTGTAGGCGTCCACGTACTTGTCGTACTGGGCTTTGCTGATTCGACCGGCGGCAAGCTCACGCGCGGCCATTACCACTTGTGGGTGACGGCCTTTGATTGGCTTGTAGTCGGCGGGGATGGGCAGCTCAGGTGGCAACTCTTTCTCAGCCTTTTGCTCTTTGGGCTTAGCCTTGAATCTTTCCTGCTCGCGATAGATTGCTTTATTAAGCAATTCGCCCTTTTCATTTGCTACCGCATAACCGCCGCCATCTGGGATTTTGACAGCCTTGTGTTCTTTTCCGGTCGCTTTTGTTTCATTCAAAGCCGCAGCCTCTACCATTGCTTTGTCAGTGGTGGTGGAGTCTTTTGCAGGAATAAATCTTTTTAAGCCAAGGTTAATTTCGCCTTTGGCCATACCGGTTTCAATAGGCGTTGCATACCAAAGCTTTTTATCCGCGTCCCATTTCGCCCCGCGAGACTTTGCAAAGTCTTTGTCTTTGAAAGGGACAAACAAATACGTTCTGTCTTCTTCTGGCTCAGCTTTCTTTGGCTCAGGGGCGGCAAAGATGTCTGTCTGTCCTTGGGCTGCGGCCACATCAGCGGCACGATCACTGCCAGTCAGGGTGAACTCGCCCACCTCTTTGTCTGCCTTGGCCTTAGTTTCAGCTTCTTTTGCGGCTTTCTCTTCTGCGGCGGCGCGCTTCTCAGCTTCGGCCTGCTTGGCTCTAACTTCGTCGGCAGTCTCAGTCTTTAGCTCGAACTCTTCTGTTACCGGCTTGCGCACCAGCACCTTGTCATACCCAGCCTCTTGCTGCTCAAAGCCTGCCTTTTTGTAGAAACTTACAAGCTGGGCAAGATCCATAGCGCCAGCCTCTAATGGGGTTGGCTCAACATATAAAGTTTGACCTTTCTTGTCGGCAATATCCATTAGGGTTTTTAAAGCAGCAGCAGCTTTACCTTGCTTCCTAGCTTCCGGATCAACTGTCAATGACTCAATAACAATATCTTCAGGGTTGCCTTGGAAGATGCCAACATCGCGCTTTCCTGGCTCAGCGTAGATCACCTTGCCTTGACCAAGAGATATACGAACGCCATCCTTTTCCCATGTTGGATGCCATTGACCACCCTTATCTACATATACCCTTGGGTTTGGTTGTTCTTTTGCGCGAGGAACATGAAGCCTTTGAAATCCTTCTTGATCCAAAAGGTCGGCCAATTTTTCTGACTTGATTTCAGGCGTCAGCTTTTTTTCTGGAGCAATTTGTTCTTTGCTTTCAGCAGGAGCTTCATTCTCTCCTTCGGCGGGAGCTGCCTTAGTAGCTTGATCAATTGCTCTTTGCTCATCTGCGGCAAGTTGGAGTTCATAGTTGATGTCCTTTAATCCTAAGTGGAGTTCGATCTGCTTTTCAATTTCTTCTTTGTGCCGACCAAGAATTTCCAAAGCACGATTGGTGTCTTCGGTCATGTAATTTTTGGTGCGCAACTTCTCTTTGACATGCTCGACCGCATCCTTGAGATCAAAGTTGGGGTTGTCGTGGCGGTTGCCATGTGGCAAGAAGTCATCCAACTTTCCATCGGCCACGATGTCATCCAAGACTGCCCCACGCGTGCCCGCCTTGGCGCGTAACAGCTTGTACTCTTTGTCAGGGCTGATGTCGTTGACTTCAGATGGCTGCAATGTACCGCGCAGGGATTGCCACAGGCTGTAGCTTTCACGCTTGGCCCTATTCATATCTGCTGTAGCCGCCTTGGATTGCTTGAGCAAATCTTTTGTCTCTGCCTCAAACTCTTTTGAGACAGGCATGGGCTCGCCAACAGTAGGCGTGGCTTCTTGGAATTCAGGAGCCTCTTTGCTCATCAGCCGAATAGTCAGCTCTTTGGCCCTTTGCTGGGCGGCCATGTATTCTTTGCCGGCATTGGATCTGGGTGACGGGATCTCGCCCTTGTTGGCCTCTCTGAGCGCAACCATCTTTGCAATTGCATCGACGCGCTGACTCAGAATCTTTTGGCGATCATCCATCGGCTCTTTAAGCTCGGCGGCTGCAACTTCTGGGGCGGCTTCAGGCGCGGCCTCTTCCATCAGTTGCATCTGATTCTCTGGCGTCACTTCTACTTTGGGTGGAGGCTTGAGCGGTGCAGGCGGAGTGCCTTCCGGCATCATCCCAAGCTGCATCTCAATAGGCACATACGGCATGAAGCCCAGCTTCTCAAACTCCTTCTGCTGGATCATGCTGTTCTGGACTGGGTCGGCGCTGAACTCTGTGTTCCGGATCTGATCCACTTGGGTTTGCAGATCAATCTTTTCTTGCTGGCTCTTTTCGGTCTTGGCCAAGCGAGACAACTGCATCATCAGCTCATTCGCATTACCAGGACCGCCCGTGAAAGCAGGCGTCTCAGCCATGCGCTCTTGAATGGCGGCGACTTTCTCTTGTTCTTGCTGCTCCGGAGTGATCACTTGAATGGGTGGCGCTGGCTCCTGCGGGGCAGGCAGGGCATTCAGCTTGGCCAACTCAGCATCCTTGCGGCGCTGGTTCTCCATAGGATCAGCATGGAAGATGGTGTTCTGCACCTCAGCCACTTGGGCCTGACGCGCTTGTTCTGCCGCTGCCGCCTGCGCATCTTGCTGTTGACGCGCTTGAGACAGGAAGGCTTCATTGGGATCAGTGACGCCGGTAAAACCTGGCATCCCGCGAGCCCGCTCCATTGACGCTTGGCGCGCTTGCTCGGCTTCAGCAAGCTGCTGTTGTTGCAGCTCTTCAGCCGCCTGAACAGCTTTGACTTCATCAGCCAAACGTTTTTGTTCAGCCTTCTGAGCGGCTTTTTGCTTTCCTTGTTCTTGGCCGCGCTCGATGTAACGACCGGCAGGGGCTAGTGCTCCGCCCAGTACAGCGCCACCAATGAAGCTGTCTAAGTATTCGCTTCGGGCCTTCTCATCATCAATGGCCAAGCCTGCTTGCAACCGCTCCAAAACCTGTTGGCCGGCCTCGGTCAAACCTTCTGTTCCTATTGCGGTACCAGTGGAAAGCGCATAGTCCTTGGCGACCTTTGCCGTGGTCTCCTTGGCCGCTTCCAGCAAAACCTTTTCTGAAACGTCTTTCCCTGCGGCGGCAAAAATGTTGCGCAAGCCTGGCAGCATCTTCAGGCCAATGACATCCAGCGAAGCTTGCAGTGGGGCAACAGCCGCAGCTTGAAGAAGATTTGTCTCTTCCAGCGTCTTGCCTTCTTGCATTTGACGGGCAAGGTTAGATCCGGTGAACTGGGTTGCCGAAGCCGCGCCAGCTGCGGCCAAGCTTGCAAGACCTGCGGGTGCTACATATCCAGCCGCAACAGGAGCCACCATATATGGCAAGGATTGGCCAAGCAGGCCCAAGCCCTTGGAGATGGGAGCCTCACCCCACGTCTCGGGTTCCTTGTAGGTTTTCTGACGGTACTGCTCTTGCTCTTTGATGTACTGTTCAGC
>Ga0247723_1001369_pt1 | contig 14385 bp, 18 predicted proteins | sample MSEWelMarce5H_FC_FD_189079 | JGI IMG/M metagenome (GOLD analysis project Ga0247723, IMG submission 189079) | Subsurface sediment microbial communities from gas well in West Virginia, United States - MSEEL Well Study Marcellus 5H_FC | ecosystem: Environmental > Terrestrial > Deep subsurface >...
ATAGTTTCTTTGTTAACTTACCTGCCGTTGCTTCCCATAATAAATCTTTATCTCTTTTAAATGGTAATTCTTTCCATTCTTTATTCATAATATCAAATAATCCAACTTCTTCCGCCAGGTCGGCAATGAATTGTTTCTCATCGTCTTCCTTTTTAATATCACCAAATTTCCAGGGACTTTTTTTGTCCTTACTATCATATTTTATTACAAGAGAACCTGCGGAAGCGGCTGTGATTTTTAATTCACAGCCGGCCTTTATCTTATTATATTCTAACATTAAATCTGGCTGATCACTACCTGCACCGGCAGGAATAAAAGATTTTGGCACAAAACCTAGAGGTTTCAATAAATTTGCCGCATTCACTTCATACTGAAAACCTTGTTGTGCTGCCATTTCTAAACACTCCCTAAAAAGGAAGTATTTATACTTTGAATCCTCCGAAATCTTTCTTCTTGAAGTTACCATTTTGCGGTGGCTTTGGTGTCTGACTTCTTCCAGCATCGGCTAAACCCTGTTGTGCATCTTGTTCAACATCATACAGTTTCATTTTCGACCTGTCAACACCAAGGACGAATCTCTTATGTGCTGTTGGATCAGAATAACGATTCTTCAATTGCTTCACCATGATTTGACCAAGTGCTTCCAACTCTTCTGAGGAAATCAATGCAAACATCAAGTCTGCGGTTGCTGGCAAACCAAAACTCTCACTTGTGTCTTCCAGTCCTGGGTCGGATGAAGTAAAACCGCTCCTTGTTGTTTGTGTAGCAGATACAATTGGTACTCCGTACTCAACGGCAAGACCTCGCAGTTCTTCAGCAATTGACTTGACATATGTATAGGAGTTGACGTTTGCTCCGGCTTTGATTCTAGAAGAACAACAAATGTTAAGATAATCAATAAAGATGATATCAGGAAGAAAATTTCTCTTGAGGTTAAGTTCATTCAGTAGTGTCCTAAAATGCACCGATGATGCGGATGCTGTTGGATATTCTTTAATAATTAATTTACCCGTCGTCATATCTTTGACACGTTTGACCTTCTTGTCATACACATCTTTTGGTAATTGTAACAGATCATCAATAGAAACATTCAGTAAGTTTGCATCAATACGTTCTGCAATCTTTTCTTCTGCCATTTCCATTGTGATATACAATACGTTCTTACCTTGTGACATAGCACCAGCGGCAACGTGGCACATGAATAAACTTTTTCCCACGCCAGTGCCCGCGAGAGCAATATTGAGAGTTTTCTTTGGAAGACCACCTTTTGTAATCTTGTTGAAATATTCCAGATCGAAAGGAATCCGTTCTTCTGTTCTATGGTAATATTCATACCGACCATCAGAATCTTCCAAGTAATCATGCCCAACAGAATTATCAAAACTTACGGCAAGAGCATCAGAAAGAATTTTTGGTATTGCACCCTTCTCATTAACTTTGTCTTTACCATCAAGAATGGATATCGAATTTAAGACTGCATTATAAATGGCTTTTTCCTGGCAGAACTTTTCAGTTTTGTCGATGAGCCAACTGTTATCAGTTTTTTGTTCCGTCTTTGCAGATTGTTCAATTTCCTGTAGATAAGTTTCGCACTTCTCCACTTCTTCATTTGTGAGATTACGCCTCTCTTTGACGGCCAATGCAATCGCTTCAACTGATGGTGTACTATTGTAAGCATTTGTAAACGATATGATTTCATCAAACAACACTTTCTCTGACTTATCAGTAAAATATTCATCTTTAAGAAACGGTAATGCCTTTCTCAAATAGTCTTCATTGTGAATCAGATTCCTCAGAATAGTCTGTTCCAACTTCATCGATGCTTCCCTTTTCTAGATTTTGTGATATGATATTTACCAAGATATCACCAATGTGGTTTTTAAAATCTGGATCTTTCTCCAAAGACGTAACGTCGAATGAAGTCTCTAACACATTATACACGAATTGAAGATAAATGGCACCATCTTCCTCTTCGTTAAATTTTACTTTACCGTATTGATAAACGGTATCTGTGTATTTACCACATAGCAATTTGATACCGACAGTAGTGTCTTCCGTTTTTGGAATGACATAGTTATAATCCAGACCTTCTTTAAGTGTTTTCATTTTCAACCTCGATTTCTTTTTGTATGATATCACCTGATGCAACACGATACTTTTCTTCAATAAATTTTTGGAAAGTTTTATCTTTCAAAATTGGTAACCAAAAATCTTTTGTGTCTGTATCTTTGACTCTATATTTTTTATCTTCTACTTCGCCAGTGGAAACATCCACTTTGCTATACCATCCATTTGAGGGTTTGATGACATGCCCGGATTCCAACGCAACATCAAGTAAACCTGACCAACGGCTAATACCACCATCAAAAGATACAGAAACAGGGATTTTAGATTTTTCTCTGACATAGCGACTCTTTTCTACGTTAATAATGAAATTGTAACCGACAACTTCGGTGCCTTCTTTTTCTTGCTGACGACCGATGATAAAAATATTGTCTGCGGAATAATAAGAACCGGTACCGCCACCAACAATGTCTTTTGGAAACATACCAATTTCTTTATATGTATGATTAACAACAATCATCGGAATATCTTTCAACGACAAGTGTGGTGTCACCATACGAAACAAACTTTTAACTTGCTTTGCACGGCTCATATCTGCTACAGATTTGCCTTCAAGTGCATCATCAACTTCTTTCTTAGAAGCCAAATTACCAATCGAATCGATAACAATAATCAGTCGTTCACCGCGTTCAAGACTGGTTAGTTGTTGCATAACATCAAACTTCAGTTGTTCGATATCTGTAAGTGGCGTGTGCAACACCCTATTTGTATCAATACCAAAAGAATCGAAGTAACTTTGTGGTGTACCAAATTCAGAATCATAAAACAACATAGCCGAATCTGGATATTTGTCGAGATAAGATTTAGCCATCAGCAATGAGAAAGCTGTCTTAAAGTGTTTGGATGGTCCTGCCCACATTGTAAGCCCAGGTGTTAGCCCACCATCTAATTTACCTGAAAGTGCCACATTGATGATGGGCACTGAAGTTGGTATCATATCTTTATCTAAAAAGAATTTAGATTTGGCTAGAATGGCCGAATCTTTGATAGAACTGTTTTTCTTGATTTTGTCCAAAATGCTCATGATATTTCCTTTAATCGAATAGTGAGTTTGTATGTTCAGTTGTCCAGTCCATACAATCGAGAATTACTTTAATTGGCTCTAAGAATGTTTTATCGAATTGCATATTGTAATCGATATATTCTTGAAGCCCAAACTCTGGTGGTAGTCTTCCTGGGAACGACACCACGTTCTCTTTGAATGTGTTGGGTGTTTTTAAATAAGTGAACTTAATCTTTTCACCCTCTTGTATGAGTGGATACCTTTTTGATAGACCTTTTTCTTCAAGGTACTTATTATATAGTAGTGCGCCTCGCACATGTATTGGTGTACCTTTCGAATAAATGGTAGTCTTGTTACCGTACTCTTTCAATCCATTGATACCACGTGGGAAAGAAATATCTTCCACGTTCAGCTTTTTAAATTCTGAACGAAATGTTTCAATGAACTTATGCATATCGGCTTGAGAACCTTTCATGATAATCTGTAGAGCTTGCCTCATCTTCTCGCGCACGGGTGCTGGCGTGGAAGATTTAATCATTTCAAGACCCATGACCTTCATATCAGGCTCTGCATATTGAACGCCTTCATTGTTATACACATGCATGATATAACGCTTCTTAGCAGTCCAAATGCCTTTGTCAGCCAATGCTTCACGTTTCATTTGCATCTTTTGTGCATATGCATGAACATAGTCTGCCAATTCTCCATAAGACTTGTCAATGAACGGTTGAATCTTTTCTTCACAGATTTTATCCATAAAAGAAATGACTTTATTTTTGTCTGAAGTATCTTTGATAAACTTATCAACAAGTTCACTGAGTCTCAGATAAATTGAATCAGTATCAGATGCAATAACATAATCTTTATCAGTCTTCAACAAACCATTCATGTATGAATTAATTTTATGTTCAATCCAACGAATGCTCAATTGACCAGCAGAGGTTACACCCAAGGCCATACGCAAATCATAAAAACGGAAATATTGAGAACCCAAAGCACCATAAGCACTGTTAAGCGATACCTTTTTGGCTAATTGTAGGTTGTTGTATCTAGCAACACGCTTTTCAATTTCATACTTTTTAGTGTCATCTTTCTCAACTTCATATTCCTTCTTTGCTTGAATCATGAGTTTCTTAAACTTCTTACGATCCTCATACATTTCTTCCATCATCTTTGGTAAGAAACCTTGCATGTCTGTGCGGAAGAACTGCCCATTAGGAGTGAGTGTGGCGTTTTCCAAACTTGATATGTCAATTTGACGTTTCAAGAGTTTATCAACAGAAATACCTTGTGAAAGAATGTCACGCATCTCTTGCGTATAATTTGCAGGTTCAATCAAAGTCTCTGGTGAAATATTGTACTGCATCATCAAGTGTGGATACAAAGAATTCAAGTCGAAGGATGCAACCCAATTGTGTAGACCAACTTGTGGTTCTTTCACATATGCACCTTCAAAAGCGGAGTCTTTGTCTTTGATGATACGTGGTGGAACCACAATCTTTTGATTCATCAAATGATTATATGTCAGTGCATCCCACATACGAGTCTGTGCAAACACATCGTCGTAATTAGTTTTCGTATCATATGCAAGAGTGAGAGCCAATTCGATCAGCTTCAACTTATCTTCTAGTCTCAGAATCAAGTCAACGTCTTTGATGTTGTATTCAATAAACAATTGATAATTCAGTCGATACAATTGGTGAAGGTTCTCATATTCTTCATATGAAATTTTACCTTCACCGAGTTCGAATTGTGCAATAGCATCCAAGCGATAAGATTCTTGAGACTTGCCGTTCGGTGAGTACCACTTATACAGTTCAAGATAGTCTAGATCACCAATGCCGACGAGATCATACACTGTCATTTTACGGTTCATAACGAATGCTTGACGCTCTGAAATTATATTCCAAGGCGATAGTTTTTTAGCTTCGTCTTCACCGAGAACCTTACGCATACGATTCACAAGATATGGTACGTCAAAGAACTTGGTGTTCCAGCCAGTCAATACGTCTGGGCATTTTTCTTGCCAAAGTTTGAGAAAGAATTTCAATAGATGATATTCATCTTTACATTTCATGTATCGTTCTTGACCCTTGACTTCATAGTCACCGCAGCCGAAAACGAACATATGCCCACCGATAAAACGGAGGGCAATAGCAGTAACAGGTTCATTTGCAAGATATGGATCAGGGAAGCCGTTCTCTGAACCAACCTCAATATCGACGATAGCAACAGAAATTCTATCAATGTCCCAGTCAATCATTGTTTTATGATGATCGCCGATGAAGGCATATTCGAATCTATTTTGACCATAGATTGTTTTACCTGAAACGTTTTCGAATTGACGCAGGTAATCACGGGCTTCCCGCATTGAATCGAATTTATGTGGCTGTAGATATACACCGTCAAGTGAGGTGTATCCCGTAATCTTACTCGACTTTTCGTAAAGTGTTGGCTGGTAAGGAATTTTTAATTTAGTTCGCTTACCGTCAGTAACACCGCGATAGAGTATGTTGTTGCCAACTGATTGAACATTGGTGTAAAAGAGAGACATTAACCTGTGATGATTTGTGAAGGTGGAGTAATGATGCCTGAACCGAACATCTGATTGTAGTTGTCAGAAATATCAGAAGCCGGAGTGTAATTATACACTACATGCAACGGCTCGACTACAACGATTTCATCTTTTTTTTGTTGTGAGAAAGTTGGAAAGGGAACAAAACCCATTTGAGGGGATGCACCTGGAACTTTTGGTGGAACCATACGGAGTTGAACTGCATTTTTAAGTTGCAACTGACCTTGTGAATTTACGGAAACATCGGCGATAACTTCTTCGCCTGTTACCAATTTAATACCTTGAATGTTCATGTTTATGCCTCTACGTTAAAAAAGAATGTTTGGAATAATCGTCCATTATACACTGAATCACCAAAGCCTGGCAACATACTTCTATGGTAATATTCGCCTCGGTACATTACCAATCTGTTAAAAATGTTGGAAACCTGGACGATTGGTTCCCATTTATTCAGTTCACCAATTTCTTCTGTGATGTTATTGTAATCCGTTTTTGGATCATTACGGTCTACCATAAAAACCTTAGAATCTTTATTGCGATAAATTCCTGTTCCTGCATCTAGCGGAGCATCCGGCGTAAGATACAAAACGGCTGCCCAATTGGTGGAATCATAATGTATCCAGGTTTTATCTTTGGATGTGGTGTATTGAAAAGAGGTATTGTATTGTTCTGGCCACCAAGTTATTTTCTTATGTAGAATAGATTCGAACAGTTGTTTTGCATTTGTGTTGTGTTCACCTTTCAAAACATCAGTTCTCATTCCTGGATAGTTACCAGAAACGGTGAACGGTTGAGATAGTGCAAAATCCCGAACTTGTGTTGGATTGCCATAGAAATTGTCGAAAATCATTAATGAAGGAGTCATTCTTACCTCAAATGGTTATATAGTTCTTGAAATAAATAAATACTAAGTAAAACCGACATATAACGGTTCTTTCACTCATTATAGCATATGGGGTTGAACTTGTCTAGCAAATAATGGTATATATTATGTTAACCGAAAATCAAAAGCGTATACAGGAAAACCTACACATATCTGAAGTTGAAAAAAAGGAAAGAATGAAATCTTTCTCCTACAGGGTTAAACTGTATTGGTACATTATCAAAAAGAAAATCATGAAAGTGGTATTGTAATGAACACGAAAAATATTCTTATAGCATTCCTATTCTTGTTTTTGAAAACTGGAATAGCACAGACTATAACAACTGAATCAAATACTAATAGCAATGTAAGGTCATTCTCAGATTCAAATACTACACTGAGATCACCTCCACCTTCCGCAATCAGCCCAACTATTAATAACGCAAACACCGATCTGTGTACAGTTGGTGTAGCTGGGGCTGTACAAACACAAATTCTAGGTATCTCCGCTGGCGCCACTATTCGTGATATGAATTGTGAAAGATTGAAATTATCTAAAACATTGTTTGATATGGGTATGAAAGTTGCTGCTGTATCCACACTGTGTCAAGATAGACGGGTTTTTGACGCTATGATGATGGCGGGAACACCATGCCCATATGATGGAGCAATTGGTGCTGAAGCTAAAAAACAATGGAAGGATAATGTAACAGAACAGCCGGGATATAAAGAAAAATCGGAAGGAATGAGTAATGAAACTAAGACACTATTTGGTGGCGGCAGTATTCTTTTGCTTCTACTCTTACTCTTACTCTGAAGTAACAAACATCACTTCTAGAAATGCTGCGGTCGGATTAAACTGGTCGATGCAAAATGTTATTCCGTCAATAACCGGGCTAACAGTAGATGGTGTTATATATCAATATTCTGCAACAAAAAATACGCAGGATCCGATGACAGTTACTATACAGAATAAAAATGCATTAGGTGCGGGTTATGTTTTTAGGAATCAAGATGATTGGACGGGGTTACGGGGAAATACGATAACAAAGGTCATACCAATAGATAACATTCCAGGAAATCGATGGGGTGACGGTGAAATATCGGTTGTAGGTAGAGGTTCAGTCTCGGATACATCAGTTTTCTATAAATACCGATATGATACATGTATTAATCCTTTGAGTAGCCCAAGTTGCCCTGGTTATGCGGAAGCCATGTTGAAATCTTTAGCATTGAAGGATGTTGAAGTAACTGATGCGTTGACGGATGAAATGAGAAAACTAGCAACCGAAAATAAAGCAGTGTGTCTACATCATCAAGGAATATGTCTTACATCAGAAAATATAAAAAAAGAAGAAGAGAATGTTAAAAGAAAAAAAGATGAAGAAGTAAGAAAAATAGTGGCGAATTCATTATTGAGTTTAAAAGATATTGAAATGTTAAGTCAGTTTGAAAAAATGAATGATATTCCTGGATTTAATTTGTATAGTTATTCTATTCCCGGCGGTGTATATAAAGATGCTTTGCGATATCCAGATAAGATTTTACCAGACAATAGAAGGGCTAGAAGCCTCAGTGCAGCACAGGAAAGAATGCACGAAGCTATGGTAGATTCACAATACAATAGATAAGTTATAAAAAAATAAAAAAGGAATTAAAATGTTCAAAAAGATACTGATAGCAAGTTTAATCTCAGTTCCGATTATGTCATTTTCGGAAGATGTGCCAATTACGGGTAGAGTTACACCGAAATGTGTTATTTACACAGAAGTGCCTGGTGTGTATGGTAACCCAACACCTAGTGTTTTAAGTACACTGACGGCTGATGGCGGTGTGCAACCAATCATCAGATATGATGTGGTTCAAGCCGGTTATTATAAAGCTGTAATTACAACACCAACTTCTTTTTCAACAAGCCCAACATTACCAGATGTTGTAAATTGGACAGGAAGTGTTGATGTTAGTCGTGTTACAGATGCGGCAATGTCAGCTTATTCAACCAATAAACGTGAATATAATAATACAACAGAAATTACATTGACTGTTCCTGGATCAGTTTGGTTCAAAGCAGATTCGAAAGCTGAATACGGTTACAATAAAGCATTTCCAGCAGGAGATTATAGAGCAATTGTAACGGCTTCTTGTATAGCAATCTAAAAATACATTATGATTCGTTATGCTTTTATTATGATGTTGTTTGCTGGTCAGGCCTATGCTCATCAGTTTTTACCGACTTATCCTAAATTTGAACAATCGTTCATTTCTGGAGTTTCATATGTTAAAATGGAACTTTTTAATAGGAGAAAAGAAGTTGAATACTATGAGCTAGGTGTATTCGATGCTGATTGGAATACAATGTCATTTGCTTCAGAAAACAAGTTGATTCAGATAAAGTATCTCGAAACTAAAAAGATTAATGTTTATGTAAAAAATGAAGACCTGAAAAGGGTATCTTTTATTTGCACAGAATCTAGACTTAGGAAAGAAGACACGAAACAAACTCTGATATCATCTAAAATTTGTTCGAAGATAAAATGAAATATTTTTTTGTTATTGTTTTATTATGTTATGTAGCACGTGCTGATGCACAAAATGGATCATTGAATCTTGCTTTACCGAGTGCGCCAGGTAGTTTTCAGTCAGATAGATTTCGTGCAGGCGATTTAGATTGTTCAATGGCTATTGGCTCAGGAACAAACATAGAGTTTGGTGTTGTTGGAATTATTAATAATAATCAGTCAATAATAACAAATAATGCACAAGGTGGTAAAGATGTTGGCGTGTACGGCAGAATAACAATACCAATCGGAGCACCAAAAGGTAGAGTTGATTGTAATACGCTTTACCAGTTAGAGTTGAATAAAAGAAGAATGGAAATTCAAAAATTGGAAGCTGAATTAAATAATTTAAAAACTCTGAAATTCGAAAATAAGTAATGATTTGAATTCCATTTATCATGTATAAAAGGAAAACAAATGACAGATTTAAATAAAGAAGTAGATAAGTTAGAATCTGCTACAAAAAAATATGCAAGTAAAGATACAGTAATCAGTATTGGTGGTTATGAATTCACACCAGCTAAACTGATGGTAGCATTCACTATTGTATCATCGACACTTGGTGGTCTATACGGTGCCTTTGAAGTATACAAAGACTATCAAGGAATGAAGAAGAAGATTGCGGAATATATCTCGCCAGATTTGTCCGAATTCGATAAGCGATTAGCCGTCATCGAAGAAAATAGTTCGAAAACAAGCGACTATACCAGAGACATTAAGAATGATTTAAAGAATGATATCCGCAGAAACGAATCAGTGACAGAGCAAATTGAACGCGGTGTAAAACAGGCACAAAGGGAAACAGAATCAGAAATGCGTTCAGCACGAAAAGATATTCGTGAAGACTTGGAAAAGGCTAGAAGTGAGGTTTCTTCAATACGTAAAGAAGTGGCTGATGCACGCCGTGAAATTTCTAAAGAAGTTGATACAACAAAGAAAGAAATTGCTAGGGATGTTGAATCGATGAAAAGGGAAGTCAACGGAAGAGTTGAAACCCTGAAGAAAGAAGTTGACAATAAAATACAAAAAGCAATTGACAACCCATTAGCAGGTAAATAATTATTGGTCCGGCGTACAGGAATCGAACCCATATTCACGGCTTAGAAGACCGCTGTATTATCCATTATACGAACACCGGAAAATTTGGTACTCCGACTAGGAATTGAACCTAGACTCAATGAATTATGAGTTCACTGCTTTACCATTAAGCTATCGGAGTATTGGTGCGGATGGTGGGACTTGAACCCACAAAACCCGGATTTTAAGTCCGGTACGTATACCTATTCCATCACATCCGCAATAATGATATTATACAAAGTTAAGTGTAATTTGTCAAGTGGTGCCCCAGAAGGGATTTGAACCCTCAGAATTTTGATTTTGAATCAAACACGTATACCGGTTCCGTCACCGGGGCTTGTTTGGTACCAACTAGTGGAATCGAACCACTTTCAACGGCTCTTCAGACCGCCGCTATGACCACATCAGCTAAGTTGGTATTATCTTGGTGCTCCTACCAAGAATCGAACTTGGAATACATCCTTACCAAGGATGCGGTATGCCATTTACCTATAAGAGCAATGGTACCTCGTGACGGGATTGAACCGCCGACCTTCTCCGTGTAAAGGAGTTACTCTACCGCTGAGTTAACGAGGCATTAATCAAATATCGCAATCACATTATCAATATGAATTGAATACATTTCATTGCCAATTTTCACTGCTTTATTCCAATTTAGCAAAAGTTCATCACCGACCTTTACTGCTTCATCAGAGGTGGCAACAACAATTGCTCTGTCTGGTTCAAGTGAACTTTGGAGAATAATTCCACCTGTAGAAATTTTCTCAGGTGCTTTCCGTTCAACGATAACACTGTGATTCAATGGAACATACTTCATAAAATAACTTTCAAAGTTGGGCAGGCGTAAGAGAATCGAACTCTTGATAACGGAATCACAACCCGGGGTTTTACCACTAAACTAACACCTGCATAGAAACATGGAGCGGGTAGAGAGAATCGAACTCTCACGCTAACCTTGGCAAGGTCACAAGCTACCATTACATCATACCCGCAAAAACTGGAGCGGAGTGAGAGAATCGAACTCTCAACAACAGATTGGAAATCTGTAGTTTTACCATTAAACTAACCCCGCAATCTTACTTATGCTGCAAAACTTTTCAATCTGTCAGCCGCATACGATGCTGCAAAAGCATTTGGTTTGACCATTGGTACGACATTACACATACCTTTGACATAGCCAATCGCTTCATTCACAACAATACTTGAATTATGCATCATATCTGGATTAATGTCAAGATGCACTTCAATGTCATTTGCTATCATTGCCGAAAGATTTAGGTACATATCTGATACCTTATAAACTTCCGTCATCAAACGCAAACGAGGTTTATTTTTTTGTTGGTCATAATCTCTTTCACGATCAATCTGACCAAAAATTTTACAACCATGTTTGCCGTCAATATGAACAACGATAGCTATGATGTAATCAGCATACCATAGGCCATTCATCTTAACTTTTTCGGAATCGCAGCCAAGATAAATTTTGGTATCTGGACCACAATTCTCCACGTAGGCTTTCACTTCTTCTAAGTCAATTTTTTTGTTGTACATATTAACCTTCTTTCTATTACTTATATGGCATCCCGGGAAGGATTCGAACCCTCACTTCAAGGTTTTGGAGACCTGACGACTGCCGTTGTCTTACCGAGATATGGTACCCAGTAGAGGTAACGCTCCTCTGTCTTACGATTATCAGTCGTATGCTCTACTTTTGAGCTAACCGGGTATAAGTTGGACCGTCCTGAGGAAGTCGAATCCCCAACCTTTTGATTCGTAGTCAAATGCTCTAATCCATTGAGCTAAGGACGGATTGGTGGTGATAAGAGGTATCGATCCTCTCTGGCAGGCGTATGAAACCCGTGCATATCCGTCTATGCTATATCACCATAATCTGGATGCGGGACCAGGAATCGAACCTGGATTTGGAGCGTATGAGACTCCTGAATTACCGTTACTCTATCCCGCTATAAAACTGGTCAGGGTGGCAAGAATCGAACTTGCACTACAAGGTTCCAAACCTCGGCGACTGCCACTATCATACACCCTGCTAACTGGTCTCCGATGCAAGAATCGAACTTGCGCTACATGGTCCCAAACCACGGGTGATGCCATTTCACTAATCGGAGAAAAACTGGAGCAGTCACTACGATTCCCACGTAGATATTGGGTGGACCCCAATACGGTTAATATCCGACTGCATAAAAAACTTGGTGCCCCACAGTGGAATCGAACCACTTTTTGATGCTTACAAGGCAACTGTAATACCAATATACTAGAAGGGCAAAATTTGGTGGACCGTGAGAGAATCGAACTCTCAATTTCTGGTTGCAAACCAGATGTGTTCCCATTAGCACTAACAGCCCAAAATCTTTTTAAAGTACACTTACAGGAGTCGAACCTGCAAACCCGACCGAAAAACCAGGCTGTGCTCCGTCACATCAGCGTGGCCTACGCCTTTGTGTACTTTAAAAAAATGATTGATTACTTATCTCATTGTACGCCATCAATCACGGCGAATTATTGTGGTGGAGACAGCCTACACAAAAGGTTCACTAATGTGCCGTCCACTTTATCCGCTTATCTTTGCACAGCAATCAACCTCCACAACGGCGGCTTGCTACATACAACTGATAAGTTTCAGTCTCCATAAACTTGGTGCCCCAGGTCGGACTCGAACCGACACGCCACTAGGACATGAGTTTCTAAGACTCACACGGCTACCATTACGTCACCGGGGCTTTATCCTATTCTTTCCTGAATTGGTGTCCGTTTGTGCATGACAATTGGGACAAACAATCCTTAGATTATCAAAATCATTATTGTAGTGATTACCGTCAATATGGTCAAGTTCTATAGGAACTTTTTTACCCATCCATTCAGTAATACCACAAATTTCACATTGGTGTTTTTTAATATTTTCGGAAATTAAACGCAATTTTAATTTATGTGCAGAAACATAATCTCTTTTAGCATATTCTACGGCAGGTAATTTACCGACACCAACTCTTTTACCTTTTAAACCTTTGTTGCCAACATATGCAACACCGAACTTTTTCAGATAACTTTCTAAAGTTTCCGGTTTACATTTCAACTGTTTACATATAAAGGCTTTGGATTGATTTTCTGCAATCCAGTTTAGTATTTCTTGTTTTCTATCAATTATATCCTGTCTCATACGAATCCTTAAAATTAGTATACATGATATATTTATCAAAAACAAGTATTACAATTATTTGGCTCCCCGTCTGAGTAACGATCTCAGCTAATCTCTGATTAACAGTCAGGTCCGTGCACCATGCTCGAATTCCGGGGAATAGATTTGGCGGTCCCAAGGGGTAACGATCCCCTTCTTCTAGCGTGACAGGCTAGTGTGCGTCCATGAACACTTTGAGACCAAAAACTATATTGAAACACACTACTCATTTCCTTCGTCGCTCGGCAATGTGCTTCAATATAATTGATTGACTACTATCATTTTGGCCGTCAATCAAGGCACCCTTTAAATTTGGTGGAGGTCCACGGATTCGAACCGCGAATGTTTACCACGGGGGACCGGATTTACAGTCCGGTGCAGCACACGCCATAGCTGCAAGACCTCCAAATTTATTCTCTTAAAACAATATGTTCTTCCGCATGACAATTAAGGCAAAGCAAAGAACACTTATCAATTTCTCTCAATAATTCTGCTTCAGGTTTTCTTCTAGCCTCATTAGTTGCTATACCAAATTCTTTTTCAGCAGGATTTTTATGGTGAAAACATAATGCTTCTGGGTGTTTATCATAACCACACTTTTCACATTTTCCACCTTTATATGCAACAAATTTTTGTTTTCTACGTTTCAACCATTCAGTTTGAGTCCATTTGTTTTTACATTTATAACTACAATACTGAGATTTTCCGATAGATTCTTTTTCACACAAGTGATATTTACATTTCATACAACCTCCTATATGGTTATATATTTATATAATCACTTGTTTTGATTGGTGGGTCTGGTGAGATTCGAACTCACGGTCTTACACGTTAAAAGCGTGATGTTTTAGCCACTAAACTACAAACCCAAAAATTACCATTTGTTTAGTGTTATCTGCTCGATTTAGGAGTCGGTGCGCTTCCGTCCATAGCGACTAAGCAGTTATATCAGGACCTGTCCCTCGCCAGTTAGGCCCGTATAGTGTAAGCGTC
>Ga0247723_1001370_pt1 | contig 14378 bp, 9 predicted proteins | sample MSEWelMarce5H_FC_FD_189079 | JGI IMG/M metagenome (GOLD analysis project Ga0247723, IMG submission 189079) | Subsurface sediment microbial communities from gas well in West Virginia, United States - MSEEL Well Study Marcellus 5H_FC | ecosystem: Environmental > Terrestrial > Deep subsurface > Rock...
ATCTCGGCAGTATTGGTATGGGTATGCTTTTTCGCTTATCGAAAAATTTATGTTGAGCCTTTAAAGTTTGGCTACAGTATTCCGCTCGATTTAGATAAAAATTTTTATTTAGCGATTATTTTTATTCCAATTTATTGGATGACTTTATACTACTTAACGGGTACTTATAAAAATGTATATAAAAAGTCGAGGTTAAAAGAAATGGTGCAAACCTTTAGCCAAACATTTTTAGGGGTTTTGGTGATTTTCTTTGTATTAATTTTAGACGACCAAGTAGCCAATTATACCGATTATTATTTGTCCTTTTTGACATTGGTTACGCTGCAGTTTTTCTTAACTTATATTCCTAGATTCATTATTACCACGCGTACAAAGTATTTAGTGAAGCAGCGTGTAATTGGTTTCAATACTTTATTAGTAGGTAGTAACGATAAGGCTTATAAGCTTTATAAAGAAATTGAAGATGCCAAAGAATCGGTAGGGTATAAGTTTTTAGGATTTGTGAATGGCACCATCAATCATCAAAATGATTTAGCAAAACACTTAAAACAATTAGGAACTTATGCCGAAATTGCAGCGGTTGTTAGTCAATACCAAATCGACGAAGTAATTATAGCCATTGAATCTCGTGAGCACGATCATTTAAAGGCCATTATCGATGAGCTCGAAAATTCGCAAGCAGATGTAAAAATAATTCCAGATATGTACGATATCATTACTGGTTCGGTAAAAATGAATCACTTATTTGGTATTCCTTTAATTCAAATCAAAACGGATTTGATGCCTACTTGGCAAATAAATTTAAAAAGGTTTATTGATGTGGTGGTTTCTCTTTTCTTTTTGATTGTGCTTTCGCCTTTATATTTAATTACCGCCATAATTGTAAAATTGGGTACTGCGGGTCCGGTACTTTTTAGGCAAGACCGAATTGGCATTCATGGAAAAGCGTTTAAGATTATTAAATTTCGTTCTATGTACCTAGATGCCGAAACCAAAGGTCCACAACTTGCTAAAGAAAACGATCAAAGGATAACAAATTTTGGAAAATTTATGCGTCGCACGCGTTTAGATGAAATTCCTCAATTTTATAATGTATTGCTAGGAGAAATGTCTTTAGTGGGCCCTCGTCCCGAAAGACAATTCTACATCGATCAAATTATGGCGCATGCACCCCATTACAAACATTTACAAAAAGTAAGACCAGGCATTACTTCTTGGGGTCAAGTAAAATATGGTTATGCCGAAAATGTAGAACAAATGTTAGCACGTTTAAAATACGATATTATTTATATCGAGAACATGAGTATTGCCGTAGATTTTAAGATTTTATTTTTTACCATTGCCACCGTTTTACAAGGCAGAGGAAAGTAAATTACATTGGATCTACATCAATTACCATCGTAACCGATTTAAATTCTTTAACACCTCTTATCCAATCAATTTTTTGTACAATTAACTGTTTTAATTTGGCCGCATCTATGCCATTGCGTTCAAATTTAATTAGAATGGTATTGATGTACTGGTTGCGAATGCGGCTAACCAATGGGAACTCGGGGCCTAACACTCTTTTTTCTAAAGTTTTTTTAAGCGAATTAGCTAATTCTTGCGCAGCTCTTTGGGTGGTACCCATATCTTTATGTTTGATGTTTATTTCAATCATACGATAAGCTGGCGGATAATGAAATTGATTGCGTTCAAACAATTCATAGTTGACCATTTCCTCGTAAGCATGTCTATGTACAAATTGTAAAATAGGATGATCAACTTTAAAAGTTTGAATAATTACTTTTCCTTTTTTGCTTCTTCTGCCACTTCTGCCGCTTACTTGTTCGATTAATTGAAAGGCTCTTTCGTAAGCTCTAAAATCGGGAAAATTTAAAATAGCATCGGCATTTAAAATACCCACTAAGGTTACATTTTCGAAATCGAGTCCTTTGGCAACCATTTGTGTGCCTACTACGATATCTATTTTCTGGTCTTCAATGTCGGCAAGTAATTGCGAGTAGGCATTTTTCTTACGCGTGCTATCCAAGTCCATGCGGGCTATGCGAGCCGTTGGAAATAATTCTTGTAATTCGTCTTCAATTTTTTCGGTACCAAATCCTTTCCATTCTACATGATTAGAACCACATGCAGGACAGATGCTTACTGGTTTATGGTGGTTTCCGCAATAATGACAACGCAATTCATTGCTTTGTTTATGATAAGTTAAATTCACATCGCATTGCGTGCATTTAGCAGAATAACCACAAACATGACAAAGCGAAATAGGGGCATAGCCTCTGCGGTTTTGCAATAAAATAACTTGTTCGCCAAGTTCAAGTTTTTGGGTAATGGCCTGAATCAATACACTACTAAAATGCGATTGGCTTAATTTCTTTTTAGTTTCTTCGGCCATGTCGGCAAATACAATACTTGGTAATTCAATGCCGCCGTACCTTTCGTTGATTTCTACTAATCCGTATTTTTCGGATTTTGCATTATGATAACTTTCGAGCGATGGGGTAGCAGAGCCCAATATTACTTTTGCTTGGTGTAGGCTGGCTAAATAAATGGCCGTATCTCTACCGTTATAGCGAGGTGCCGGATCGTTTTGTTTATAAGAAGCATCGTGTTCTTCGTCTACAATAATTACCCCTAATTGTTGGAAAGGTAAAAATAGGCTACTTCGGGTGCCAAGTATTACTTGAAAGCTACCATCGGCCACATGGTTCCAACATTCTACTCTTTCGTTGTCGCTAAATTTAGAATGGTAAACGCCAATTTTATTGCCAAAATGTTTCCGCAGTCGATTAATTAATTGAGTGGTTAAACCAATTTCGGGTAATAAAAATAATGCTTGTTTATTTTGTTGAATGGCTTGTTCTATTAATCGAATATAAATTAATGTTTTACCCGAAGAGGTCACACCTTTCAACAGCACGCAGTTCTTAGTTTTCAGCGATTCGTTGATGGCATTAAAGGCTACTTGTTGAGCAGTACTTAATGCAAAGTTTGCAGCTAATGGAAGGTCATCTATTTTTAGCCTACTCACTATTTTTTCTGATGGAATAAAAATATTTTTATCAATTAAAGCCTTAATGGCTGCAACCGAAACACCCGCATATTGACTTAATTCTTTTTTTAGCACGTCTTTTTCTTTTTTGCGCAGCATTAAATAGGCTTGCAGGGTGCTTAATTGTTTACTCGATTTAACCAAGGAATCAAATAATTTGGCTAATTCGCTAGGGTTTTGGTAAATCTCGTTTAAGCTAATAAATGTAAGCCTTTTGGCTTGGTACCGATCTTCAATTTCTTCTTCAATAAAAATGATTTGTTGATCAATGAGGTCTTTAATAATAGGCATGATGCGCTGTTGCTCCACAATTTTAATTAAGTCGTTTAAGCTTAATTTTTCTTGCATTTCTAAGGCTTCTACTATTAAATATTCTTGGTCATTCAGGGTTGATTTATCTACAGTAATAGCGGGGTTTAAATAAATGGCTGTTTCTGATGATAATTTTAAAGCCGCTGGAAGTGCTATATTCATTACCTCTCCAAGCTTAGCCAGGTAATAATCGCTCACCCAATTCCAAAGTGCAAATTGTTTGGCATTGATGCTGGGTTTTGCGACATCTAAAATTTCAATAAGGTATTTGGCTTCGTATAATTTAGGTGCTTGTGTATGGATGCTTTGTATAATGCCAGTTGTTAATTTATTTTTGCCAAATTGTACGACTACTCTTTGGCCAATGGCAATGGCATCGTTCATTTCTCTGGGAACACGATAGGTAAATGTTTGGCTAATAGCCAAGGGTAAAATAATTTCTACAAATTGTGTTGTTTCCAAAAGAGTAAATTAATGGTGGTTTATTTTAGATGCTCCAATAAATAATAAAGCCCATCCAATCATTACACCTAAGAGGCCAGCTATACTTGCAATTTTGAGCAGTGTTTTCATGAATTTTGTTAAAAGTTAAAATTAACAAAATCTGATCAATTGCTTATCACAATTGTTGAAAATTAACTTATCAAATTATATTCAGCATATTTACAGAAACAAGCTATTTTTGGTCAAATTTAAAGATGAAAAGATTAATACTCTTATTGGCAATTTTATTCACCATTTTATTGGCTATTGGTTTGTATTACCAACAACAGTCAAAACAGCTGCCAGTAAATGAGTCTATATTTAGTTTTGTTTCGAGTAATACCCCTGTTGTTTTACAATTAACCTTAGATGATCGCTTGGTCGAAACATTTGAAAATGCCGATAATCAGCAATATTTATTTACAGCCGCCTATTTACAAGAAATTAAAACTTGTTATCGTTTAGCTAAAAACAACCAAGCAATTAAAGATGTAGTCTACAATAATAATTTATTAATTGCCTTTCATCCACAAACAGCCGAAAATGTTTCCACAACTTATATTTTAGATGTCAGCAATAGGCCTTTAGAAAACATTGCTAGTTTTATTCCATCAAACGATAGCTTAGCAAAGGCACCAGCTCCAAGCGATTTTGTCGATACTAAAATTTATCATGCGCGCATGCAGGCCGACTCTATACTACACTTTGCAAAAGTGGGTAATTATTTAATTTTTAGTTTTCAAGAACAAGAAGTACAACAAGCTATTCGGGCGCATTTAGGCATTGCCAATTTTCAGAAAAAACAAGCATTTATAAATTTGTTCAACCGCTACAATGCAAAGATGACGGGTATTGCAACGATTTATATTAATTATCAAAACTTTCCAAAGTTTGTCAATACTTTTATCAAAGAAAACTACTTTTCTACCTTTACAGATTTTAATCAACTGGGTAATTTTGGCGTTTTTAGTGTAGATTTTTCTAAAGATGACTGGCTGTTAAAAGGAAAATTAAATTATGATGCAAAAAATTTTATTGCTGTTTTTGAAGGTCAGCAAGCGGCTAGCTCTTACTTAATTTCTTTTGTACCTAATGCATCGATGGGCTTTCAAGATTTTATTTTATCGGATTATGCACTTTTTAGAACTAAGCTAAAAAAATACTATACACTTAATCGCAGCTTTGCTTTTAATACTACCATAGCTACGCAATCAAAAAAATTAAAAACAAATTTGGAAGATTTGATCAATAATTGTGCTGGGGTAGAATATCTTGCCATTAGCACAGGTATTGATTCTGCGCATATTGCTACAGATTTAGTGATGATGCATTTAACACAAGTAGAAGATTTTCGAAAAAAGATTTTACGCATCAATACACTTGCACATCATCCAAAATATGAGGCCTATAAAGGTAGGGCCATTGCAAAATTTCCTATTCCTAATTTTATGCAATTGACAATGGGGCTTCCCTTTGCAAATTTTGAATCGCAGTATTATTGTCTGTTAGGTGATCGTTTATTATTGGCGCCTTCTGAAAAGCAATTACATTGGTACATTGATGCCTATAATACCGGAAACCTTATTTCTTCGAGTAATCGTTTTAAAACATTTAACGCAAATTTAAATGCGCAGTATAATTATTTATATTATTTGCCAATTGTTGGAAATGAAAAAAAATGTGCTGGTGTATTAAACGATTTTACAGCAAGCAATTTTACAAAAGCTTTGAACTGGTCGGCCTACGATGGTTTGGCTTATCAGTTTTCATTTGATCAGCAAAAGGTAAACACACTTTTTTACCTTTCCAAAAAACTACAAGTACCCAATTCTTTAAAGTTTTTATGGAAATACCGTAGTTCGGTTGCCGCATCAACTGCGCCAATTATATTGCCATTAGCTGAACCTTTGATTGTTTTTCAAGATGATAGTAATCAAGTGCATTTTTTAAATATGGCTGGAAAACTCACTAAATCTGTAGCTATAAAAGAAGCGCTTATTGGCGAAATACGAACACTTAAACAAGCAGGCACTTACCGTATATTATTTAATACAGCAAATTACCTTTATTTTATGGATGCCAATGGAAAAGCAATGCCAGGTTTTCCAATTAAATTGGCTGCAGCTACAGATCAACCTTTATCTTTAATTAATTATCAAAATACAAACGAATACCGTGTTTTTATAAATTGTATCAATCAAAGTATTTGGGCTTACGACTTAACCGGTTTAGCGCTGATAGGTTGGGAAGGCAGGCGCCTTGATTCTATTCAATCTCCCATTCAACAAGTTCGAATAAATAATAAAGATTATTTTTTCTTACATACAAACAAGGGTAAATTTTATTGGATCAGTAGAAAAGGTGAATTATTAAATAGTCCCAAAGACAGCAGCAACAGTACTTACACAAATCCATTCTATTTTATTTCCGATACGGCAGAAGCTAAAAACAGGTTTGTGAGTACCAATCAAAATGGGGCAATCACTAGTGTTTATTTTGATGGCAACATTCAACAAGCCAAGTCTGGTCCGTATTCAAAATCACATTTGTTTTTACAAGCAGATGTATATGGCGATTCGCTGCAAGAACAAATTTACCTCGACCAAAATACCTTACAAGTCTTTAATCTACAAACTAAACTTTACAGCTATCAATTTAGTAATAAAATTAATCAAGCCGCATTTCCATTAAAAATTGATCTAAATACCGAAGGTTTAGGCGTAGTTTCTGATGTCAATAATCAATTTTACATGTTTGATAGACGCGGTAAATTAATGTTAGATTTTCCAATTCCCGGAAATGCAAAGCCCAGTGTATGGCAATCGCCCGGTAAAGCTTATTTAATAATTTTAGGTCCAGATGGTGCCATTTTTGCCTATCAGACTCAATTTTAATCGATTAAATTATTTTGCATTCACCCGAATTTCTTATATTTAAAGCAGAATTCCTTTGGCTTAAATAACCTATTATGTATTTTTTAAAAAAGAAAAATTTAATTGCAAGTGTATGTTTAGTATGGCTTGCATCCTTTAGTATATCCTCTTGTAATTTATTAGATGAAGGAATTGCAGAGCCTTATTTTACGCCAGATTTTGTTTTACCATTGGCGCATGGTAGCATAACGCTTGCTAATTTAACCGAAGAAAATTCCAGTTTTATACAAACTTCGCCAACAAATTATTTTAAAGTTGGCTTTAGAGATACAGTTTTTGAACAAGTTTTAGGCGAACAATTAGCTGCCGTTCAAGATATACCTGAGTTTCCATCTTCATTAAAATTCGACCCAAGTGGAGGTAAACACACGCTTATAACGCAAGACTTTACTTACGACTTAACTTTGCCTTTGCAATTGAATAAACTAACTCAATTAGTTTTAGAGAGCGGCGAATTAAAATTAAAAATTACGAATAATAAAACGTTTGCATTTACCAATTTACAATGGGAAATTCCGGGTTTAAAAATTAATGGATTGCCTTATGTTTCTCAAACAATAGAAACAATCGCTTCGGGTGCATCAGACTCTACCATTATCGATTTAACCAATGCAGATTGGGATTTGCGCGGGAAGGATTTAGACAGTAATAGTTTAATGTATATTAAACTGAATGTTTTAGCAGGTACCAATAATGGTGCACAGTCTGGTATAGGTTTTTTCACTTTATCCTTGTCTGATATCAAAGTGGGATTTTCTAAAGGCAGATATTTTACCATCGATTTTCCAGAATTTAAAACAACCGCAGATGTATTGCCTGCCGCATTTTACAAAAATATTAAAGGCGGATCGATGAATTTGAAAGAAGCTAAGGTGACCTTAGATTTTGACAATACAACTGGTTTACCATTTTTAATCAATGTAAAAGTATCTACTAAAAATGGTATATCTGGCCGAATAGATTCTTTAAAAACAGGTAACCTAGATATTTTAAAAGCAGATATTGGACCAGCTGCTGTGGTCAACAGATTTGTATTAGATGATGCTAAAGGTTTTGGAAAAACCATTTCTAATTTCCCAACAACCATGAGCTTTGCCGCTAAGGTTGGGATTAATCAAGATCCAAATTCATTGAATCATTTTATGTATAAACGCAGTGCTTTAAAATTATTTGTCGATGCAGAGATTCCCTTTTCTATTGCTTTTGATAGTTTAAAATTGCAAGACACGGTGGCGTTTGCTTTGCTCCGTACTTTAGGCGAACAAATAGATACAAGTAAAACAAAACTCGATACTGGATCACTTGATTTTACCATTTCGAATGGTTTTCCTTATACGATTAACATTGATCTATTAGCCATGAATGGTGCTTTCGACCCCATCACCAATTTGGCTTCTTTGAAAATTGATGGCGCATCAACAGCGATTGTTGGAGGAGAAGAAAAAGTAGTAGAACCTAGGGTGTCGGTTTTTAAGGTAACCTTAACGCAGCTATTGTTTGAGCGATTAAAATCTGCTCGATATATTCAAATAAAAGCACTATTAAATACACCTGTTGGCGTGGTGAGTCCTAAAATCTATACCGACTATCAATTAAGTTTTGATACCAAAGGTAGGTTAAAATTAACCATAGACCCTTTAAGTAAATAGTATTGATTTTTAACCCTGATGAGCATGAAATTTAATTCAAAATATATTATCGCTTTTTTATTAATACTAAGCAGCTATGCGGCCAATGCCCAACGCTATTCTTTGTATTATTCCAGAACCTTATTTGATGGTATACAAAATCCACACCATCGTAGTTTAGATGATTGTAGGTCTTTTGCAACAAATATTTTCTTACCATCATTTAACCTCGATTTTAGTGTTTCTGGCGACGCCAATAGTTTTGTCAAATCCTTTTTAGCCAGTGAGAATTTATCCTTGTTGAATTTCAAAAACGGTTCAAAATATACTAATCGAATTGCCAATCAATTCAATTATAATATATTTTTAATGAAGGTTAACATGGGTAAAAAGAAAGCAGCTGAATTGTCTTTTTATTCTCAAATTAAAACCCAAACGTCTATTTCGTTAAACAATGGGGTGTTTAATTTCCTCACTAAAGGAAATAATTCTTTTAAAGGTCAAACCATCGAAGGCTTTTTAGACATGGGTGTTTCGGCCAATGTTTATAACGAAACGGGCTTTGGTTATCGCAGACAAATTTATGATAAGTTATCGGGTGGATTTAAATTAGGCTACCTAATTGGGCTTGCTAATGTAGGCGTCGATATCAATGGCTCAAAATTTACCACTTCTGCTTTAGGAGATACCTTAGATGTTTATATTAAAGGATCCGTAAGAGCATCTCTTGATCCTACTAATAAAGATAATTTAGGTGTTGATTCTTTAATTGCCAATGCAAAATCGAATAAAGGATATGTGTTTTCGGGAGGCTTACAATACGAAGTAGATCCAACATTTACCATGGGTTTAGCTTTACTCGACATAGGAAAAATAACATGGAATGATAAAAGCATTCAATATAAATTAGATAAATCAATTCGATTCACCGGTATAGATATTGTAGCCGATAGCTTAGCGCAAGATTCCATTTTGAATAATTTAACGTCTTATGCAATTGATAGCTCGAAGGGGCCTTATACCAGTAAACTATTATCAAGATTTGAGGTTTCTGGAAATATGAAATTAGCAAACTGGTTTTACGCAACAGTCATTTATTCTAAACCATTTGCCTATGATTTTTTTGATTTAACCTTGGTAACCGATATTCGATTGGCTAAAAGATTAAATTTCATTACATCTGGTACATTTAATTCGGATGGAAATAATGCCATTGGTGCGCAATTACTTTTCCGTTCCAAAGTGTTTGAAATGTATATTGGTTCGGAGCGTGTTTTAAATTCGTTTCAATTATATAATCAACTAATTAAAGACCATACCAATAAACCTACTTTAGGTTTAGGTGCCGATATTAATTTTGGCATTGCCTTTGGATTTGGTAGGTGTCCAAAACCACCAGCTCCACCAGCACCTTTGGACACAGATGGGGATGGTGTTTTAGATGCCTTAGATAATTGTCCATATGTAAGTGGACCTACAGAGAATAGGGGTTGTCCATTTGACGATGCCGATGGCGATGGTATTTTAGATAAAGATGATGCTTGTCCGACCGAAAAAGGTTTGCTTGAATTAAATGGCTGTCCTTTACCAGATGCCGATAAAGATAGTGTGCCAGATGCCGAAGATTTATGTCCAAACGAGGCAGGTACTATATTAACAAAAGGATGCCCAGATGCAGACGGCGATGGTATTTACGATAGTAATGATTCGTGTAAATATTTAGCGGGTCCAATCGAAAACTTCGGTTGTCCATATTTAGACTTTGATGGCGATGGCGTTTTAGATAAAGATGATAAATGTCCGAATGTGGTTGGACCTAAGAGTAATAGCGGTTGTCCGCTTGCACCACAAGGGATTGAATTAACCAAAGACGAGCGCATTGTGATGGCAAACTTCTTGAATGGTTTAAATTTTGAAGCCGAAAAAGCCGATTTGGATACGAACTCTTATGCGGCTTTAGGCAAACTAGTGGACATGCTGAATGCCAAACCAAGCTATAAAATTTCGATAAGTGTTTATACAGATGGCGGTAGAAAATCGGCATTGAGTAAAAAATTAGCAGAAAGCAGATCGGAAGTCATTAAAAAATATTTAATGGATAATAACATTGCTATAGACAGAATTAAATTAAGTCCAGTAGGGGCAGATAATTTTATTGCAGGAAATAAAACACCCGAAGACAGAGCTAAAAATAATCGGGTAGAAGCCTATATATACGAAGGTTTAGAATAAATAAAAAAGGCGCTGTATAGCGCCTTTTTTATTTATTAAATAGAAATTCTTTTAAATAAAAAGGTTCGAAATAGGCCACATCTTCCACCCTATTTTGTTCGAATTTTGCATGAGCCGCTGCTATGCTTGCACTTGCACTAGGGTAGAGCTTGTCGATAAAAAAACTATGTGGATCTTTTGCAAAAATAGGTTTACATTTTTCGGCACCATCTCCAAAAAAATAAATGGGCTGGCTTGCTCTATATTCGGCAAAACTATTTTCATCAATTATACTCGCATTCACCGCAGTGATCAAATTTAAATCTTGATCGTATAAACAGGTATACACTTCCATGCGCCTAGCATCTAACATAGGGCAGAGTAAAAATTTTTCGTTTGTATTTGCTGTAATTTTACTGATCGCCATATTTGCTAAACTTCCTAGCGTGTCTGTGGCAATTAAAGGAATGTTTAAGGCATAGCAAAGCCCTTTAGCAGTAGATACGCCAATTCGCAAGCCAGTATAAGAACCAGGCCCTTTGCTAACGGCTACGGCTTTTAAATCGCTTGGTTTGAAATTGTTTTTTGCTAATAGGTTTTCAATAAAAACAGTTAATGCCGAACCATGAATATTGGCTTCGTTTTTTTCTATGCAGTCAATTAAGCCATTTTCATTAGATAGCGCTACCGAACAATTTTGTCCAGCTGTTTCGATATGTAAAAGCAATTGCATTATATTATTTCAATAATCATTTTTAAAATAACCAATAGTAAAAAACCCGCAAATAGCAATCTTAATTTGCTAGGGCTGAGTTTGGCGGCTAATTGTACGCCAAATGGCGAAACTAGCAAACTTCCCGCCGCAACGGGTAATGCCAAACTATAAACGATTAATCCAAAATGGGCTGCGGTAATTTGTATGTTTACTTTTGAAAATAGCATGGCATAAGCACTCGTAAAAAAGGCCATAATACTAATCACGCCTAAAGAAATAGCGGTCGCTTTTTTAATGGGAATTTTCATGATATCGGTAAGAATGGGTACAATGAGTACACCACCGCCAACACCCGAAAAGGCGGCAATTGTTCCCGAAAATAGACCTGTTAAAAGAAATCCTTTGGTGCTCGATTTTTCCTTGAGCAATACTTGGTCTGCCTTTTTATTTTTCAATATTCTAAAGGCAATAAATAAGAGTAATAAGATGAAAAAGATGGTAAATTTTTCTTTGGTATACCAATTGCCATTGATAATTAAATGACTAAAAAAAATACTGGCAATAGATGCTGCCGAACCAATAATTAAAAATTGCTTAGGGTGGAAATTTTTATTTTTATAATGTTTGTAGCTACCGCTTATGCCTGCAAAGAATATAGCAAACATAGAGTTGGCCACAATTGCTGGAACAATTAAATGACTTGGAATACCGGTTAAGGGTAAATAATGGCTAAATAACAATACATAAATAATGCCACCGCCAATGCCCAACATGCCGGCTAGTAAGCCGCCTATGCCTCCTAGAATTAAAAGTGTAATGATTTCCATTGTCATAAATTAATTCTTTAAAGTATTTAGATAGGTTTGCTTGTCTAGTAAAATATTGATGGCTTTAATTACTTCCGGATCTGTAGCTAATTGTTGTTGTGTTCTGCCTTTCTGGAAATAATACCTGCTGGCAATTTCTTCTTCCATTAAAGTGGTAATTTCTTGTTGATATCTTTTTAAATCAGCCGTTTTATCGTGGCTTAATTTTATTTTTAATTTTTGATAATCATCTGCAACCGCATCAAAATAATTTTCTTTGGTTGCTGCTTTTTTATATTCTTCTAAGAGTTTTTCGCTGCTAGTACTGTAATCAAAATCTTTGTCTTTTATAAAGTTTTCGAAAGCAAGGTAATCTTCGTTTGAAAGATGAAATTCTCCAGAAGGCTTAATATTAGCGTGTTTGCTCGTATACTCGGTTGCAAAATCAAATAGCAGATGTTTGCTTATGAGGCTATTGGTAATATTACTATAACTATTAACTGGCATCGAAAAATCTGGAGCAACGCCACCGCCATCAAATACTTTTCGGCCCGATTTTGTTTTATATGCTTTAATTAATGAATCTGGAATTTTACCTACGCTGCCGTCTTCGTTTCGATGGGTATAATCTAAAGCCTGAATACACCTACCACTTGGGATGTAATATTTTGCAGTGGTAATTTTTAATTGGGAATTATAAGTTAATGGGCGAGTGGTTTGTACCAAGCCTTTACCAAAGGTGCGTTGACCTACAATAACCCCTCTATCTAGGTCTTGCATAACGCCCGAAACAATTTCGGAGGCAGAAGCAGAACTACTATTAATTAACACAGCTAAAGGAATGGTTGGATCGATGGCATCATTGATGGTGAAATATTTTTTTTCACCTTCTTTGGCTTTGCCTTTGGTATTCACTACCAATTCTCCTTTGGGTACAAATATATTTGCGATGCTTACGGCTTCGTGTAAAAGTCCACCTGGGTTTCCTCTTACATCTAATATAACACCTTTGAGTCCTGTATTTTGTTTTAAAGCTAGCAGCGCGTTTTTTACTTCTTTGCTGGCATCTTGTGTAAAGCCTTTTAATTGAATATAGCCAATACTTGGGCTAATCATGCCATAAAATGGCACATTGTCTATTTGTATTTCTTCTCTAGCTAAAGTAATGCTGCGCGATTGTGATTCGCTAGGTCTTTTAATTAAAACTTTTATTGTACTACCTGCTTGGCCTTTTAAAAACTTGCTTACCTCGCCGGTATTTTTTCCTTTAAGCGTTTTACCATCAATTTCCATTAAAATATCACCGGCTCTTAAACCTGCTTTTTGTGCAGCAAATCCTTCGTACACTTCTTTAATTTCTACATAGTTGTTTCTGGTAAAAATGCTAGCGCCTACGCCTCCATATTGTCCGGTCGTCATAAATCTATAATCTTCAATTTCGGATTCAGAAATATAATTAGTGTAAGGATCTAAAGATGCTACCATTGCTTCAATGCCTGTTCTCATGAGCTTTGCGGCATCGATATCATCTACATAATACATATTTAATTCTCTATATGCAGTGGTCATGATATCTAAGTTTTTAGAGATCTCAAAATAATTATCGACAAAGGCAAAAGAAAAAATAGCACTGAGCGAAATACAAAGGATGATAATTTTCTTTTTGATTTTTAACATAGCATTTATTTTAATGGATCGTGCCCATGTCCACCCCATGGATGACAACTGGCAATTCTTTTTAAAGCTAAACGAGTGCCTTTAAAGGCGCCATATTTCCTTACTGCTTGTATGCCGTATTCCGAACAAGTTGGCGTGTAACGGCAAGCATTGGGTAAAATAGGGGAGATCAGTATTTGGTATAATCTAAAAAAACCAAGCACTAAACTACTCAGCAACTTTAACATATTCTTTAATGAATTTATTTAAACATAAATTTAACTTTTTTTCCATATCTACCGCAGTAAAAAGCTCGTTACTTACATAAATAAGAATAAAAGAAAGTTTAATATGTTGTTGGCTTAAAAAAGGGTAGAAAAATTCGCCTTTGTTTTTGCGATAAGCCTCTCGAATGTGTCTTTTGATTTTATTGCGATCGACTGCTCTTTTGAATCTTTTTTTGGGAACCGAAATGGCTATTTCTGCAGGATAAGGAGCATCTGCAAGTGTTTGGCTGGTCCAAACAAATCGAAATGGGTATAAAATAAAAGAAGAACTGTTGTTGAAAAGCAATTCAAT
>Ga0247723_1001371_pt1 | contig 14375 bp, 12 predicted proteins | sample MSEWelMarce5H_FC_FD_189079 | JGI IMG/M metagenome (GOLD analysis project Ga0247723, IMG submission 189079) | Subsurface sediment microbial communities from gas well in West Virginia, United States - MSEEL Well Study Marcellus 5H_FC | ecosystem: Environmental > Terrestrial > Deep subsurface >...
CCAGCAAGATCTGAAAGAGATTTTTGGGAAGCATTTGTTAATTCTTCCATCCTGAAGCCACGACCAAATAATGCATTTTGTAATCCACTTAAAATTCTTTCACTTCCAGTTAATCTAGTTTTTAAATTTCTTTCTAACTCTGTTACAATTGGAGCAATTTGACTTTGAAGTCCTTTTATTGATTCTGCAGAAAAGTCTAAAGATTTAACATCTAACTTAACACTTGTTTTTCCAGCCTCTTCACGGAGAGCATCTATGATTGTTTGAACTTGCTCGCTAGCAAAACCTTGTGCTTTAAGATTAAGTGCAAGAGTTGTAAATGCTAAACTTGCTTCTTTTGCTGTAGCGGAAGAAAGTGTTTTAATAGTTGAAGCAAATTGTTTTTGGAATCCTTGGTCTGCTCTTAATGTGTCTCTTGCAGATCTAGTGGTTTTTCCAACAACTTCTCTATTTCTTCCTTCAAATGGTAGTTTAGTTGGTACTATTCCAAAAAAGTCTCCAAGAGTTTTTACTTGATCTGTGGTTGTCTTCATTGCATTTGAAAGACCATAAATATATTCTAGTTCTTTCTTTCTTGCATCATTAACAAGTTTTATCACTCCCACTCCAGCAACTAAAGCAACAGATGCAAGACCAAAAGCAACTCTAAACTTTGAAATAAGTCCTATAATTTTTTGCCCAGTAAGCAGTTGTAAAACTGAAGAAAGAGCAAACATAGGACCACTTATTTGAAATAATATTTCAGAAAACTTTCCAAGATTTCCACCAGCCATTGATGCAACTCCAGATAAAGCAGATAGTGCAAATGTTCCACTCATAAATGCTTTATTCAATGAGTTTATTCTTGCATTCAATGCTGCATTACGTTTTTGCTCTTGTGCAAATAAAAGTTGTTGTTTGTTTGCTCTTGCCTTTTCTGTTATTTCTGATAGTGAAACTCCTGCTGATCTAGGTGCATTTGATGCCACATACCCTGGTTGTCCTGGTGCTCTAAATGGAACATTTCTGACTCCACCAACTGCAGCAGTAGCCAAAGATGATCCTGCTTTTGATACATCATCTTGCCTATCGGCCATACCAACTTCTAAACCACGAGCAATATCTTGTCCAACCTTAATTGTTTTCTTTGATGGAGACTGTGTTGCTGCACCTTGTTTTACTCCTGCAATAGCAGATGTTGATATTTGATTTCCATAATTAAATCCCTGCTTTTTAAGTTGCGACGTTAGGGTTTGTCCTTTATATGAAACCATTCCTTGCTCATAGCCAAATCCTCTTTGTTGACTTGCTCTAGACAGTGAGATTCTTTGTCCACGATCTCCACGATTAATTTCTCCACCAAAGGCTGCAATTGTTGTTATTTGTTTTTGTATTTTTGGCAAAGATTCTTTAAATGCTTGAGTTGTTGCCTGTGTCATTGTTTTTTCTAAAGCATTTGCTACCGCATTATAAAATTCTGGTTCAGAAACAGCCTTTGATCCTGCTAGAGTTAATTGCTCTCCTATATTTTTACCAAATAAAACTACATCTTGTTTTACGCTTGGATCAGATATTACTCCTGGCAAAAGATCTACAATACTCTTATAAATTCTTGATGTTGCTAATTCTGCATTTTGTGCAAAGAATTGTCCGCTTTCAGCACCAGACATTTTACCCTGGTTTAATCTTTCTGGAGCAAGGAAACCAAAATTAGTAAATCCTTTTACTCTTGTTGCTTGCTCAAGATGTCTGTTAACTGATTGTGAAACAACAGATGATAATTGCTGAATTATTTGTGGACTAAGATTGCCACCAGGTGCTCCGTGAGCAAAAACCATTCCACTAGCGCTAGACATTCCTTTTCCATTTTGAAAACCAGGAATATTATCGGCAATCATTCCTTGAATTAATGGAGCATACTTCTTTGCCATTGCTGTTGGAATAACTGCTTCTCCTGGAGATAACATTGCTGGAACTACATCTCCTGCTCCTTTTGGTCCAGGAACTGAAACAATACCGCTTGCTAATTTTCTACCACCTCTTGGTGGCATCATCATTCCAGGGTTATTTATTGCAAAATTTCTTGCTGCTCCTGATGCTGAGTTATAGGCTGATATAAGTTGACTAATTGCATTTGCTTCCGCTGTAAATGTTTGTGTTAATTTAGCATGAGTTTGATTTAGTGAGTGTGCTGCAGCAGCAGCATCTAATTGCTCACTAGTCATATACTGTGTTTGCTCTCCCAGTACCTGAGTTTGACCAGTCAACCTTTGATATCCACCACGTAATGTTAAAAATAGTTTAATAATATTTGCAATACCGTTTGCAAGTAAACCAAAAGTCATAAGTAATACTGGTCCTACCGCACCAATACCAACTGTTAATAATGTAATTAATCTTTTTGTTCCACTAGATAGGTTAGCAAATTTTTCAAGAACATTTCCAACAAAATCAATAATTGGCGTTACAGCATCCAAAAATGCTTGACCAACTGGAACAAGTGCAATTTTAAGATCTTCAACTGCTTTTTTAAATTTGTTCATAGAAGATTCTGCAGTCATTCCTAATTCTTTTTCGGACAACGCAGAAAGTTGCTCTACAGATGAATTTGCTAAATCAAGAACACGAGCAGCCTGATTTCCATCTTTTGCTACGTTAGCAAACAGGGTTGATAGACGTGCAAATTGGAACTTGCCAAACATTTGTTCAATTGCTCTTGCTCTTGCTAATGGGTCTAATTGATTTAATGCTTGAGCAAATCCAATTACGGTTGCTTTTAAATCACCTTTATTTTTTTCAACAATTGCAGTTGCATTAATTCCATATGAAGCAAGCATATCTGATGCTTTTTTAGTTGGATTAATTAATGCTGCAAGACCAGATTTAAGTGCGTTTGCTCCTTCTGATGCATTAATACCACCTTCTTTCATGGCAGCCATAAAGAATGCTAAGTCTTTTACATCTCCACCAAGTTGTTGAATTACTGGAGCAACTTTTGGAATTGCTGTTGTAATATCATCTAAAGATACAACTGTTTGGTTTTCTACTGCGTTTAAAAAGTTGATAGAATCTGCAAGTTTTTCAGATGACATACCAAAGGCATTTTGTAATGAAATTGTTGTTTCAAGAGCCTTTTGACTATCAACTTGACCAAGAATAGAAAGACGTGTTGCTTCTGTTGTTTGACGTTGAAGATCTAGGCCAGAAAAGCCTGCTGCTGCTGCCTCTGCTGCAAGTCCAACAGTTGTTGAAACTGCCACACCATATTTAGTAAATTGTTTTCCAAGTTCTGTAATATTATCTAGCGCTGCTTGTGTCTCTTCTTGTGGCGTAAATAAATCTCCATAGACCTTTTTAAACCTAAGTGCTTGGGCTTCCATATCCATAAATGTTTTTGTTGCTGCAGATCCAACAGCCATTAATGGCAATGTAAAACCAACCATTAACTGACGACCAGCCCATTGAGTGTTCTTACCAAAGTTTAATAAATTAGTAGAACCCTGCTTCATTAATTGATTAAATAATGCTTGTTTTTGTGCTGCTATTTGAACTTTAGTGCCATAGTCTTCCATATTCAATTGTGTTGGCATAACAGCAATTGCTCTCATTGCACCGTTTGTATCACGGCCCATTTTAATATATTGAGTTTGTAATCTTTTTACACGTTCTTCTGCTACCTTGCCAACTGTGTCAAACTCTGATTTAAAAAGTCTTCCAAAGGTTTTTGTAGAGGCACCAGCATAGCGGAAATATTCCCGCATTGAAAATTTATTTTTTTCTAAAGAGTCAGTAAATGATTCTGCAGATGTTTTTACTGTACGCATTTCAGCAGTAAACGCACCAATTGCGTTTATGCTATTTAAAAGATTTTTTTGTAAACCCTTTTGAGCAAGGGCTGCTGCTTCACTTGATTTGGCTATTGAGGTGTGAAACTGAGATATTTGACGCTGTAATGCTTTTAACTGTGCTAATGCATTAGACGAATCAATATTAATGTCAATATTAGCATTAACATCGGCCATTTAGTTTCACACCTCTTTTAAATTATTCAGCCATAGTTACGCCAAGAACGTCTGAAACTTCAGCAAGTTTAATTCCTGATGCTGCTTCTACGATCTTGTAAACAGTTGGGAGATCAACAATCTCCTCTAGTTTTTTTACGTCTTCAGAGAGTTCTGGCTTATACTGTTTCATTGCAATCTGTACACATTCCATAAGAATGTCCATAGACTTTTCGTTGTTTTCCGCCACTGCTCCCACGCCCTCAAACTTCTTCATAAATGGACGAAGTAGAGAGATTTTTAGAGGACGTACTGTAACTTTTGTGCCATCAATTAGCGTAAGGGTATTTTCCTCATGCGTAGTTGTTGTCATTATTTCCTCCTATAGGTTATGTCAATTATAGCATGGTAACTGCTATTTTTTATTATTTAATTTCTTAAATCTTCATAGTCTAGGCCAAGACCAATACCAAACCCTGCTTTCTTGGCATTTTGTCCTTGTAGTGCTAATATATCATTGCTATCACTTGTTGCACCTTTACTAAATACTCTAGCCTTTAGGTCTTCCCACTCTTTTTGTCCTTTATTTGATCCAGACTGTTTATCTAGATCTACCCCCTGAATTGCAGCAAGAAACTTTTTTTCTTGATAATCTAATTCTCTACGACTAGAAAGGGTTGCCATTAATTCTGGCATAGACAAAGATTCTTCTAGTTCTTTATAATCTTTCCATATACCCAGTAAAAATACCTCAGATTCAATTTTTGCAAGGTCTAGTTCTGACCAACTAGAGCCACTCTCTGTTGCTTGGTTTTTTACTGTTTCTTCAGATTTTTGATTTATTCTAATTCCTGCAGAGACGTCTAATACAGTATATATTGTTGGCATATCAAGGCTATCTTCTATATCAGACTTTGTTAATGGTATTTCTGGATAGTACTGCTTCATTGTAATTCTTACGCATTCAACTAAAAAATCTATAGCCTCATCATCATTTTTAGCAGTTTTAACATAATCAAATGCTTCCATAAATTCACGAAGATATTTTATTTTTAATGGAACAATTTCTAATTCAGTACCATCAATAAGTTTTATTATTTTATTTTGATAAACAGTAGTTGCCATAACTTATCTATTCTATCATAGACAAAACAAAAAACCCACCTCGTTAGAGATGGGTCTTTGGTTAATCTAAAACTAGATTATGATTGTCCCCAAGTACGATCTACGATCTTACCATAGGATCCTGATGCGTCTTCAGGAAGAAGACGGAATGAAACTTCAAACATTGATGCTTCGTCACGTTTAGCAGACACAGTTACGTTCTCAATTGATAGAGCACGATATGCTGTATAGACACGTTCAATAGAATCAGATGCGTCGCAGTCTCCAGTTCCTGGTCCAACAGCAACGATTCCTCGTTCTACTGGACATTCTCCAAGTTCACCTGCAGATAGATTAAGTGTCTGACCTGTAGATGCTGCTTTGTTTCCTGTAAGTTGTGCATCAGAGAATGCTAATGCAAGAAGCAAGTTTTCTAAAGTTGCTTCAGCAAAAGCGGTAGCAAGATTAACTTGCATACCTTGCTTATATAGTTTTGCAACGTCAAGAATTTGATCTACCTGGACTTCACCGAAGTCTGGTTGGAATTGTAATTCTAAACCGTTCATGGTATAACCTACGTTAGTATACGCTGCATCTGCTGAAAGTGTATCTTTAAAAGATTCGCTTGAGTCAAAAGCCTCCAGTGTACCTGGAGTTAGCGTTGTATCAGCAACGAAAAGTGCTGCTGCACCAACGATAATGTTGTTTGACGTACCACGGCTATATGGCATATTTGTTCACCTCTTTCATAAAGTTATTAAGTTGTTTGGCGTGTTTCCTCAAAACCTATTATACCGCTATTTATGTATACCTAGAATCTGGCTCAGTTTTTATATGGTAGTCATACTCAATAATTAACTTATTTACAAACAGGGTTCTTGCTGAGGCTAACTCTGCTACGTCTCTGCTTTCGTCTGCTTGATATACCTTTGTGTTGTGGAAAAAAATGTTATAAGGAATTGACACATCTCCTTGGTTATTTAAAATAGGGTTAGCAATGTTCCAGGCATTGACATCCTGAGCAGAAGCATCTTCACGGTCAAGGGCATTAGAAATTACTCTAACTGAGTTTATAAGTTTTGCTACATCTGTAGAGTATATAAAATATATTAACTGCTCTCTTTTGTGTAAATATAATGGGCTAGGCCTAAATCTCATTAATCTATCATAGACTATTAATACTGGACTTTCTGTTTGCCTAATTTGAATATTATCGTTATAAAGGTCTTCAATATTAGTTGGAAATTGTGCTGGAACCATAGGGCTTGGATTCAATAAGTCTGATTCTGCTATGAGACCATAATATGCCAACTCAGATAAAATATACCTATTTAAAAATGTTGGTGGAAAGCCAGTATCTGTTAATATAGTCATGAGTCTATTCTACCCCAATTGTTGCATTAGTAATCCATTTAAATCCTGTATCAATACCTTTGCTTCTTCCTAGTTTTGACCCAGCCTTTAGATTTTTCTTGTATAGCGTTGGTTTTTTAATGTAATCATAAATTCCTGATGCCTTTAAAAATGATTGTTTAAAATATCTTGTTATAAATTCATCAAAGGATGACTCAAACCCTTTATATACTTCATCTCCACCTGGATTTTCAATTTTAATTGGTCTACTTGTAAAGACGTCACCATTTGGTCCGCTAAATTTTAAAACTTTAGATTTTGTAGGAGAGATTGTTACTGGAATTCCATTTTCCATAATTCTTGCTTTATCATAAAACGGTGTTGTCATATTTTCAGATATACTTCTTGATTGTCTAAATGTAGAGTTAAGTGATAAACCAAGGTTGCTAACTGTATATCTTAAGTCAAATAATCTAGCACCTGGACTTCCAGTTTTATTCCATTCATAAACATGGTGTAATGCTTTAGGATTTGATCTTGCCTGTACATCAATGTATTGCGATAAAGATTGAATGACTCCTATACCAAGTTTATCAAAAAATATCTTTTTACCACGATCAACACCCTCCAAAAAACCAAAAGAGTAATTAATAATATTATTCATTTGTTTAGTAAAAGATGCTGTTTGTGTATTTACTATCATTAATCGCCTACTGTTTGATTTTCTGTTCTGCGCCAAAGCATTTTATAATATTCTATATCACCAAAAGGTCCAGTAAATGGCTCAACGGTTGCAATCTCATAAATGGTTCCTCTACCAGATCTTGGCCCAGCAGTCTCTTTATAAATTGTTAAATCTTGAGCATTTCTAATGTTTGTAACCAATATATTGGTTGTTGCATTGTTTACATTATTTGAAGAAACTCTTGGATCATTTTTAGTTCTTACAATAAGTTTATTTTCATATTGTAAAAAGGCTTCTGGTTTAATGTCTTCAGTTCCTAGTCCGCCTACTGGTGTTGCATTACAAATTATTGTTCTATCATATACCCAGTCTTTTTGAGGTTGTCCGTACTCTCCTTGTGTAAGAATAGGAAAATAAATATCAGCCTTCATGGGGTACAAAAAATCTGTAGCCTCACATGCATCTATCATAAAACTCCAGGACGAATAATATTGTCAACATATTTAGACAAAATCTTGTCTACAATAATGTTTCCAGTTCCCTCAATCATTCCTTTATCATACTCAATTTTAAACTGGTCTGTACTATAACTCTTTACATATCTCTTATAATAATCTAATTTTCCACATTTAATATCGCTAATTAATAACTTTACTGCATCCTGAATATCAATTGGTACAACTTTGTATCCAGTTTCAACTAAGAAAATATAATCGGTTCCTTCTGAAAAGCCAACTCCTGGGGTAATAGACTGTACATTTCCACTATCTTCTGTATCAAAAATAGCAAAAGAATCTGATGCAGCAAGTGGAACTCTAGATGGTCTGCGTTCTGATCTATTTAAAGAATCTGTTGGTTGAACTGGGTCTTTTGTTATTGCTGTTTTATCTTTAGTAATTATATAGTTAAAATCTCCTAGTGCTGGTCCATCAACATTATCAATATCATAAACTAATTCGGCATTTTCATAAACCTTTAAAATTTTATGAGTTCTATCCCAAAGTGGCATATAGTCTGTTTCTTGTCCAACAACTTCAAGGTATTTACGTTTATAATAAAATCCATCTACGATTGTATCAATAATTGCTCTAGCCAATGATTCATATTCTTTATACTTAGCAATCTCTGTTGCAGATGTTTCATTGTTTTCTAATGCTAAAGCAGTTGGATCTATATATGGTCTTTCAATTTGTAAGTTATCTTCAACAACTATGTCTCCACGCTCTCCATCAATATCTTCATATATTGTTACAGCATATGACTTATCATATTTAACAAAGTCACCACTTAACTCATATGTAATTTTTCCTTCTGATGTTGAGTTTCCACCAGACTCACCACTAACAAATGCTTCAATTTCTGTTTGTTCTGGAACATCCTCAATTACAATGATATAGTCTGCTGATTCATCTGGAACTTTATAAGTTATAGAAAGTGGATATGGTGGTATACGAAGAACTACTGACATTATGCTTTACCGTAATAAGATGCTACCTCTTCAGGTGGTGCTATGCGTACCAGTCTGTGAGTAAGCCACTTTTCCGATGCCTCCTTTGAAACTATGTTGTATCCCACCTTTAGTGCTCCAAGATTATCCATATGAATATTTCTTTGTGAATGTAGGGCAACTTTATCTATTAAATCTTTTGTCTTGTTAACTTCTTCTACACGTTCTTCTTTTTTCTCTGGCGGAATCCAACTTGCCAAGATTTCTAATATTTCAAGTTTAGTATTGGCTTCAAATAGTTCAATGTTATTTTTCTTTGCATATGCCTTTAATGCCATCACAGTTTTAGTTGATAATTCTTCAATTGTTAAATTCATAACTCTCCTATACTTATTTGTAATTATACCAGAATAAGAGTAAGGCGGGTAGTTTTTACGCTACCCGCCCTAATATTTGATCTTTTAGATCTTAGGAATCAGCGCTATCTGAGTCAACATAAGCGACTGCATCTAGTTCTTCCCATTGGATACCAAATCGTACAAATACTGTGTACTCAATAGTATCTTTCTTTGCCTTGTATTCACGGTTTACAGTGATGTCTCTCTGGAAGCCCCATACACGGTTCTGAGGGAATGTTAAATCAACATAACCTGCAGGATAGTAAGGAACTTCTAGAACATCTACACCTAGTACACGAGTTGTACGTGAGTTACCAAATGTCTGTGCATTTCCATCAAGGTAATCTTGACGGTTTGCTTGAGTGCTACCAGTGCGATCTGAGAACGCTTGTGAAATAGCATCTGCTAATGTACCGTTGTTACGAACAATACCAGCAAAAGCATCAGTACCTGCGTAGAACTTAAGGTTTGACTTAAGTGCACGATACTTACGAGGCATTGCTAATAGCAATCCTTGCATTACTGATGTAGTGTAGTTGTTGTCTGCAACTGTTGCAGCATATTCGTGAGCAGCATTTCCTACTGTTCCACGAGTTTGCTTTACGAATCCAGGCATGATAGAAAGGAATGCGTCTGAGCCTGTTCCTAGACCATTAATAGCAAGGTCTTCAATATCGTTAGCAAATGCATTGGTCATTAAGCGAACTAAATGATCTTCAAGTGCTCCACCTTCAATATTGTCTTCTAGTGCTTCAGTTGATACTTCCCAATCAAGACGAATCTTTTTGGTAGTTAATTCAACCTTTGAAAAAGTTGCGCCAACGTTTGTGTATTCTGGTGCGCCTTGAGCAGCAGCACGGATTACACGCTCTCCAACGTTAACTTTCTCAATTTCCATAGTGTTTGCTCTCATGGTAACCTTACGGCCATCCTTAGCGAGAACAGTTGCATCCCATACATAATCAATGAAACGACGGGCTTGCTCTGGTGCTAGAATACCACCAGCAACACCTGTTGGGTTTACTGCGTTTGCTCCAGTTGTTGAACCGAATGCTGCAGTTGCTGTGTTACCAAGTTGTGATCCTACAGATGATCCTGCAGAGTCTAAACCAGTAGCACTACCTACTCCACCAGATACGAATCCGCCTTGAGAGTTAATCTCATTGCCTGCTCCGCCTGATCCTGGGTAGTTTTTTTCTAGGTCTTTATTTTGTTCCGACATTATTTTTCACCTCCTAGTGATTTTACCTTAGTTAAATAGGTCGGCATTTGTGAGGAAACGACCGCCCCATAGGGATTTTTGAACCACTTGTGGTGATTCCTGTACGATCTCGCCTAGATCGCCAGACTTGCGGAAAGCGGTGTCTTGTTCTACAAGATCTACTCGCTTGCCAAACTCGTTAAAGTTGCTCTTAATTCCATTAACATCTGCTGTTACTGAATCAAGAGATTTTGTTACTGCTGTTACTTTCTCGTTAAGAGATTTAATTGTTGCAGCAAGATCGCCAAAGGCATTAGTAAGAGAATTATTAATTTCTGAAACTGCCTTAGCAACTTCTTCTTTAACATCTACAATGGACTTAGCCACTGCATCCTCTACCTCAACTGCTGCTTTTGCAACAGAAGAGTCTGCACTACCATCATCTGATTTAGCAAGAGCAAGTTCTTCAACTGCTGGTGCTACCTCAGCAACTACAGTGTCTTCTGCTGTTTCTACAACCACTTCACTAGTTGTTTCTACAACAGCCTCTGCTGGCTGTGCCTCTGGGGCAACCTCTGCACTTTCAACGGCAGTTTCTAAAACTGCACTTGTTGATTCTGTCATTGGATTTACCTCCTTAGTAATCTTAATTGTATTAATGCCTTTAGCACTATCAACTAAGAATTTTATCATTTCTGGATTGTCTTTATCATTTTTTTCTATAAAACCAATATTTTGCATTGTGTTGCCATTTACTGGACTATTAACTGATTCTGCATCAGATACCATTACAATGCCACTCTCTGAATCCCAAAACACATTCTCAATTTGTGCTTTTGATAAGTATCCACTAACTATATTTTGCCCATTTACTTTTTCAATAGAAACAATGTTTGCAAACTGATTTGCTGGATTATCTACAAGTGATAACTCATGTAATTCATAGTTTTTAATTACACGAATTGTTTTATCAATTTTTTCATCATATGCATCATCCCAACTTTTAATATTACCACCAATAGAAAAACCAGTGTAGGTTCCGTCTAGAATCTTTTCCCATGCATCTTGTGCACCTTTGGAAACATATGCAGACACATAAACTCCGCTATAAAACTTTTTATCATTTGGATCAAAATATTTATCTTCTTTAAAAGAAACAATCTTTCCTACAGCACTTGGCTGGTGCATTTCACGTAAATTACCACGAAAGTTTTTAAATGCCTCTATACTAGACTCTGTGGTTACAATGTCTCCTTGACGATCAACGTTGTCAAGCGTTGCAAAGCCAGACACCATTCGGCGCTCAACATCTACTTTTCCAATGGGCATTGAAAGGCGAACATTGTCACCTTTAGTTTCCCAATGAGCCTTGTTTGTTAACATAACGTTTATATTATATCACTGCTTTATATAGTTTTCTCAACTATTGAGATGATCTTCCTTCACCCTGTGGATTACGTCCAGCCAAGGTTGTAGATGAATCAGAATTATTATTTGTTCGTTCTGAGTTTCTTGCACGATTACCTGCCAGATTTGCCCTAGTATCTGTTGCCTGTCTTGGAGACATAACAAATGGTTCATCCCCATCTGTTCTCTGAGGCAGGTCTAATTTTTCACGAGCCTCATTTGGTGTCATTACCTGTGTCTTTACATACCTCTCAAGAATTTGAGATTGTGCAATTTCATCAGTTAATGTTAGTTCGTTAAACCTAAGTTCAAGAATATCTGTTTTTTCACGAATAATTTTATTGACTATCTTTTCTAGATGTCTTTGTGCTGGACGAGATACTTGTTCTTTAAATGTCCTATCTTGAGAAAGTGCTGCTGCAATACCTGAAGAGTCTGCTCCTCCTAGTTTAGAGATTGGTACCTGATGAGCAATAAGGATATCGTCACGATTTTGTTTACGATACTCTTTAAATGAACCGTCCTGAATACCATTTTCAATTGGTTCCATCTTAAACTCAACCTTATTTCCATCTGTATCGCCAGGAAGCGGTATATAAAGAGTTCTATGAGATTGAGCCTTTAACCCAGTCTGTAAGAATCTAAACATTTTATCTTCGGCATCTCCAGATAGTTTTGCACCCTTTAGTGTTACCACATACCTTGGAACTGCTTTATTTTCAAAATAATCAATATTGTATTGAGATGCAAGTTGATCTCCAATTAAAGATGGCATTGCTGCAATAATGTCTGGAATACCATAAAATGTGTTTAATGGTGAATATTCTTTTAGATGAATAATCTCATTTGGTCTTGGATCTGTTCCCATTGGATTTGGATTCTTGGCTCCAAAGTTTCTAAAATAAACTACTTTTTGACCAATAATCTGAATAAATCCATCACGTAAGCGACGTACACGCACAGTTGTTGCTGGAATGTGACCAACATATCCTATATCTCCCGCAACTGTTCTACCAATTTCAATAAATCCATTTCCTGTTGCTTGAAGATCTGTATAAACCTTCTCCATTGTTTTTGTAAAACTATCATCATCATTTAATTCTTCAAGCCAATCACGCAATTGAATTTTAGTTCTTTCAATACGACGACGTGCACGATCTACTGCTGCTTGGTCATCATTTAACTCAAAACGTAATGTGGTTTTATCTGTTACTTCAAATCGGTATCCAAGTCCAACAACGTTTTCTACTTTTGCATCAATAGCAGCATGATTAGCAAATGATGTATCATAAAAGTTTGCTAGTTCATACATATTGTATGGGGGAGTGATTACATCAAACAATCCATAACCATTTCTATATACAGTTCCAGGATTTATCTGCTTTGATTCTGCATTAACTCCAGATGGGTTAACGTTTGCTGCGTTTAAATATGCTTGATTATTTTCTGGGCTAACATATTTTGCTAAATTACGTGTTGTTCTACGACGAAAATTTTGATCTAATCCAGCGTAATCTTTTAAATCATCCCAATTTTTGTTAAATGGATCCTGTGATTTAAAAACATTGTCATCTTTTTGTTGTGTATTAAGGCTTGCACGAATATACTCTTGATCACTCATCAATGGCGCCCTTTCCATATTTATCTAATGTTTGTTGTGCTGCATGCCAAGCACCTAAATCATTCATAGACGGGATAAGTCCCTCTCTAAGTCTTTCTTTTTGTTCTGAATATTCTTCTTCACTAATTCTGTGTAATCCAGGCACAAATACTGCCTCGCCTTCGCCATCATCACCATAGTGCATAGCGGCTTTTTTTAGTTCTGCAATCTTAGAAACATCTCCACGATCTGATGGAATATTTAAAACTGAACCACTCTCATCAGTAAACCACTTCCCGTTAGACTTTTTATATACATAAAGACCCCAGTCATAATGTTTTTCTATTACCTTTCGGCGAACATTTTTTACATAGGGCTTACCAGTTTTTTGATTAATTAACGATTCCATAACCACAAGTATAGCAGATTATACTGGTGTAGAGACAGTGGTTGACCACTCTATATCAGTATAGACCTTCATTTTTTCAGATTGGTGTACTAAGCCTTCTCCATCATCAATTATTATCTTATTAGTTCCCATATATGTTTTAAATATATCTGTTGGGCTAATTCCGTAAAAATCTGAAGAACTTACGACTAACATACCATCCCAGGTGAAGTTATTAAACCAAAACTGCCAGTCTAAAACAGTAGATCCGTCATTTAATACTCTAAACCAAGGTCTGTTTGCCTTGCTCTGGATTTCTTGTAAACTACTTGCCTCATAGTATGAAATATTATTAAATGTTGCTGGACCCGTAATATTGACATTTCCTAGGTATGAGTTAAAAACTAATGGCACTAAAAATGAGATACCTATTGAATACCACGCCCCCAATGATAAGACTGGTTCTTTTACTAAAATACCGTTCAAATAAAATCCTATACCGTTATATGGAATACCATTTTCATTTAAAACAAAAATTCTTCCTCTATTGAGGTCTTCACTATTTGCCTGTATATAAAATTTAAGAGTTCCATCCTTATGATTAACCTCAAAAATTTCTGTTGCTATTGCTGGAAATTCTATTTGGTCATATCTAAGCCATAACTGCATGGCGCTAACTTTATAATTTGCTGCTATTTCTTTATTAATTGGTAAAGACAAACCACGACTTTCTAATATATTTAATTCACCACGTACCTCTATTCCAGAGTTTTTAGTTAAATAAAGATATGGTGTACTTTCTTTATAAATGC
>Ga0247723_1001374_pt1 | contig 14363 bp, 9 predicted proteins | sample MSEWelMarce5H_FC_FD_189079 | JGI IMG/M metagenome (GOLD analysis project Ga0247723, IMG submission 189079) | Subsurface sediment microbial communities from gas well in West Virginia, United States - MSEEL Well Study Marcellus 5H_FC | ecosystem: Environmental > Terrestrial > Deep subsurface > Rock...
TAACCTTCCGACAATGGTCAATGGCTAACCCTGACTTCAAGGCTAGAGCCGATAAAGCCCGCCTTGCGGGTAAGGGAATGATTGCCGACCTAGGCGACCTCAAGAACATAGAGTTCCCTGACTTCTGTCAGCAGTTCCTAGACACTAAGTTGTTTGAACACCACCTTGACTGGTTCGACTTAATCGAGGGTCGTGAGCCGCGTTGGATTCATCCATCTATGACCTATGAGCCAGGCGCGGCGAACCGTGTTCTAATCAATGTGCCTCCAGAGCACGCTAAGTCTACGGTCATCACCACCAACTATGTGGTTTATAAAATTGTTACCAACCCTAACGCTAGAGTAATTATCGTATCTAAGACTCAGGGTATGGCTAGAAAATTTTTAGGTGCTATCAAGACTCGACTTAGCCACCCCGCATATATCAAACTCCAAACTGCGTTTGGTCCTAATGGCGGTTATAAATCTGACTCGACCCAATGGTCAGCAGATATGATTTATCTAGGAACGGGACGCGACTCAGGCGAAAAGGACCCTACGGTCCAAGCCCTAGGATTTGGTTCTCAAATCTACGGTGCTCGTGCTGACTTGATTATCCTAGATGACGTTGTGATGAACTCAAATGCCCACGAGTGGGAGAAGCAAATTGAATGGCTTCAGAAAGAAGTTATCACGCGTTTAGGGCGGCACGGAAAACTGCTAGTAGTAGGAACCCGTGTCGCACCTATTGACCTTTATAAAATGATTAGAGATGGTTCCCAATGGACTGGGGGCAAATCTCCATTTACTTATTTTGCACAACCAGCAGTTTTAGAATTTGATGAGAAGCCAGCAAACTGGAAAACTCTTTGGGCTAAGACTGACCGACCAGAGGGCGACATAGATGAAGTTGACGAGCAAGGGCTATATCCCAAGTGGGACGGACCCGCGCTCTTTACTCGAAGGTCTGAGGTTGCTCCGTCAGTCTGGGCTATGGTCTACCAACAAGAAGATGTTCAATCCGATTCCATCTTCAGTCCAACCTGCGTTGCGGGTAGCGTCAATGGAATGCGAAAGCGCGGACCACTCAAAGCAGGAACTCCAGGTCATCCAAAGAACACAGACCAACTCTACACTGTTATCGGACTTGACCCTGCTATGGCGGGGGCAACGGGAGCAGTAGTAGTAAGTTACAACAAGTCTGATGGCAAAATTTATGTTTTAGATTGTATCAATATGACTGACCCCTCTCCAGCCAAGATTCAAAGTCTTATTGAAGACTGGGTTGAACGCTACAAACCACAAGAAATACGAATTGAAATCAATGCTCACCAGAAGGCTTACGCCCTGGATGATGAACTAAGAAATTATCTAGCCTCTCACGGTTGCCAATTGAACTCACACTTCACTGGTAAGAACAAATGGGATGTTGGTTTTGGTGTGGCATCTATGGCTGCGCTGTTTGGAAACACTAGAGATGGTCGCTTCCAAGATAACAACTTAATTGAACTACCTAGCAACGAAGGCTCTGAAGGTCTTAAGACGCTAGTGCAAGAATTGATTACTTGGAAACCTGATACTAAGAACCCTACAGACTGTGTTATGGCTTTATGGTTTGCAGTTATTCGTTGCCGAGAACTTATGCAACAGAGAACAAAAATTAATGGATACGCTTCAAACCGTTGGGCAACAAGAGCACAAATGAACCAACGTATGACAGTAAACCTAGATGACGCTTACGCCGAACAATGGGCGCAACAATACAGTTAAGGAGAAACAAATGGCAAAAAAACCTACTCGCGGTGAACTAAATAATATTAAAACAGGACTTAAAATGGGATACGATGCTGTAAAAGCAAAGTTTCCAAATGATGAAGTAACTGTTACTTATGTCGGAAAATACGCGCCAAAAGTAGACCTTCAGCGAAATGCTGGTGGAGTTACTTCTAAATCAAAAACTGTAGATAAACTTTACCGCCCATCTTTCTAATTTTTTCCTTTAACCGATAGGACAGCAATGGCATTAGATATGCAACAGGTAGTAATGAGAGTTCAATCTCTCAGAGGGCGCAATGCCGAGCGCGACCAACGCAACCAAGATGTCCTAGCCGTTCGTCAAGGTAAAATATCAGAAGTCTACCCAAACTTTTTTCCAGATGGTGTTGATACAAACGTAGTAGCAAACTTCATTGATATTGTCGCACGCGACTTGTCAGAAGTAATGGCTCCGCTTCCAGCAATCAACTGCTCGGCTGCTAACTCAGTTAATGACCGCGCCCGCAACTTTGCTGACAAGCGCACTCGTATCGCATCTAACTACTTCCAGCACTCAGACCTATCGGTCAATATGTATCAAGGTGCTGACTGGTATGTAACATATGGTTTTATCCCATTCGTAATTGAATTGGATGAAGATAGCAAACTGCCACGCATACGCATAGAAAATCCTATAGGGGCTTACCCTGAGTTTGACCGCTATGGTCGCTGTGTAGCATTTGTTAAGTCTTACAAAATGTCCGTAGCAGAACTTATTGCTCAATTTCCAGAATACGAAACTCAACTACTTGACGGGAATAAATATTCCTCAAGCATTAATTCTGAACTTGAAGTAGTCCGCTACTACGACAAAGACCAATCAATCATCTACGTGCCAACAAGGGACAATCTGTTGTTATCACGTGCCAAGAATCCTCTTGGTAAAATGATGGTTGTAGTTGCCCGTAAGCCATCTATTGATGATGAACTACGTGGACAATTTGATGATGTTCTTGGCATTCAACTTCTTCGCAATCGCTTCGCGTTACTTGCAATGGAAGCAGCAGAGAAGTCTGTCCAAGCACCTATCGTCCTTCCTCAAGATGTTCAAGAATTTGAACTAGGTGGAGATGCGGTTATCCGCACAAACAACCCAGCGGGTGTTCGCCGTGTAGAACTATCAATTTCTCCAGCAGCACTTAATGAATCAACACTACTTAATCAAGAACTACGTGTTGGTGCTCGTTATCCTGAATCTCGCACAGGTAACGTCAATGCCTCTATCGTCACAGGACAAGGCGTTCAGGCTCTTATGGGTGCATTCGATACCCAAGTTAAATCTGCTCAAGCAATCTTTGCATCAGCGCTACGCGATGTAATTAACATTTGCTTTGAGGTAGATGAGAAACTATTCCCAGCAGAAAAAACTATTCGCGGCGTTGACTCTGGTTCTCCTTACGAGGTAACTTATCTACCTGCTAAAGACATCAAGGGTGATTACTCAGCAGATGTCCGTTACGGAATGCTCGCTGGTCTAAATCCAGCCCAGGGTCTTATCTTTATGCTTCAAGCACTTGGTGGCGGTTTAATCTCCAAGGATATGGCAATGCGTGAACTTCCATTTACAGTTAACGTAACCCAAGAACTTGAGAAGATTGAAACAGAAAAGATGCGTGACTCGCTTCTTAACTCTGTAAGTGCATTGACTCAAGCCATTCCTACAATGGCTGCACAAGGTCAAGATGTTTCCGACATCGTTCTAAAGATTGCTGAAGTAATCAAGGCTCGCCAAAAGGGACAAGCATTAGAAGATGCTATAGGCGCAGCCTTTGCACCGAAGCAACAAGTTCCTCCTACTGGAACTGCTGCACCTATGGTTGAGCAACCGTCCCCTGCTCCCAGCACTGGTCCAGTAGGAGGCGCTCCTTCTCCAGAGGGCGCAGGTCCTGCACCACAAGAGATGACTCCACAAGGTCGTCCAGACATCCAAAGTATTTTATCAAGTCTAACTAGCGCAGGTGGCGCTAATGCAAGCGTAAGAACTATTAATCGTCAATAAGAAAGTAGGGGACAATGACTACAATTATTGGCGTGCAATACGAAGACAGTTGTGTATTAGTAGCAGATAGCCTAGTAAGTGATGACAGTGGGCGACAATGGTCCCACCCAAATATGACAAAACTTAATAAACGCGGAGCATTTATAATTGGTGGTAGTGGCGAAGTTGCACCTTGCGATATAGCCCAGCATTTATGGAATCCGCCAACATTAACTCCAAAAGATAAAAAAGATATTTACCATTTTATGATTACGAAGGCTATGCCTTCTCTTCGTTCTTGTCTTAAAGACAATGGTTATAACTTTGATGAAGCACAAGATAAAGACTCAGGTCCAAGATTTCAATTTTTAATTGCTGTCAATGGTCAACTATTTGATGTTGATGAAGATTTGTCAGTAATGCGAAGTGGGGATGGATTTTACGGAGTAGGTTCTGGAGCACCAATTGCGCTAGGCGCATTGTATGCAGGAGCCGAACCACTTCAAGCAGTAGAGATTGCAACTAAATTAAGTATTTATTCAGCGGGTCCATTCCAGATGGAAACGCAATATTCTAAATAGGAGTTCAAATGGGTGGTAAAGGTAGCGGCGGTTTCCGCGAGAAAGCATCACAGAATAATCCTATGAATATTTCTGCCACTGGTGGCAACGGACAGAGTGGAAGAAACTACACAGGTTTTGGATATTCAGAAAACAAAGCAATTAATGACCAAAAAGGGGGAGCATATATGCAAGGACCAGTAACGCCTCCTTCAATGCCAGACATTCAAGCAGCACCACAGGGACAACCAACTGGAACTCCATCAAAACTTATGGGTATGCCATCACTAGATGAACTTGAACCATCAGGTTTGCCTATAACAGATGGCGTTGACTTTGGTCCAGGACGTGGTTCAGAGGCTTTGCCTAATAACATTAACCCAGATTTTCGTCCAATGGAAAATGCTGACCTAATTGCAAAATATTTACCAGACTTAATCAATGCTGCTCGTGTAGACGGCGCACCTGATTCATATAAAAGACTTGTGAATAAACTAAAAGGGATGCTTTAATGCAATGGCAAGAAAATACATTTTTTGACCATTTAGATAAATTTGGTAATTCACTAGGAGCAGAAAACTTTGGCATTGCTTTTTGCCTGTCAACTGTTAATTGGGAATCAACTCAAGACAGAGATACTTTCATTAAGTCATTGACTGGTATAGACCCACAGGGTGGTTCTGCATCTAACTTTAATCCAGGAAGCGTGGTGAAGTAATGTCATTCTGGAAAGACTTCACAGACGAACTTAGTGGTGCAGCCAAAGAAGTAGGAAAATTTGTTGGCAAAACATTTTCTAATATTGGCGAAGGTTTAAGCGCTACTGGAATTGATATTATAAATCCAAATGCTGCTAAGACTCAAGGGCTAGTTAAATTTGCAACAGGAAAAGCACTTGAGCCAATCATTGCTACAAGTGGAGCGCAATTAACATCTCAGGCTCAAGCAGCAATGACAGATATTACAACCAATATTGCTACTAAAAGAGTAAAGCAATATGACCCACTTCTTATGCTTGGACAAGCAGCCGAAGAAAAAGTATTCAGTCCTTATGTAAAGCGTCCTATCGCTGCTGCAGCCTTGATTACTGACCCATCTAGCCCATTATATGATGCTGGCGTTTACGGTGAAGGTTTTCAGTTCTCAGATTTACAGGCTGCTTACGAAAGAACAAAAGATGTTTCTCTTGGTGTAGCACTTACTAAGTCATATCTTAATCCTTGGCATCTTACTGGAATATCAGACGCTATACTTGAAAATGGTGGAGTTGATATTGACAGGGTAAATCTTTGGGATAATAAAGACGTTCAAAAGAATTTTACTGAAAATGTAACTGGCAGATATATGTCTGGAATTACAGATGCTCTTATTGGTAATGCTGCAATATTTGCTGCAACTGGTGGAGTAGTAAAAGGCGCTGTTGCCGCAGGTGGCAAAGTAGGACTATCTACTACGCTAAAAAGTATTACAGATTTTGAAGCAAGAATAGATGAACATTTGGCTGGAAAGTCAACAGTTCTTGGAAATGATATAACTCGTCTTGCTGCATCTAAAGATGTAAATGAAATAATAACTATATTAAAACCACATTCAAATAACCCACGCCTTCCTGGTCTTATTCGTGATACCGAAAGCCCAGAGATAGTCCGTGATTTTATTCTTGCCGATAAGGGTTATGCTCCAGCAATTGCACGTCTTGCTGATGCCAAAATGTCAGACGACCTATGGGTTATGAGTGGCGCTAAAGCAGAACTTCAAGCAGATTTTATTTCAACTGGAAAACTTCGCACACATACATATGAACAACGCCAGCGCATTGCTGCAGCGTTTGACGATGCTATTGCTAAGAATCCAAAGCATCAGGAAATTTATGATGCCTTCTTACAGGATAGAACAGTCCTTGAGGTGACACCTTCTCTTGCTGCGCGTGGCGTTAAAGTGGGAGACATTGATTCAGTTCCTCGCGCTGCTGGTAAACTTTATCAACCACCTGAGCCAATTCTTGGTAGTGGAACATATGCAAAAGTTCGTGGTCGTGTCTCAGAACTTAAAACAGCAACTGCAACTCGTGACTTCTCAAATGTCGGTGGTTGGACTCAACAACTAATTGGCAGAAGTGATGTTGCTACTTCATTGATTAGATTTGCAACAACCAAGATGCCTCGTGGCGTAGTAACAAATTCTGGCATTCGTCCAATGGATGCTGTTGAAGAAATCAACGCTCATCTTGATGACCTAAAATTATTTACCAATGGCACAAATATGATTAAGATTTCTCAGACTGAGGCTATCTCAGTTGCCGATTATAGAACTAGAATTATTAGTGAATATCTTTCTGCTGGCTCTGATAGCGCACGTGGACTTGTTATAGATAGTCTAAATGAAAAGTTAATTCGTGACGTAGGTAGAACTTACGGCGTAAAACAAACAGACCTTGATGGACTTGTTGAAGAATCTATGTCTATGCTTCGTGGTTTTCACAGCAGCCTAGCAAATGATGCCTATGCTATGGACTCTGCTGGAGTAAGATATATCACAGATGAACTTACTCAGCGTCAATTAAGAAATGCAACTCCACTTATTAATGTTGGAACAATTGAACGCGACATCTTACGAGCACAAAATGCTTGGAAGCGTGGACAACGCAATGTTGTAAGAGCAACAGATTTTGTTTATGAGGCTGGAAACAGAGCATTCTCATTTACTCAACTAGTTCGTCCAGCATATATCAGCAAGAACTCTATTATTGAACCAGCGCTAGTATCAATACTATCTCAAGGTTCAAGGGCTATTACAGCGGAGTTTTCAAGCGGTATAAAAAATGCTATTGAAAACAATAAGACTCGTGTTCTTAGGTCAATTGATGCTAGTCAGAATCTGACATCTTCAGCAAAGCGTCAACTTGCAAAAGACTTTGACTTGCTTTCAAAAGAATATGCAAATGCCACAGAACTTCTTGATGAGCACATAGCAGAATATTTCAAATTCTTTGATGACCCAATGGGTCGTTCTCCACAGACAAAGATTGAATATGCTGATATTGTAAAGCGCGACTTAGCCGCTGCTGAAAAGTATCTACGCAGCATTGAAGAGAAACTAAACGCTGCTGCACCTGAATTTACTAGACAAATACTAAAGCAACCTAGTCTTTACAACCTAACTCGTAGAGTTAAATATCTTGAAGATGTTATTAATCAATCTTCTAAGTCTACTGCTAAAAAAGAATTATTCCCTGGACTTGCAGAATATAAAGATGGTGGCTCTGGTGGATTGCCAGGAAGCAGAAATACTGTTGGGCTTGTAAAAGTATCTGCACTTAAAGATATGCCTGGAAATAAACTTAGCAACATTGAAGGAATAGAAGCACTTAAAAAATCTTTGCGTGAAGGAAAAGGATTTGCTACTAGAGAATTTCAAGGCAAGCCTTTTCAAGACCCTATAATGGTTGTTTATGATAATGAAACTGGTTTAGCATATGTAGGAGAAGGAAACCATAGATTGCAAGCAGCAATCGAAATGGGAATTCCTTATGTTCCAGTAAGAGTTGTTCGTGGTTATAAATCTGAAATGGTTGCTGAAGGCGGAAGAAAACCTAAGCAAATTAAAAATAATAAAGAACCACAATTTGTGGAAACAGTTGGAAGCAGTGCTGGTAAGCCAGTAGGCGCAGGATATGTTCCCCCAGAAATGCACCCAAGTTTTGTGTTTGATAAAAAATTTATTGTTGAAAAAGATGAATTTGCTGCACCTAATCCTGAAGCATTGGCTATGGCATCTGAAGTTGCAAATGCTAAATCTATAATCAACAAGGCTGCTGGAGATATTGAAACTCTTGCTCCAGACCTTAAAGTTATTGAAGCAAAAATTGCCAAGGCTTACGCAAGTATGGAATCTAATATCCAAGATTTTGGTAAACTTCACGCTGACAAGGCTGATTTGTTTATGATTTCCGATGGACGGACCATAAACTATGGAACTCAAAAACCGTTTACTGCAGTTATGGCTAATGGTGAAAAGATTGAAGGTATCCCACAGTTTGGTGACAAGAATTTCCTAGGCGATGGATACCAGAGCGAAGTTGCTAACACTCATACCCGTCAGATTGAACTAACTGGAGATAAACTCTTTGCACAAAAGGTTAATATATTTAACCGCAAGGGTCCACAGACAGTAACTGACATATCAAGTCCTCACTACTTTGATGAACTTGCATTTGTTGTTAACAACTATATGCGTGGAGATGTTCTTGTAGACAAGATTCTTGCTGGAGCAACTCGTGATGAACTACTTGCCTGGGGCAAGACTCGTCAGGCTCGTTCATATGCTTATGAATTTGGTAAGACTGAAAGCGACATCGTTGATATTATAAATAACCAAATTGGTTATGTTAATAGATACCTTCCATCAGCAGAGGCACAACGCATTGCTGGTTTAGGTGCAGTTGATTCTAAGTCTTTGGCTAAAATTCTTGCAGACGAACCACAAGCACTTACTCCTATTCAACCACTTGAGGTTGCTTACTCAGTAAAAAGCGCTGGTGCTACACGCTTTGTAGATTTAGTTGACCAACTTAGTGCTAAGGCTTGGACTACTCTGGCAAAGCCAGAAAATATGTTCCGTTATGCCTGGGCAAGCACTGAGTATAAGACAATTATGACAGATAAACTTAAGTCTTTGTATGCTATGGGTTATGATGTTGATGCAACTGTAATCAATGGTATTAGAACATCTGCAGCAACTGAGGTTGTTCAGAATCTAGAGAAGACTTTTTACTCAATCCGCCGCGCTAATCGCGCATTGTTTGCGGCTAGAACTGTGGCAGCATTCCCTACTGCAGCAGCAAGCGGTATTTATCGTTATTCAAGACTAGCAGTTAAGAATCCTGCACGCTTTGGTGGATTTGTAAATAGTTACTATGGACTTTACAACTCATTTGGTGTTGATAAGTATGGTAATCCAGTTGAAAACGTATTGGATGCAGAATATCTAGTTGTTCCTGGAACTAAAGAAATGAAAAGTCGTTTTGGTGGACAAGGACTTAAATTCCCAATTAGAGCCACTACATTTGCTGTTAACTTTGCAGGTCCTTCTTGGATTGTTCCTATACCAATGGGCGTTCTATATAGTGCCAAAAAAGGTTCTGATAAAGAAGTAAAGAAACTTATTGATAATACAATCGGCAAGATTCCAGGGTATTCATATGATGAACTATTCCCATATGGAGTTGAAACAAGCGTTGGGGCTAATGTCCAACGTGCTGTAACCCCAGGATGGTTGCCATCTTTACGCAAGTATCTATCTCCAAAGGGCGATGGAACAGTTGATTGGTTTAATTCAGTTTCATCTGAATTCAAATACCAACAAATGCTTTACGATGCAGACCTTGGTCCATTGCCAACTACTGATAGCGTAATAAAGCAAGTAAAGAAAAATTATTTTACTAAGTTTAAGTGGCAATTTGGTTCTATTATTGGAACTCCTGCTTATGTAGAAACTAAGCCTGGAAATGTATTTACAGACTTGTTTAATTCAAAGGCTAATGGCTATGTAGCGCAAGGTATGTCCCGCTCAGAGGCGGCAGACCTAGCAGAACAAGATGTTAATACAATGCTACGTCTTCCAAAAGGAACTATTAAGAAAGATGTATTGCAGGTTAAGTCTACATCTAAATCTATCTATGCTCCTAGCAGCCAAGAAACAGTTAGTCGTATCTGGGTAGACCATAAAGACTTGGCTAAGAAGTTAGAACTGTTAGAACCAGGTGGTTCTTTGGTAGGTCTTATGACAGCAGACATTCCTTACGGAACTGATTCTCAGGCTGGCAAATTCCTAAATGACCCTAACACAGCACTTCCTGGCGGAACCATTCTAAACAAGTCAGTAAAATCTGTTGAGAAAATGCAACGAGATTTAGAAGTATCGCGTTATTGGAAAGCCTATACTGACCTTAAAGATAAATATAATAAGGCTGCACAAGATGCTGACTATGCTAGTTACCGCAGCGTTCCTGAACTTGTAGCAGAACTTAAAAATTATGCAAAGGTTCTAGGCAAAGCAAGTCCACAATGGAATACAGCCTATCTAAAGAGTGCATCTGGCGATAATGCTGCAGTTCACGCAGCAGGAATGCAAGTAGTTCTAAACGACAAGTCCTATATGGATAAGTTTGGCAACACTCAATTCTGGACTCACGCTAATGCTTTTATTAAATATCGAAATGACTATGCAAAACTATACGCAGATGTTCCATCTGGTTCTAAGGGAGTAGTCCAAGATGCTTGGATTGAATACTTAGAAAAAACAAGAGAAGATTGGGACCCAGCATTGGCAAACCTTATTGATAGATATTTCTTAAATGATAATCTAAAACAAACAAATGTTGAATCAAAGAAGTCTAAGGAGAACAAGTAATGGCTGGCGAAAACAAAAACGCTAAACCAAAAGTTGAAACAAAAGGTCCTCCAGCGGCTCCAACAACAATTATTAATATTCCAGCCAAGGGTTCTAAGGCTCAAAAGACTTATCTTTGGTCAACCGATGCTAAGGGTAATATTATAAAGGTTGAAGCAAGCACTGCTAAAAGGTCTTATGCTATTCTTCCACAAGAAACTCAAGTAGCCCTTACTCAGTATCTTCTTGCTACCAACGTAGTTCCAACCGACTCTGCTCGTAAATCACTATGGGGCAAGATTGTAGATGGAGCAATTGTTGAATACAAGGGTGGAAAACAAACCACTCCAGTTGAGGTTCTTGCAGACCTTCTCAACAATAACCCTAATGTTGCTGGTGTAACAACTAATGCAAAGATTGAGTTCGACCCAATAACAGCCGAAGCAACGATTAAAAATATTGCTTTAGATATTGGCTTTGACACAACACAATTAACTGAGGCTGATAAGCAAGACTTCTTGACTAAGATTAATAAGGCTGCTTCAGAGGGAACCAAGACAACCCAAAAGGTATTAACTACTGGCGGGTATGAAACTGTTACAACTCCTAGCACCTTTAATGCTAAGACCTTTACTGAGAATTGGCTGTGGGCTAAGGTAAACATTGGTGATACAAAGGCTCTTCCAGCCAAAGCATTTACCTCACTATCAACAGTAAAGAGTGTTCTTCGTAACAATGGTATTGATTACCTAGGTGATAAAGAAGTTAATCAACTTGCTATTAACCTTGCTTCTGGAGTTACAAGTGAGGCAAAGATTAAGGCAGACTACGCAGTAGAGGCTGCAAAGAATTATCCACTATTAGCAGACCGTCTTACTTCAACACCTGGAGCCACAGTCCGTGACCTAGTAACACCTTACCTAAGTGCTGTTGCTAAATGGTGGGAGATAGACCCAGATACAATTGACCTAAGCAATCCTGCAGTAGACAAGGCTTTACGTCCTGATGGAACACAAGGTAAGGCACCAATGATGAGTCTTTCTGATTTTACAACAATGTTAAAGATGAGTCCAGAGGCAGAGAAAACTACTTGGGCAAATGAATCAGCCCGTAGTGCAGCCACTGGTCTTGCCAGAGCGATGGGATTTGGTGTCTAATATGGCGAAGACTGTTGCTCAACTTAAAGCAGATATTGCTGCTCAGAAAAAAATAGTTGCAGAGGCGGAGAAGGTAGCCCTTGCTGCTGAAGAAAAATCAATTGCTGCAACAGTAAAAATGGACCCAGCATTTGGTGTTACTTTAGCGCAACAAAAATTAGCCGCTACTAAACCAGGCTCTCAAGAATATATAGCAGCGTTAAGTGGTTTAACTGAAGCAAAAAATACTGTTACTCTTGGACCTAAACCTGAAGATAAACCAGGCTTTGTAGTTACACGCGTAGGTAATGAATGGCGTTACATTTCTGATGGCAGAGGTGCTGGTAGCGGAACAGGAACTGGCACAGGCACAGGAACTGGCACAGGCACAGGAACTGGCACAGGCACAGGAACTGGCACAGGAACTATCCCCACTTCTACAACTACAAAAACTGGACCAACACTTGCTAGTGATACATTCAAAGCAACTCTTGCTTTATTCTTTGGGCAAGCAGAAATGTCAAAGCCTTGGGTTAATGAACTTTATAATGTAACCTCAAGATATTATAAGACTGGTTCAACCATTGATGAATCATTTAACCTTGCTCTTCAAGACTCTAGAAACAACCCAGCGTTAACAGAATTTACAAAACGCTTTCAAGGAATCTATGCACTTCAAGACAAGAAGGCTGCTGGACAAGCAGTAACTGTTCCGACTATTGCTGAGTATTACACTTCTCAAGCAAAGATGGGCGATATAGCCCGACAGGCTGGTCTTGGTTCTATAGCCACAGAAGATTACTTAGGTGGACTTATTGGCAAGGGGCTATCAGTAACTGATGTTGGAAACTATATCAGTGGTATTTACAATGAAATTCAGAATCTTCCAAAAGATATTAAAGATTCAGTAATGACTAACTATCCTAATATGGATAGCGTATCTCTAGCCAAGGCTATTCTTACTGGCGACAAAGGCTTTGTCCAACTCCAGAAAGAACTCACATCCCAGACAATATTTGGGGCAGCCAAGCGTCAAGGTCTTGCATATGACCCAATCTTGAATCCAGGTGGAGTTACTATGGATAGAGCAACTCAATATGCTGCCGAAGGATTAGACCTTTCAACAGGTCTTACTAAGTTTGGACAAGTTGCTGCAGTAGCACCAACTGTTAGCAAACTATCTCAGATAACTGCCAATAAAGATTTAGCACTGACTCAAGCAAATCTTGAATCAGCCGTAATAGGAAAGACTGCATCTGAAATACGTAAGATGGAGCAACTAGCCGCAGAAGAAGCAGTTAGATTCCAGGGTAGTTCTGGAACTTCAAAGGTTTCCTTAAAAAGACCTAGTGTCGGCTACTAAATAAATAGAATCCTGTGTGACCAACCAGCCCACACAGCGTAGAAGACTGGTAGCAAGAGCCAGACCGATTCCCCGATTGGGACCTGTGGCTTGCGATTCAAACGAATAGAAGGGTGGACAGTTGCTATGAGCAACAACTACTGGGATGATGACGAAGACGACCTAGATACCGACAATGATGTGCAATTGGACGGCAGTGACTTACTTAAAAAGTTACGTAAAGCCAAGCGTGCAGATGAAAAGCGTATCAAAGAACTCACTGAGCAACTTGAGGGATTTTCCAAGTCGCAGCGTGAGCGAACAGTCAAAGATGTCCTAGAAAAACGCGGTGTTAATCCAAAGGCTATACGACTGATTCTAAAAGATATAGATGATGTTAGCGAAGAGTCAGTTAATAACTGGCTTGAAGATAACGGAGATTTATTCGGACTCAATGTTAGCCCCGAAGCACCTGCAGAAAATGATATTGACCGTGCCGCATTAAGGCAACAAGATATTGTGACACAAGGTGCATTATCACCAAACCGAGCAGATGATTATTTGATGAAATTAAACAACGCCGAAAGCGCTGAAGAAATCATTGCAATGATTAATGCTCAAAACTAATCATAGTTTCTAGTCACTTGGAGGTGACGCAATGGCATATGTATCAACAGCCTCAGATAATCTCGGAGGAACCGCTGGTGGTGCTGGTCTAGTTCAAAAGGCGTATGACCGTCTTTTGGAATTTGCTCTCCGTTCAGAACCCCTAATTCGTTCTGTCGCAGATAAGCGCCCAGCAAAGCAAGCAATCCCAGGTTCAACAGTCGTTCTACAACGTTATGTTGACCTATCAACAGCAACAACAGCATTAACAGAAACAACTGACCCAGATGCAGTAGCAATGTCTACACCAACATCTGTAACCATTACTCTTAACGAGTATGGTAACTCAGTTCTTGTTACTCGTGCGTTGGAACTCTTCAGCCTTGCTGATGTAGACCCAGCAATCGCTAACATTATTGCATTCAACCTAGCAGATTCTATTGACTCAGTTGCGATGACTACTCTTCGCGGTGGTTCAAACGTAATCTACTCAGGTTCAACTGCAACATCAACAGCAACAATTACTGCTGCTGCAACAATCTCTTCTGCAAACATCCG
>Ga0247723_1001375_pt1 | contig 14344 bp, 13 predicted proteins | sample MSEWelMarce5H_FC_FD_189079 | JGI IMG/M metagenome (GOLD analysis project Ga0247723, IMG submission 189079) | Subsurface sediment microbial communities from gas well in West Virginia, United States - MSEEL Well Study Marcellus 5H_FC | ecosystem: Environmental > Terrestrial > Deep subsurface >...
AAGATAGGATTACCTTTATGTGTGTTTAGAATTTGTCTTATTCTTGTAATTTTCAGATGGCAGATTGGTTCATTTTTTCGGAGATAGTATTGTTCAGAGGTGACAATTTGAATAGAAAGAGATAAATCATGGTGATTAAAATATAAATAATTATTTAATAGTTTCCATGGTTTGTTTTGATTATGATGAATAGATTGAAATATATAGTAGTCTGAAATTTTATCTATTTTTATTTTTATTTCATTGACTATGTTTGGTAAGAGAATTTTATTGGAAGGGGCGTAAATGCACCATCGACAGTCACACGATTCCGTATTAGTAGGAATACGCCAAGAGTGCAATAAATTAATGATATTCATTCTGAAAAAAGTACAAAATAAAGTGTTATTTTACAAGAATCAGTAGGAATTGGGTTATAAAATAGAAATAAAAGTAATTATTTTTATACAAAATATGCGTGATAATAACAATGAATGACTATTTGTTTTTATGGCGTATAATAATATGTTTGCGTAGATTGGTTCTCCAAATTGTATAATATTTACAGTGAGGGCACTGGTGTTTAATTTGACTATGTTCATGTTGAAAATGTAAGAAAAGTTCATTTTTGTCTGGGGCAGTGTGGGTACATTCGGAGCAATTAAGAGATTTTTGTATATGATTTATTTCGATGTGACGTTGAAGATTTGATTTTGTGGGAGATGTAAAACAGCATATATGACAAGCATAACCATGGACAGAATTTATGTGCATGTAAAGTTTGTTGGATAAGTTTGTTTTGTAGTTACATTTTTGACAGTACAATTCGTATGACATTGTAAAAAAATATCTGAAAGGAAGTATTATATATTAAATGAAATGTGATCATAATTAGCAATTATAATTTTACAATTGATTGTTAAGTGTCCAGAGGGTAGTGTAATAGTTTTGTTTGTCGGATTAAATAATGTTATTTTAGGAAAACTATCGTTAGAAGATATAACATTTGTATTAGAATATAGATTATATGAGTGTAAACATGGATTCGCTGTTAGGACGCATTGAGAGGGAAGAGAAGTGATGAATAAAAAAGGTAATGTAACATTACAAGATGAGTGATGTTCAACAACAACAATATCAGCATTTTTTACATAAAATGAATTGCAAGATTTTCGGGAGATTAGAAGTTGACCTTCTGTAAAAGGAATAATTCTGATTTTATTAGGATATCCGGTTTTTTCGCATACATCCCATTCCGGAGGTCTTGGTAATGTGATAGAAGGAGGAATTGAAACATCAAACATTGATTTTTGTTCTGAAAAATGTTAATCAATAACACTAATGTTAGAATAGTTTATATTTGAAAAATAACAAAGAAGAGACTCTTTAACAAACATTTTTGCTGGATATGTAATGATTTGAATGTGTACAATGGGTGGAATTTGATATGAATTATCTTCAGATGGGTCTTTCCAACAATCTATTATATAATAATGAGGTAAATAGGCGTAATTAAATAAAGTATACAATCGAGATTTCCAATAAGGGTCTGGTATATGCTCGATTTGATTAAATCCGTATATTGTCAGAGTTTGAGGATTAAGATAGCACTGTTTTATTTCAAATAATGATTTTTCAATGTTGTTGAGTACGATTTTATTTTGAATGTTTTTGATGAGGTTGCCTAATATATATTTGTTGTTTTGTTGCGTTTCTTCTTCTTCTTCTTCTTCTTCTTTTTCTTTTTGATGATGTTGATGTTGATGTTGTTGTTCTTTATTATTTTCTTCAATTAGCATATTTTCCATATCGGATGTGAGATCGCTGAGGGTATTTGTAGTAGACATTGTTATTTCATGAAAATATATTCTGTAAAAAATAATAAATGAATGATTAGTCTAAATAGGTTATGTTATTGTATTCTTCGGACAAGTATGTATTTAGAGTATTGAATACTTTTATTTGTACATGATGATTTAAAAGATACATGATGATACGAGAAGGTTGTTGAATATCATCTACGAGTCCTTCATCAGACGGATCAGCGTCTTCATAATTTTCATCAGGATGCGGCGCACAGTCCAGAATCCAGAAATATGGGATTTTAGCTTCAAAAAGAAGACGATTAAGTTTAGGTTTCCAATTTGTTTTAACATGGGGTCTGAGGTTTTGAATTCCATTAATGGTAATAATATGAGGTCCCATTACTTTATGTTCCAGTTCCGCGAGTTGCGCTTGAATTCTATTAATATGGAAGTCGAAGTCGGCTTGGTTCCAGGCCGGCGAAAGAGGTGGAGGAGGTCCGGGTGGAGAAGGAGGAGATGGTGGTGGGGTGATATGATGATTTGTAAATTCTTCTAGTAAATCATTGATTTCCATGTTTTCGTGGGAGTGGGTACGATCGGAGAGTTCATAGTATGGTAGAGATCGGGTATTTGGATCTAGCGGTGCCATATTTTTTTTTGTATAAATTTTTTTTTTTTTCTGAAAAAAATTACATTTTTGTTGATTAAATCGAACGTTTAGTTATCCACGGATGAAGATTTAATTCGTTAAGATTAATACGGTTAGATTTAGATAGGATCCGTTTTATTAGAACGAGAACATCAATAGATATTTTTTGGGTATGTGATGGGATGCATACAGGTTTATAAACGGCATCGATAGATGATTTAAAGGGTTTCATATTGAATAACATTTCATAAAGGATTAGTCCTAAAGACCAGGTATAAAGTCCATCAGCCGTATACTTGTTATATTGGAAATATTCTGGTGGGGTTATATCATCATTTAATTGAGATGTGAATTTATCCTTTTCGGAATTAAATTGAGATGCTGAATTAAAATTTCCGATTTTTATTTTATTGTTTTTAATATTAATAAGTATGTTGCTGGGTTTAAGTTTTCTATGTAGAATATGAATTTGATAGCAATGAAGGGCTGTGTTAGATAATTGTTTGAAAATAGTATGAGAAATTTTTTCTGAAAGAGGCCCTTCAATTTTTAAAAAGTGTTGAAGACTCATGTGTCCAAAATATTCCATTACAATAAATTGTATATCACATTTTATTTTAAAGCTGTCTAGATATGTTATAATTCCGGGAACATGTTGTAATTTTTTAAGAATAGACACTTCTTTACATGTTTTATTTTCGGAATTGTAAATCGACTTGATAATAACTTTTTGGTGGTTTTTTCTGTTGTATCCATAAGCCACCGCATTGAATTCTCCTCGGATAAGAGTCTTCTTTAAGTAGTACTTGTCAGTAAATCGTTGAACTTCAGGTAAATGAGAGTTGAATTGTATTCTATCCAATGCGCAGAAAGCCATTTTCTATTTGTTATATCTGAAATTTTTTTTTGTTTTTTAAAGTATAATAACGAACAAATGAACAATGAACAATGAACAATGAATAAAATAATAATAATAATAATAATAATAATAATAATAATAATAATAATAGTTTTTGTTATAATTTTAATGGTAGGCTACCAGTTGACGATACAAAATATCGTTTGTTTGGAACATAGTCTGAAAATATGTTTTTACTCATATGAGTTTTGAAAATAACGAAATCAGGAGATTTAAAAAAGATATTGTATGCAAGATAAGGTAATTTTTTGTAGTCAATGTTTTGTTCATGAAATTGTTTTTGAAAGTTGGAGTTAAGTCCTTTCATATGAGTTAAATATGTTTTATTGGATTTGTTATAGAGTCTGTAACATTTTTCTGCTAGATATTCTCCGCATTCATAAAACCCTTCTTCCACCCATACGCCCGATATTTTATTTGATCCATTTTCAAAGTGTTTAGTAAACAATGATTTGAATAAGGGTCTTAGAGAAGGGTCCACATTTTCTTCGATGTTTTTATATTTGACTAAGAAATGCGCACTGTCAGTATCCATATATAACAATTGAGAGAGTTTCGGATTTAAAAATTTTAATAGAAAGTAAAGTCTTTTTAAAAGAATGATTTTGCTATTAAATAAAATGTAACATCCAACATGTCCTAAAAGAGTGGGAAAAGATTCTTCATATTTTTTCAATTTTTCTACTAGAAAAACATTTTTTTCTATTTTTAGGATCGAGTTAATATTTTTTATGTTCGACGGAATTTTTTTTCTGTTTTCAAGTTGTTTAAATTTTGTTGAAGAAATATTGCAAAGTGTGTAACCATAACAACTGTTTAACATTAATTTAATAAGTTCAGCTTTAATTTCGAGTGTTTGTCGGAGTAAAAAATTAGTTTCGGATTTAATAGCTTTTTTTAGTTGTTGTCTTAGAATTAATTTGCTTTCAATATGTGATCTAAGATAGTCGTCAAGTTGGAAAAACAATCCATGAAAAATGTCCGGTGTTTCTTCAAATCCAAATGTGTTATATAGAAAGTTGAAATATTCAGTGCTCATGACCATAAAGCCTTTATTTTGATGTACACTTACAACTCGTTGTCCGGTGTTAAATTTAGATATTTGTTCTTGTGTGTATGGGGAAAGATGTTTAAATTCGTATTCGATTTTTTGAATAATAAATCCAAAAATAGGATTTTGATTGGTTTTTTTAATCTGTAGATTTTTGACAACAATTAATCCTGTAAGAGACTTGTTTAAAATTTTGTTTAAAAATGATTCATAAGTATAGTTATGGTTATAAGACATAAGAAAAGAGTTATTTTTCGGCAAGGAATGATTGAAATGGCATTCAGAAATTTCCACATACTCTATAATTAAAGGAGAACTGAAAAAAGAGTTAAAATGGGATGTATAATGATCACACAGGAGTTTAATGTCATTTGTAACTTTAAGTGAATTATTCAAAAGGACTATTTGCTTATTGTCATTTTTAACAGGGCACTCTAAGATATGGCCATGAAAATATACTGATTGAAATTGTATAATTTTTAAATGAATGGTATTAGTTGTAAGATTTTTATAGGATAAAAAGCCGTCAATAGGAAAAGTATCAAAAAGAAGTTGTCCGAACGCTGTGAATCCCGACTGAAATCTTAAAATTTTGATACTAGGATCGTTTTGAAAAGACTTGAGGTAATTCGATAAAGCAGCGAATTCATTGTAAAATCGCGGAGGTTTGCTGATAAGTCTAAATCGGTCTGTTTTAATATTTCCATGTAGGTTAGCATTACCGCAATATTTGTCTAAATTGAGATTAGGGTAAAATCCTGAGTTTTCAAAAAGTCGAGCGTGATCGGATAAAGTGAATCTCGAATAAAAAAGAGGGGTATTTACTGGAATTTTTTTGACTGACGCGCTGGGATAAAGCGAGCGTATGTCAATAGTAGAGATACCGGCCGGTTTTTCGTTAAATGAACTTGTCCAATCGATGCCATTAAAAAAGCTCGGCCATGTTTGTCGACAAAGTCCGGGTTCCTTATCAATTGGATGTCCTTGTTTTCTGTTAAGTATATAGTTAAAATGTTCATTAATGGGTACAGTTTCATCGATTTTACCATGAACAAAACTTGTGCATAATCCTCCTGTAACAGCTTGTTTAATCATATAGTTGTAAAAAGTATTATTTATTTCTTTAGGAGCTAATTGTTTTAAAATTTGTTTTGATGGTTCGATTATGAAAAATTGTTGAAAAGATAAACTAGACTGAGTGTAATTTCTGCGCACAAAAATATTAATGCCTTGATCTATATAAGAGTTGAACAGAGTTAGTAGGATTGAATGTAATACGGCGCAATCTTGAATGAGATAATATGTTCCAAAATCATATAGATTAGTAAATTTTTTGTTGATGAAAATACATTCGGCTTCTAAACGAGCTTCTAAAGAAGGGGTTTTATTAAAGAAACTATCCTTCCAGAATATTTCGTTTGTGGGTTGTAAAGAGGAAATGGATTTAATTTTTTTCACTGATGTCGCTTGATTGTATGGAAAAACAAGCTTTGATATAGGTAGGTTGAATAGTTTAGCTATACTATCAAGGTTCATATTTTTGGAAAAAAATTCGCGGATATCTTTAAAATACAACTTCATGAGCCATTTGTTGTTTTTTGTTTTTTTACTACTTTCGGGGGTACTGTTAAAGTTTGATTTGTTAACACAAAGTATAGAAGAAATCGAGGCTCCTTTTTTAAATATTTTGATTTTTTGATTACGTCGAGATTGGATGAGAATAAGAGAATTGCATAATAAATAGTTGTCATAGTTCGCGCCGTTGAACGAGATGAGAACACTTTCAAACACAATTTCTTTTATTCGTTTATGTATATGAAAAAACATTCCTCTTTTTTGAGTGATAAGTAATGAGGTTTCAATTGTCGTTAATATCGGTCGGAGAAAAATATATTTGATTAACGAAGCGAGAACGTTTCGTTGGTAAATCGACGCAAGAAATTTTGAAATCATTTGTGTTGTGTTTGTAAGGTTGGGTTCGGTAGATTTATTAGAGAGATGATTTTGAAAAATATGAAATGTTTTGACATTTGTTTCAGATATTTCAATTGTGGTGAGTAAAGTAAGTAGTTCTTGGGTACAGAGAGTCATATCTAATTGGTCTATTTTACTTTTAAAAGTGGGCCAATGGATGAGATATTGAAGCTTGTCTGGATCAGCATTTACATACCGATTAAGTTTGTTAAATAATGCTGGCGGTAAATGTTTAACAAGGATACTGAGTATTTTTTGAACCGGTAAAGCATCATAAAGACCTATTATATATAGGACTTGAATTCCAGTGGTGATTTTAGAGTGCTGAGATGATTGGAATATATTTTCTAAATCGGGTTGAGAGTTTGTGATATTGTAACTCTTGTTGAGCGCTTCTGTGTCATAGCTGAAAGTAAAAGAAACATATAAAAAAAAAAAAAAAAAAATAATATGTATAATTTTTTGTTGTGTACTTAAAATATAAAAAGTGTTATTATAAAAAATTACCTCAAAAAAGAAATCTCGCTGCATATTTTTAACTTCTGATTAAGATCGTCTGACAATAATCCCAATGCATCTGTCAAAAGGGGTATTGAAAAAATAAAATACACTTTTTTAAGAAAGTAATAATGAGAAAATAAAATGCTTGAAATAGATATTTTATTTTTACCTAGATTTTCGCATAAGAAGTTTTTTTGATTACACCCAAGCGCTGCAAAAAAAATTTTTTTTGTATAATATGTAACAAAAATGTTAAATACTAAAAATACATAAATTTTATTGTAAAAAATGTTTAAAACCAACAGAAGAATGACGCACCTAATGGTTTAAATGACTTGGTGATGTTGCTGGGGGTGAAATATCTGCCTGTATCAGGGTGCTCGCAGATACAATAATCTTGATTTAGTAGAGTTTTATTAGGTCTTGAAGAAGATTTTTGTATGTATTCACCTTCAGTTAGGTGTGTGTTGGAAAGTATATTTTTGAGATTAAAATTGATATTGGATGGAAATGGTTCTAGTTTATAGATGTCAAATGTTGGTTGATCGATATGAGGGGTTAGGAAAAGATGTAGCATATCAGATGATTCACTTTCTAAAAATCTGATATTGAATCGTTGGATAATTTTGGTGTGGTTTTTTTTAACATATGATTCTGTTGAATAAAGGGCGATTGAGAATGACTTGGGAGCAATCGGTTCATTTTTTAGAATAGATTTGATTTCTTCTAATGTAACAGATTCTGAATTATAATGAAATTCAAAATTAGAATGTTGTTGATTGATAAGAAGAGGGGCGCAGGATGTAGAGGCGATAAAGTAATACTCAGATTTAAATTCTAGAATATTAATCTGGTGAATTTCATTTGTTTCACAAAGAAGTCGGAATCGTATGTTAGGATTTTGAAATTTGAATACAGGGAAATAGCAGTTTTTTGTATGTCCGCACTGAAAGTTTGTGTTATAATTTCGAGGGGCAGTGCGTTTAAATTCAATAATATTAATAGGAATATTGAGTATGGAGGAGATGTATCTGAGGTGGGTAGTAAATTTCTTATTGGTATTCCATATTCTAGGCGTTAGTTTAATTTTCTCGATCATCGATTGATAATTTGGAAGCCGTTGACTTGGTTTGAGATGATGCGTCCAAATATGTTGAAGTAGAATATCTATAATAACAAAAAGATGTGATATTATAAATTCGAGAGTGTTAAAATTAGTGTAAAAGAAAAAACAAATTTGTAGAATAATAATAATAATAATAATAATAATAATAATAATAATAAAAAAAGATGATACCTAAAAACGTTTGTTCGAAATATAAGTCATATTCCGGAAGGAGTTGTAGTTTGCAACCCCATTTCTTGATAAATTGTGAGATGTCTTCTAGGCAGGTATTCATTTTTATTTTTTGAGAATCGATAAAAATAGAGATGTTATGTCTGAAAGATGAAAAGGATAAAATTCGATGATATTTATTGAAGCACCCCTTTTTTATTATTACTGTTCATGTTCAGCATCTCGGCTATAATTTTCATCATTTTCATCATTTTCATAATTTTCACCATCTTCTTCATCATCGGCATCATCAGCCTCATCATTATCATTAACGTTATCGTTATTTATCGTCTCAATACTGCAGTATTGAGCAACATGTCCTGAAAATAAAATTTTTTGTATTATTGTTTTGTTATAATTTGATATAATAATATTGAATGTTATTTGAATTTTTTACTGACTCACCATATATTTTTATTTGTTTGTTGATTTCCGGTTTCAATTCTGAAAAAAGACATATATAAGGATTATATTGTTTTGTTATTTTTGATAATTTTTGTTTTGTTTCGCTTTGATTTTGTTTTTTAAAAAAATTATCATAATTATAATAAAAATGTGTTACCCGGTAGAAAATGATGAATTGGTAGTATTTGGAGATGACAGAGTATTTCTCCGGCTTGTAGTTGAAGAGAATGTTTTGAAATAATAGTTAAAGACAAATTTTCAGAAGAGGGTATCCAAAAAGACGTGAGAATTATATAGGAATTGTTCCTGTTTACGATTTTTATAATATGATCTGTTGGTAGGCTTAATAAAATAAGACCAGTGTCAATGTTAACACATTTTTGTTCACAAATGATTAAATCCAGCGGATTTATGAGCGCTATGTTGTTATTCACGTCAATACAAGGATACCTAGCCCAGGGCATGAGTCTATACAGATGCATTTTGTTCTGAAAAAATATAATAAAAATACGTTAGTGACGAAGTATTGTTTTTCAAAGATATATAAAAGAAGAGACATAGGGTGTTATATTATTATTGTTTTGAATAATATCCTCCATCCAAAGTACAACATCGTCTTGAGGATTAATATCCTCAAACTTTAGATCCGGACACGCTGTTAAAATAGTGTTGGATTTACCTAAAAATTTAATCATTTGTTTTAGAATTAAAGAAATTTGATTGATATGAAAATATTTGAAATTGAATCGATCAGCAAAAATAGAATTGTCATCGATAAAAAAAATGGTGTTAGTTATTTGTTTGATATGAGCATTTGGTTTGGTTATAAACGACAAAAAGTTGTCATAAAGTTCTTTCCAGGAAAAAATGAATTGGTTATTAGTGCTAATGCCAGAAGAAAAAAACTGGCGGGGTATCCAGAATTTTGACGAGGGATCACAATAAATGATTTCTGTTGGAGAATCTACATACATCTCGTCGTGGATAAGTTTATTTTTAATCACAAAACTTTTCGATTCGTTAACCACATCTACATGGGGTAAGCATAGATTGTATAGGTCGGGGATATATACGATCGGTGTATTGAAGCACGTTTTTAATTCATCATTCAAAATCAGGATGTTTTCGTTTCCTTTAATATACATGTCATTTTGATGGGCGTAATCTTGAATGAGAGTGGTAAGCTCGATGGGTCTGAAGAATAGATTTAATGGTAGGCGTTGCTGTTGGATGAGATTGGAGAGAGATGATTCCGGTTTCAAAATCCACCATTCAGCGTATTCCACATTTTTTCGGCTCAATTCCGGTATCAATTGAGTGTTTAGAAATTCTAAGTATAACTTAGTAATTTGGTTCTTGAACGGATCATTACACCGCGCACAGGTTTCTAAAAAAGAAAAAGATAATTGTTGTATGTTCCTAGGTCACATATATGTAAATATTTGAGTAGTAATTGTCTAGAGTAAGACAAGAATAGTTAGGAGGAGAAAAACAAAATGAGTGTTACCTAAATGCTTTTGTATTGTTGAGGACATGAGCTCGCATTGTTGCAAATAAAGAGAATGGTCATGCACGGTTTCCATTTTGATTAGTAGTCTGCAATAAATTTTTTAATTTACAAGTTTATTCAAAATAAACGATAAGACAAACTGAAACGCGTCTGTATTAAAAATGTTTAGTTGAGTTTCAGAGTCCAATAATAGATGCGGTCCGAGATAGACTCGAATATGCACAGGAGATGAGAATTGTGAAGGAGAGGGCGCGTTTGAATTGTAGGTAAAAAGTTCAATAGAGGTAGCGTTTTCATTTTGAGAACATGTTAGACTATAATGATGAGGATCATAATAATATTGTAAACAAGGAGTAAAAAATGAATGCCAGAGCGGTGGATGATATTTATAGTTGGTAAGATTCATGTATTCCTGCCATATTTGATAAAACATCGTTTTAACTTTTAAAAGATCTTGTGTTGATAATATAGGTAGCCAATTCGAATTAAAAATTAATCTGTTGTTTAAGTATAATTGAATATGGCGCATAGGAGTGAATATCGATGTTTGATTCGGCGTCATAGGAAATCGGAGTGTAAGAATGGTGTTAGTAATTTTTACAAATCCATATTCTTTTATTAAAGGGTCATCAAATTTATAATAATATTCTCGCGAATAATTATTTTCTTCAAATTTTTCTTTTTTTTGTTTCTCTTCTTCTTCTTCTTCTTCTTTTGCCAAGGTATTCGTTGATTTGATAATTGTTATTTGTGATTTGTTTGTTTTTATATTTTGTTTTCGAATGTTCGAGTTATCATCATCCTAAAAAGCGCATAATTTTTCTGTTTGAATTTGTATAGATGAAGGTGATTTTTGTGATGTAAAAAATTGCTGATTTTTGTAAAAAAATGTTTAATGGGTATAAAAGCACAAAGAAAAATTTTGCCTGAGGGTGTTCGAACGGGGTATTTTTGTTTTTTGCATGTGACTTATTAATAACAGGAGCCATAGTTAAAAATGTATATTACAAATATTTTTCTATCTGAAAACAAGGAGCATATATGTTATAACAAATACTTTTTAATTATTTCAGAATGGTCGCTTGAAAAGTATGGTGTTATGGTTTTGTTTTTAATTCCAAAAAATAGCCCTTCGAGTTGCTGATAGTAAAAAACTTGTAATGGCGCAATACACGGGGATTTTATATCTACAAAAAATACATAACGTTGATTAGTAGAACAAAAATAATGAACAATATCAGAAGAGTTTTTACAAAGTATATGGGTATGCCAAAGTGGAGAGCAGGAGATATTTTTTTTTAGAAGCCCATTAATTTTTTTGTACCGAATCGGATATACAATGTTTTCTTTTACTCTTTGGCTAACATAAATGTATATTTCCGCATACTCTTCATCAGAATGTAATACCATTGGTATATTGTTAGTCGTAAATAGCTCAATCATTCGAATATCCTCAGGACACATACCTAAAAAATGAATGTTAATATTAGAAACACAAGAAATAAGAAATAAGAAACAAGAAACAAGAAACAAGAAACAAGAAACAAGAAACAAGAAACAAGAAACAAGAAACAAGAAACAAGAAACAAGAAACACTAAACACTAAACACTAAACACTAAACAAGAAACAAGAAACAAGAAACTAATAAGAAAATAAGAAAATAAGAAAATAAGAAAATAAGAAAATAAGAAAATAAGAAAATAAGAAAATAAGAAAATAAGAAAATAAGAAAATAAGAAAATAAGAAAATAAGAAATAAGAAATAAGAAATAAGAAATAAGAAATAAGAAATAAGAAATAGGAAATAGGAAATAGGAAATAGGAAAACAATAGATTGAAGATGAAAATTAGACTTAAAAAAATGTACCGAGCCGAGCACAAGTTCGGTAGAGTTTGATTGAAAACGGCAAGAAGATGGGGTAAATACAGAGGAGACAAGATCTTGGTGTACCTAAAAAAGTATAAAATATTGATGTAATCTCATTTTTTTGAGTGTAAAACAATATGGATAAAAAGTAAGAAGGAAAAATGATTACCCGAAACGCATCCTGATTCTAGAATAGAACTCGAACTCATAGTATTGAAAGCATATTTTAGTCTGTAAAAAATGTAAAAGCATATTTGTTATGATGGGAGGAGGTATGTTTTAATACGTGCATTTTGTTTTAAATTCATGACACGAGCATTTTTTTACACAGGGTTTACAGTTACGAGCGATTTTGTAATGTTTTTTACTTAAGGTCTTAAAAGAGGGATGAAAAATATTATTGAAAAGAATTAAAACGTCTGTAAGCGGATCAAGGTCAAAAATGGAATCCTTTTCATCGAGCAATTCTTTAAAATAGGAGAGTTTACGAAAATCAACTGAAAAATAAAAATCATTGTTTATAATTATAGGATGCAAGGCGCATATTAAAAACAGCCATTTGTTGTTTATATAAGATATCGCTAGTAAGTGTGTAAAATACGCTTTTAGATAATTCGAAAACCAAGAAGTGTTTAGCAGGCAGGGTAAAAATAATGAGGAATTGCATAAAATAAGTATATCAACAGGCGAGAGATATGATATTATTTCTCGTATAATATCTTCAGGAAGATTTTTGTTGAGTATTTGGTGATAATCGTTGACGGAAGATGTGATCCGATCAAGGTCCCAGTAGAGTTTGTAGAATCGAAAGTCGGATCGGTGCTGAAGAAGAAAGAAAAAAAGAAAAGTGATTTTTAACGTTTTTTTGTAAAGATATTAAAAAAATATTTTTTTTTGTGTCAGAAAAATGTATACCTGTATTCGGTACATGTTGGGCATCAACATCAGCTTATATCCCGTTGGCAATCTGAGTTGAAATTCTTCATCTGTATATACGTTTTTTGTACTTTTCACTGGTATTTCTGTCGGATCATATTTAATGTTTATATTGCACATCTGAAGAAGAAGAAGAAGAATGAATTTTTTTTTGATGGTTTAAAAAACTTCTATAGATATATATAGTTGACTTAAATCCACGAATTCAACTTGAGTTTTATTCGCGTCGTATATTCGGAATTCTAATACATTAGCAAGAGAGAGTGAGTTGGAATAGGGTAAAATCAGATCGGATTTATATTCGGGAACAAATTTATCAGCGTCATCATCAAATGTTAAAAGACTTAAAATTTGACCGTATGAATTAGGAATTAAAAAGTCGTTAAAGGTCAAAAAGTTAGAATTAACAGCTTGCCCCGTTTTAAAAGTTAGAAAAAAGGGTGATTTATAAAAAGGGGACTTAGAATAAGGATATCCGTTAGTAATCATACCATGGGGTCTATTGGACAAGGATTCGACTTTAAAAGTTGTAAAATCTGGTTCAATGGAAGGTCCTATTTTTTCCCATGCGCTGGGAGGATAAAAATAAAGTTGGGATTTTAAGTCATAAAACCAAACATTTACATAAAATCGCGTTTTGTCAAAAATCGGAAGTTTAGTTTTATTACTATAAAATACAACCACATCGTTCATAAAGCTGTGGCCAACATATCCATAATATTTTCCAATCCACGACAGGGAATAGATTTTACGAAGTTCTTCTTTGAAATGATGAGAAAATTCTGAGTTCTGAAAGAAGAAAAGAAAATTGAATTTTATTAGATAGTTTTTCACGGTAAAAATATTCTCTCAAATAATTTTTTGTATGATAATAAAAATATGTTATCACCTTAAAAAAATGGTTGGAAAAAAAGTTAAATGTCGGAGATTGTGTAGATGCGCCCAATGTTGCTATTTGCCAAGCTTCCACTGGTTCGCTATAGATTATAAATTCAAAAAATCCTTCTTTTGTTCTTTGCGAATTCGGGTCCGTTTCATCTTTAGTAAATAATTCTTCTATGTTTGAAAATTGAAATTTCATTTTAATTTCACAATCCGATAGGGTAAAATTAATGCCCTTGTTGTAAATTTCGTTTTTTTTTTCGTTCGTCCACCCGAATCCTATTCCTGCACCATCGGTGGTAACTGAAAAATTGAATTTTTAATTTGTTTAAAAAATCGCCGAACTGACAGACAGACCGACAGACCGACAGACAGACCGACAGACCGACAGACAGACCGACAGACAGACAGACAGACAGACAGACAGACAGACAGACAGACAGACAGACAGACAGACAGACAGACAGACAGACAGACAGACAGACAGACAGACAGACAGACAGACAGACAGACAGACAGACAGACAGAC
>Ga0247723_1001376_pt1 | contig 14334 bp, 11 predicted proteins | sample MSEWelMarce5H_FC_FD_189079 | JGI IMG/M metagenome (GOLD analysis project Ga0247723, IMG submission 189079) | Subsurface sediment microbial communities from gas well in West Virginia, United States - MSEEL Well Study Marcellus 5H_FC | ecosystem: Environmental > Terrestrial > Deep subsurface >...
CATCTGTAAAACGGGAAATGCGTTAAATTTCCTGCCTTATATATAGTAAGGGGCTTTAATAGGAAAGACCCTGAGCTGCTACGGTATGGCCTCTTACGAGGCCCCTAGGCCGAGTTCAGTCTTACCCCTCAGTTCGCTGTAGCTCCTTCGGGCGTTAAGCCCGACCTGCCCAGTACTTTTAGTGGGGATTAGTGTATCTAAAAGATACACGTCCAAACAAAGATTCAGAATACTAGGAACCTAGTAGTTCTAAACTTTGTTGGTAGGTCTATCTACTGGTAGATAAAACCTTCCTCGCCTAGTATAAAAATAAACCGATTCCGGCCGGTCCCCAATAAATTTTAGGAGATCACGTGGCTGACAATAGTGCCGACATCGCCAAGAGAATCATCCTTGGCTGTGTAGCAGAGGGTATGACCATCGAGCAGGCTTGTGCCTCGGCTGGTAAATCCATTAAGACTTACGAGTACTACCGACGTACCGATAAGGTCTTTACAGACAAGGTTGACCGAACACGCCTAGGTCTTAAGGACAAGTCCTTTGCCTCTGGTGATGTTCACGATTTAACCTTTGCTGAGTTCCGCGAGAAGTTCCTCCACTCTAAGACCTTCCCACACCAGCAAAACCTGATAGATATGATTGAAGGCCGCGAACCTGGTTGGCTACACCCTTCTATGAAGTATGAGCCAGGACTTGCATCTAATAGAATTTTATTGAACATCCCGCCCAACCACGCCAAGTCTATTACGATCACGGTGGACTATGTAACCTGGCAGGTAGTACGTAACCCCAACTTTAGAGTTTTGATTGTTTCACAGACCCAGCAGTTAGCTGCCGACTTTCTCTACGCCATCAAGCAACGCCTGACTCATCCGATGTATGAATCACTCCAACAGGCTTACGCTGCTGGCGTAGGGTTTAATTCCAAATCTGCCTCGTGGCAGGCTACCCGCGTCACCTTTGGTTCCGAGCTACGTGAGTCTAGCGAAAAGGATCCAAACATTGAAGCCATCGGTATCGGTGGTCAGATCTACGGTAAGCGTGCAGATATGATTATCGTAGATGACGCTGTTACCTTAAAGAACGCCAACGAGTTTGAAAAGCAGATTCGCTGGTTAACCCAGGACGTACGATCACGTTTGAACCCTACAGGCAAACTTGTAGTTATTGGTACCAGAGTTTCGGCTATGGACCTATACCGCGAACTACGTAACGAAGACCGCTACCCAGGTGGACTGGTCCCGTGGAAGTACTTGGCTATGCCAGCACTTCTGACTACGCACGAAGACCCTGACAAGTGGGAAACTCTCTGGCCTGCTAGCGATGCTCCCTTTGATGGTCAGATGGAATCTGATAAGAACGAAGACGGCCTGTATCCTAGATGGAATGGTCGCAACCTTTACAATGAACGCCAAGCTATGGATGCAAGTACCTGGGCTTTGGTCTATCAACAACAAGATATCTCAGATGATGCCATCTTTGATCCAGTATGTGTGCGAGGTTCTATAGATGGTATGCGTAAAGCAGGTCGCCTTGTTCCTGGTAACCCAGGCCATCCGAGGGATGTTAACGGCTTTTCTTTTATTTGTGGTCTTGATCCCGCTATGGTTGGTGATACAGCCGTCGTTTGTTACGCTGTTGATAGGGCTACACATAAACGCTATATCGTTGATGCTATTAAGATTACTAGGCCAACACCTGCTGCGATACGCCAACTAATCTTTGACTGGACTTCCCTGTACCAGCCCAGTGAGTGGATAGTAGAGAAAAATGCTTTTCAATCATTCTTAACGCAGGACGAAGGCATCCGCCAGAATCTTGCCTCACGGGGTGTGTTACTGCGAGAGCACCATACTGGAACTAACAAGTGGGACTCCGGTTTCGGTGTTGCTTCTATGTCCACCTTGTTCGGCACAAAGCAGTTCGACGGCAAGCACCACCGCGACAACCTTATTCATTTACCTAGTGACCAAACTGAAAACGTCAAAGCTCTTATCGAGCAATTGATTACGTGGTCACCTACTACTAAAGGCAAAACCGATATGGTGATGGCACTTTGGTTCTGTGAGATCCGCGCACGTGAGATGCTCAACCAAGGTATGCACAAGACCCACCATATGAAAAATCCATTCCTGTCTCGTTACGAGGTAGGCAAGCGAACAGTTATCAACATAGATGAATTGCTCGCCGAGAAAGATCGCACGTTCATCTAATAAGGAGATAATACAATGGCATCATCACGTAGAAAAATTATGGATATGGAACGTAAGTTAAATCTTACTAAGTCCACAACTGGAAAGTCAGAGCGCATTGCTTCTGCACTAGCAAAACCTGCTAAGTTGAAGCCAAGCGAAAAGGCAGCAGCAGCGGCGGTTATTAACCCACGCCGTGTGTTAGACCAGTCACGAGCACTTGCTCGCGCTAAGGGTTCAGTTGCTCGTGCAGAAAAGAAAGCAGCCGCTGCTAAAATGCTTAAGGCAACTACTGGTGGAACTGCAGCAAAGAAGCAAGCACCAAAGCCAACAGCAAAGAAGGCACCTGCTAAGCCAACATCTTCATTTGGTGGCAACCTTCGTCAGAATATGAAGAAGTCTAAGTAATGGCACAAATGAAAAAGAAGTCAGATGGTTCAAACACAAAACCATTTAATGTTAAGTTAATGACACCACGTGAACTTGTTGGTGGCAAAGAACCTAAAAAGCCTGGTCCTATAAAGCCAGGAGCGCCGCGCACTCCTTCAGTTGGTACAAAGAAAAATATGCCAAAGACTACAGGTGCTAAGCCTACTGTTAAGAAGCCAATGCCAAAGGTTGGTCCTAAGCCAACAAGAACTTTAACACCTAAGCCTAAGACTACAAAGAAGTCTCCAGGCAAAATGACTCCACAGGATGCAGCTATGAAGAAGATCCTTGAGGGCAAATACGGCAAGATTTACGGATAAGGAAAACAATTGTTATCAGTCAAAGAAGTTGACGCTAAGCTAGCACGCTTACGTACTCGCTCATCAGCGCGAGATCAACGTATGCGTGATGTGCTTTCGGTGCGTCAGGGAGATATCTCTAAGGTATATCCTGCAATGTTTTCAGAGGAATACCCAAAGCCTCTGGTTGCAAACTTCATTGACGTAGCAGCACGAGATCTAGCAGAAGCAATGGCACCACTGCCATCCTTCAACTGCTCAGCAACCAATATGGTTTCAGATGCAGCACGCAAGGCAGCAGATACTAGAACTCGTATTGCAAACTTTTATGTAACAAACTCTGACCTACAACTGCAGATGTACACAGCAGCAGACTGGTATAACACCTACGGTCTTGGTATCGGTATGGTTGAGATGGACTTTGAGGATAACAACCCTCGTATCCGTATGCTCAATCCATTCGGTACTTACCCAGAGTTAGATCGTTATGGTCGCGTTATGTCCGTGACTCAGGTTATCGTTACCGATGCAGAGACATTAGCGTCACAATATCCAGAGTATTACGATTTGATTCTAGGTAAAAACCAGTACGCTTTGTCTTCTCCTTATATCTCAATGGTCAAGTACCACGACAAGGACCAAGATCTACTGTACTTACCAGAGCGTAAGAATTTGGTACTAGCACGCACACCTAACATCTTAGGTAAGGCAATGGCATCTGTTGTAATGCGTTCTTCACTTGACGGTGAAGCACGTGGACAGTTTGATGATGTTCTATCTGTACAACTTGCTCGTGCTCGCTTTGCAGTATTGCAGATTCAAGCAGCAGAAAAGTCTATTCAAGCACCTATTGCTATCCCACAGGATGTGCAAGAGTTGGCACTTGGTCCAGATTCAATTATGCGTTCTGCTAACCCACAAGGTATCCGTCGCGTTCCACTAGAACTACCACCTGGAGTCTTTACAGAGTCTGGCGTATTAGAGCGTGAACTACGTCTTGGTGCTCGTTACCCTGAATCTCGTTCAGGTAACATTGACGCATCAGTTGTAACAGGCCGTGGTGTGCAAGCACTACAGGCTGGATTTGATACACAGATCAAGGCAGCACAGGCACAGTTTGCTCGTATGTTCCAAGAACTTATCTCAGTATGCTTTGAAGCAGATGAGAAAGTATTTGGTGGTATTCCAAAGACTATCAAGGGAACAGATGACGGAACACCTTACGTTCTTAAGTACACACCATCTCGTGACATCAAGGGTGAGTACGGCGTAGATGTACGCTACGGAATTATGTCTGGTATGGATCCAAACCGTGCCATTATCGCTTTACTACAAATGCGTTCAGACAAGCTCGTATCTCGTGACTATGTACGTCGTGAGATTCCTATGGACTTAAATGTTACGCAGGAGGAACAACGTGTTGATATCGAAGAAATGCGCGATTCTTTGCGCGTGGCTGTTGCTCAGTATGCTCAAGCCATTCCAGCCCTTGCAGCGCAAGGCCAAGACCCTACAGAGATTATCACCCGCATTGCATCTGTTATCCAAGGTCGGCAAAAGGGCCAATCGCTAGAAAGCACAATCGAAAAAGCATTTACACCAGAACCACCACCTCCAGCCCCAGAGATGCCACCAATGGCACCAGGTATGGAACAACAACTTCCAGCAGCAGGAGCGGCCCCCGCCCCAGCCTCAGCGCAACCTCCACAAGAACAAGGTGGTATGGCCCCTGCTGCTGGTCAAAGACCCGATATAGCCCAATTACTCGCTGGTATCACCGGCGCAGCTTAAGCAGAGGAGGTGTAAATATGAACAAGGGATCTCGCGCAGCAGCGCCAATGTCAAAGCCAGTCGAAGGCAAGAAGGACACATCTAAGCCAGCAGGTGGCAAGGTAGTTCCATCAATGATGCCAGCAGGCCGTCGTGGCAACGCAGTAAAAAAGGGATAATAACTTTTTAATGAGAGGTGTACTGGGCGATGAAAGATGATAAATACATTCCTCGTCCAGTGCGCTTTCTCGATCTTGTTGTTGTAGGTGTAGGCTTTATACACAACATAGCTTCATCAATTGAAACCTTAACAGGTGAACTAATGGAGTTAGCAATCTATCAATCAAATCATCTTACTCAAACCAATAGGGCTTGGGAAGATATGGCAACAGACTTAGAAAAATTAGAGGAGGACAAACAGTGAGTATGATGAATCCACTGGCTGGACCAGCAGGCCCAGGTAAGTTCTCCACACGTACAGATAAGTTGGAAATGGGTTCCACAGCATACGGTGAGGGCGTTGAGACACAGGCTATTAAGTCAGGTGCTCCGCTAGCCAAAACTGGTGATGTACGTCCTGCTCGCGCAGGCGATGTACGCCAAGCAGCTACACAGGCACCAGTAACAGAATTATTTGCACCAACAGAGCGTCCAGGAGAACCTATTACTACAGGTATTGCAATGGGACCAGGTGCAGGACCTGAAGCATTAGGTATGCGTCCTGCAACTGAGAAACTATCTGATGTGCTAGCAAAGATGATTCCTTATGATGAGACTGGTGAAATCGCAATCTTGTATCAGCGAGCAGCATCACGAGGTCTATAAATGGCGCAGAATAATTTAATTTCTGCAGCAGCACAGGCTGGTCTTAATCCATCACAAAAAGCACAAGTTGATGGTTTAGCAAAACTACTTGATTCTCACAAGACCCTACTTGCTCTGCCTGCACCAGTTGCACAACAGAAGTTTGGTCAGATGACTCAAGACCAACAGAACGCTCACCTTGCTATGTTTGGCGAATCAGAAGATGCACCGCCTGAGCAAAAGCGTGGTTGGTTTGGAACAGCATTTCATTATGCAACAGCTCCTATTAAGGCTGTCGTAGGTGGAACCTTTGCTGCATTAACTGAAGTATCTGATGCGATGACTCGCATCTACCGTACTGGTGCTATTGCGCTAGACCAAGGCGTAAATATCGGCAAAGCCTTTGAGATTGCTAACGATAAAGGCGATATGGTCTTTAGCCCAGATCGTATATCACGTGCTAAAAAAGAATTTGGTAATGACTTAATCAATGTTGCTATGAAGGTAGCAGGCGGTACCCCGCTTGATAAGATCATTGCAGAAGGTACTGAGATTGAAAAGCAGATTGCACGTCGTGCAGATCTACGCTACAGCACAGAAGAAGATGTTAAAGATTTCCAAAATGCGCTAGATAAGGTCAATGCTGCCAAGTATTCTCCTGGTCGCGCTATTGCAAATATATTACTTCCAGGTTCAATGGAAGGTTCAGGCTTTCTCTATAAGGGTATCTCTGGATTTGCAGATGCCTCTTACCGCATCTTTGCAGACCCAACACTAATACTAGGTAAGGCTAAGAAGGCATACGATGCCGGAGACTTCCTACTATTTAATGTTATTGGTAAAGAAAAGTTTACCTATGGCCGTAACCTATTGGCTGTTGCTAATAACACACAGAGATTAGACAAAGTATTTGAGCAAAAGGGTGTAGTAGATTTCTTTAATCTCTATGGTGAAAAACTAGACGAACTAAGTAAAATACGCAATACGACTAGAGACTTACGTGCTCAAGTCGCTGTTAGCGATGAACTACGACGCATTGCACCAGAGTTTGGTCCAGCAGCTATAGATGAGTTTATTAAGGCTGGCGTAAAGGATGCAGCAACTGCAAGAAATTATCTACTAAATGTAGTAGATCTAAAGTCCATTGTTAGTGGACAAGCAGCACGTATGACTCCTCTTGTACCTACACTTAGCCCTGCACGCAAGGCACGTATTGCTACATTTAGAACAGCAAATAGAGTATTTAACATTGATGAAGTTGGTCAAAAGATTGTTGATGCTTTCTATGGCACTAACACAATTCAGTATGAAGACATTGCTGCAGGATTAACAGATGATGTAACTCAACTTGCAGGTTTAGAACGTCAGGTTGGCCGTATCAAAGGATCTGATGGGGCTACTCGTATGCCTTTGCGTCAGATTCAAGGACGCATTGACCGCTTTGCACGCAAGTTTGCAACTATCCCATTCTTCCGTGACAACCAATTCAACGTACTAGCGGCTGATGCACCAACACAGGTATATCGTCTAGCTCGCCTTGCCAACTCTCGTTATCACTCAAAGATTATTGCAGAAGCATTTACTGCAGGCAACGAAGGTCAGCGCAAGCAGATCTACGAAGGTGTCTGGTATACACTTGCAACTATTCGTGGTGTAGATAAATCAGAAGCTGGAAGAACATTCCTGCGTAACTTTGGTAGCAAGGGTGTTCCAAAGGCTTACGCCTCACCTACTATCGTTCGTGAAGTTGACGAGTTTGGCAATGAAACTACCAAGCGTATCAACCCTGATGAGTTGCCTAATGGACAACGCTCAGCATTGTTTAACTTTCAACTATCTGAGACTATCTCAACTCCTAGTATTCAGGACTTAGATCGTCTAGCTGCACGCTCTGGAATTATTGATAATGTTATGGGTCTATCCCAACAAAAGTGGGCAGATGATATGACATCTGGTTGGGTTCTTGGAACTCTAGCCGGTCCTAAGTTTCCAGTACGTAATGCTGCCGAAGACTTAATGCTTCACTTAGCAGTTGGTGATTCTCCTTGGGGAGTTGTAAAAGGACGTTTGCTATCAACACGTTTGCGTATTGCAGCAGGAGAAGGCAAACTAGGTTTTATTAACAAGATTGTCCGTAAAAAAGAAGTTGATGCTTTTAACGCAAAGATTAAAGCAGCAGCAGAAGCTGGTGATGTTAATGCAACACAAACTGTTATGGCAGAGGCAATCCTTGACTCTATGGTTGGAAGATTCCTTGACCCAGAAGCAGCAGAATTTTTAGCAGAGTTTGCAAGGTTTGGTCGCCTAGGTGAAACTATGCGTATCATTGGTGAAGGTGGCAAGAACGGCCTTCGTGGTGCAGATCAATTTATGGCAGCAACAGATGATGTTGCACGCTTTGGTGAAATGGCAGCATTAACCTATGATGGAACTGCATATAAGATGGCTTATGGTAAGCGTGCATACGCACCATTTAGCCCAATAGCAAGTACCGAGAGTCGCCTTGGCTGGTTAATTCAGATTAGTCGTGTAGCAAATGATGAAATTGGTAGCCTTGCAATCGCTAACCTTAATGATGAAGGTAAAGCAATTGATGAAATTGTCACTTACCTAAAGGGTCTATCTCAGCAAGAACGTGAGCGTTTCCAACTTTATAGCATCCCTGGCGAAACAGAGCAGAATCACGCAGAGCGTGCTTTCCAAGCTGTTAAGAATCTTTTGTCTAAGGAAAATGGTGATGTTAACCAAGACCTATTGGCTAAGATTCGATTCACAGATGGCCTTGGAAAAGTAAAAGTATCTGCAAATAACCTTGGATTAGATGATCTACCAGGTCTTGATGACATCGCTCTTGCTCCTAAATGGATTAACGGTCCAGTGCTTGTACCAGTGACAGAGGGCAACCAGTTTGCCGCTGGAATTATGGAAAAATTATGGGGCTATATGGGAGAAGCTAACGCTAGATTCTCACGTGAGCCATTAGTTATCTACCAGTTAACAGAAATTCGCAAGAATATGCGTGCTACAGGCTTTGAGAAGTCTATTATGGACCGCTTTACTGTAGGTTTAACAGGTGAAGCACTTGAACAGGGTAAGGAAAAAGCAACTCGTCACTTAGTTGATATTGCAGAAGACCTTGCTCGTGAACGAGTCCTAGCATTTGTAGACAATCCTGCAGTGCGTAGCCAGTTGGCTATGTCTGGTCGTAACTTTGCACGCTTCTATCGCGCTACTGAAGACTTCTATCGTCGTATTGCACGCACAGTAAAGTATAACCCAGAGGCTTTGTCACGTGCAGCACTTACTTATGAAGGTATTTCACACTCTGGCTTTGTGCAAACAGATGATAATGGTGAACAGTACTTCTTCTACCCAGGACTAGAGCCTGTATACAAAGCAGTTAATGGCATAATGAAAGCATTTGGAGTAGAAACAGCGTTTCAGATCCCAATGCCAGTAGAGTTTTCAGGTAAGTTGAAGATGATTACACCTTCTATGAACCCCGACTCATTGTTCCCTACATTTGCAGGTCCATTAGCAGCGTTTCCAGTTAAAGTAATGGGTAACTTAATACCTCAGTTTGCTGAATTGGAAAGAGCTTTCTTGGGTGAATATGGCGAAGATGCGCCTATGATAAACGCTGTATTACCTGCACACGTTAACCGTATCTTGGGTGCATTAAACAAGGATGAGCGATCATCTCAGTACGCATCTGCTTTCCGTAAGGGTGTTACCTACCTAGAGGCTGCAGGTTATAGCCCAAAGTCTCGTATTGAGATTGTTAATGGTCAAGAAGTAGAAGTTCCACCTACACCTGGTGAACTACAGGAGTATAAAGACAAGTTGCAGTCTGCAACACTAAGCGTTCTAGCACTTCGTGCAGTCTTTGGCTTCATTGCTCCAGCATCACCACAAGTTACACTCAAGTCTGATATGGCTAAGTGGGTACGCGACAATGAGCGCACAAACTTCAAGCAAGTATTTAATAATCTATTGCAAACATACAATGGCGACATTGATAGGACTACAAAAGAGTGGATTAAGCTCTATCCAAACCAGATGCCATTTACAGTATCTGAGTCAGAGCGTAATACAGTAGCTGTGGTTCGTGCAGTAGATGGTGCAGATACCTGGATTCAAGAGAACAAACCATTGCTTGACAAGTACAAGGAAGGTGCTCCGTTCCTTATCCCTACAAAGGGTGACTTTAACTTCGATGCTTACAAGATTATCTTCCAAGCAGGTCTAAAGAAGAGTAAGACTCTTGATGGTTACCTTAAAGAAGTTGGTGCTGCCAAGGACATCCAGTACTACTACAGTCAAAAGGAACTATACGAGGCAGATTTAGCAGCTACTCCTTCAGATGAAGGAAAACGCTTAATTCGTCAACGATGGAATACTTGGGCAGACCAATATAAGAATACACGTCCAGTATTGCAAGAAGAACTAGGTACCGGTGGTGCAGGTCGTCAGATCCAACGCCAACGTGCATACCAAGACTTAGTTAATATGCTTAGCGATAAAGATGTAACAGCACAGCCAAAGACTCGTGCTCTACTTTCTAAGATGGTTAGTGAGTTTGAAGCCTACAAAACTGCTCGTGATTCTATTACTGGTAATGGTGACACACAACAAAACTATAAGGACTTGTTGCGTCAAAGCATTAAAGTAAAATTGTTAGAAATCGCAGGGGCAAACCCAAATGCTAAATCAGCATACGATGTATTATTCTCACGATTGATTGGAGACTAAAATGGCTAAATCTGCTGATGAAGCACGCCAAGGAGCTATGCAGACTTGGCAAAGCCAGATAATTCCATCTGGTGCCACCATCTCCAATACTGGTGTTAGCGGAGGCTACGCATCTACAACAGTAACTGCAAATCAAGATGCAAGCATTTTGTATAATATGTCAGAACCAGATCGTAAAATCCTTGCTCAAAGATTAAAGAACGCTGGATACAAGGTAGCAGTTACTGGCAAGTACTCAGATAAGTTACTTTCTGCTTACTCAACAGCTTCTATGAAGGCTGCACTCCAGAGCCAAATGGTAGGACAGCAGTTTACTGTAGGTCAATACCTAGACCAAGAAGCAGCAGCTCGGATTGCAGAAGGTGCATCAGGTGATGGTCCATCTATCCGTAAAGAGGTTCGTATTGCAGATGAGACAACTGCTAGAACTCTTATCAACGCAGTTCTTAAGGACGCACTAGGTCGAGGTGCTACTAAAGAAGAACTAAGGAAGTATACATCAGCATTACAGAAGGCGCAGAAGGCTGCACCTACTGTTACAAGATACTCAACATCTGGCGATGTTCAAACTGCTACTACAACAGGTGGCATTGACGAGGGGCAGTTCTTGATTCAGCAAATTGCAGGCACAGATGAGGCTAAGGCCAATAAGGTCTTTAGTTATTACGATGCCTTTAAGAGTGCGTTAGGTGTGCGCTAATGGCTAATGCAATTAAAACTAAACTGCAAAAAGTTTCTGGCGAGTATTCAGCCAAGGTTAATGATATCCGTGACCTTAAAGAAAAGAAGAAGAAGCCGTTTGTAACAGATGCTGAAGTAAAAACAATCAATGAACAGATTAGAGTTCTTGAGCGTGAATCCAAGGCAGCAATGGCAGAACTCAACAGACTTATTAAATTAGAAAAGACTGCTGAAGAATACCTAGATCTTAATAAAAAGATCAAAGAGGATCAAGCAAAACTTGCTAAGGCAGAAGCACGTGGAGAAGATACTGCTTCTATTAAGAGAGATATAAACAAAGCAAAAAGTAGAATTGGTGTTATAGCACCAGATGTTGAGCGCAGTTTTCCAGAAATTAAGGTAGTAACTCCTCAAGTTCCTACTACTGTAAATGCTGGCCCTACTGGTACACCTACGCAGAAACCTGGCACTCCAGCAGTCACGCCTGGTGCTCCGCCAGTTACACCTGGTGTTGTAAAAACACCTACACCTGGTACTCCAAAGCCAGGTGCTCCAAAGCCAAAGCCAGGAGAACCAGCACCTACACCTGCTGAGAAAAAGAAATTAACAATTGATGAAATCATTGACCAGGTTGCAAAGAACTATGGTTCTATTGACACAATCTTTAAGACTAATCCAGACCTTCAGGCTTTATTACGTAAAGCTATAGGTAAAGATGGTGTTCCTAATACAGACGATGATTTAACACCAGATCAATTTGTTAAGGAACTTGAGAATACAACTTGGTTTAAGCAGAACGCTAATGCAGTTCGCCAACGTGGATTCTATAAGCGTCAGTTTGATGACTTAATTAAGACTGGTTCTAATGCAGATGAACTTCTTAAAACTACCGAGTATGGTCGTGGACTTACTTACACAAAGCAAGTTATAGCAGATGAGGCTAAGCGTCTTGGCGTAACAGTATCTCCAGATGAACTAGATTTAATCTCTCGTGATATATATGACTTAGGTTATGAGAACCAACCAGCAATAGTTGCTCAACGTATCAGAGCTAAGATTTCATACAAACCTGGTACTCAACTAAGCGGAGTTGCTGGAGAAAATATTGCAGAACTTCGTAAGGTTGCAGCAGCTAATGGACTAGACCTAGATAAGAACTTTGGCTCTAGTCTACAAGGTTGGCTGCAAAATCTTGCACAGGGTGAATCTATTGAAACCTACAAGCAGATTATTCGCAGTGCTGCAAAGTTAGGATTGCCTGACAAGGTATCATCTTTGATTGACCAAGGCGTAGATCTTGACACAATCTACAATCCATACAGAAATATTATGGCTTCAGTATTAGAAATTAACCCAGAGACTATTAACCTTAACGATAAGGTTCTTCGTAGTGCTATTGGACCAGACAAAGAAATGTCTTTGTATGACTTCCAAAAGATGCTTCGCAAAGATGATCGCTGGCAGTACACATCTAATGCTAAAGAAGAAGTATCAGGTATCGCACTTGGTATTCTTCGTGACTTCGGATTCCAGGGGTAATGATGGCACGCAAAGATAGAGATATGCCAGATGGCGCTAAAACTCCAGCATCTTTTTCAACTGTAGATGAGAAAACTAAACTTGCAGCGCAAAGAGCAAACGCTCCAACACCAACAGTTGATGTACGTGTAGCTCTTACTAAGTTAACTGGTGGTCAAACATTAACACCTGCTGAACGAGAAGCATTAGGTATGTCTCCAGCACCAGCAGGTGCTAAAGGTCCAACAGGACCAGTTGGTCCTACAGGTCCTACCGGTACTCCTACAGGTCCTACTGGTACTCTTACAGGACCAACAGGTACTCGAACAGGCAAAACCGTAGTATCAACTTTTGTGGATCCTGCAACTGGAGACACATATGCCATCTACAGTGATGGAACTAGAGAACTAATAGCAAAGGGAAGCAAAGCAGCAGATGCTGCTGCGGAAGCAGCAAAAGCAAAGTTACTTGCAGAACAAGAAGCGGCCCGTATTGCAGAAGAAAAACGTCGTCAAGGACAATCTGCCTACGCTTTATTATTCTCAGAGTTTGAGCGTTACGGTATGGGTGCTTTAGTAGAACCACTTAAGCAGTTTATTCAAGATGGTCTATCCCCTGCTGAACTAACTCTTCGCTTACGCGATACAGATGCGTATAAGAAGCGCTTTGCAGCTAATGCACAGCGTATTGGTAAAGGATTACGTGCTTTGTCTGAGGCAGAGTATATTACTATGGAAGACCAATACCAGAATATTATGCGCCAATATGGTTTACCTGAAACCTACTACACTCGTGGAGAGATGGGTCGTCAAGAAGGATTTGAGAAGTTTATTGCTGGAGATGTATCTGCAGTAGAACTAGAAGATCGTATCTCAACTGCACAAAAGCGCGTACTCAATGCTAACCCAGAAGTAACTCAGGCACTCAAGCAATTCTATCCTGATATCACTAATGCTGACATCTTGGCCTATACGCTTGATCCTAAGAACGCTATTGAGAACATCAAGCGTAAGGTAACAGCTGCTGAAATTGGTGGAGCTGCAATCCAATCAGGACTACAAACTGGTATGGCACGTGCAGAAGAATTAGGCGCTGCTGGTATCACCAAGGCGCAAGCACAACAAGGATTTGGAACTATTGCCGGTGGACTACAACGTGGTTCACAACTTGCATCTATCTATGGAGAGAGTCCATATACACAGACAACAGCAGAACAAGAAGTCTTTGGGCTTACTGGAAAGACAGAAGCAGAGAAGCAACGCAAGAAGTTAACTGGACTAGAAAAGGCTACCTTTGGTGGTCAGACTGGTTTAACAAGTGGAGCCTTAGCACGAGATCGTGCTGGCGCTTACTAAATAAAAAGCCTGCCACTAGAACGACTGGCCTAGTGGAGCGACAACAAGACCAGGAGTAGGAGCCATACCGTTTCCCCAAACGAATATGAGGCCTGCGCCAACAACTAATAGGGAGAAGGACCACTATGTCCAATTACGACTACGAGGATGATGACGACTTCACAACGGATGACACATCAAACGATCTAGTAAAGCAACTACGCAAAGCGTCTAAGCAGAAAGACAAAGAACTAAATGAGCTTAAGGCTCAGTTTGAGTCTTTGAATAAGGCCCAACGCGAACGAGCAATAAAGGATGCCCTCGCAAGTCGCGGGGTAAACAGCAAAATTGCTTCATTTATCCCACAGGATATAGACCCAACTGAAGAGTCTGTATCTAAATGGCTTGAAGACTATGCCGATGTATTCGGTATTGAAACAGGCCAAACCCAGGCAACACCTAACGTAAATCCAAACGATGCTGCAGCATACAAGCGTATGACAAACTCCGCAGACTCTGGTGTTTCACCAGAGCACAATGGAGACATTATGCAAA
>Ga0247723_1001378_pt1 | contig 14331 bp, 4 predicted proteins | sample MSEWelMarce5H_FC_FD_189079 | JGI IMG/M metagenome (GOLD analysis project Ga0247723, IMG submission 189079) | Subsurface sediment microbial communities from gas well in West Virginia, United States - MSEEL Well Study Marcellus 5H_FC | ecosystem: Environmental > Terrestrial > Deep subsurface > Rock...
GGTGGGGGTGGCCCATCTCCGCCACCAGATGGTGGGGTGTCGTCGTCATCATCTGACTTGGGTAGATCGGGGCTTGCCTTAAATGCGGTGTCGATGAGGGCAACAGCTTCCCTCCACAGCTTGTTGATTCCAACAAGGAGATCACGCATGTCCTCGGCCTTGAGAGCCTGCGGGTTTGTCATGGCTGTCTTGATTGACTTAACAAGGTCGTTGATGAGCTTGGCGGCATTGCGACGCAAGTTACGAGCCGCGTAGTAGGTATTCATGCCACGCAAAGCAAGGCTTGCAAGACGCTGAAGCATATCTTTAACAATTGGCCGCAGGTAGCGGTTGATTCCCTGGTTCAGGAAGTCAAGAACTGTAGTTACGTCGTCATCGGAGACTCCGTCACGAAGAATCTTCTCGAAGAATTCGCGCCAGAAGTTCTTCTCGCGAGGAGTCTCGGGCTCCTGAGTCGGGGCACCAGGTCCGGGAGCTGGGTAGGGGCCTGTCTCGGGGGGAGCCTGAGGGCCGGTGGGACCGGTTGGGCCGGTCTGATCTGTAGAGCCACCCTCTTCGCCTTGTTCGCCGAGGTAGGCATCTTCATCGTCATCCTCGTCGTCTTCGTCTTCGTCCCGAATACGCTCATTAGACCAAACAGCATTACTTGGTAGGCCTCTAGACGGGGTGTTTGGATCTTTATCTTCGTCATTTATCCAACTGTTGATCCACGCGGCACCGCCTAGCCCCAAGGCTTCTCTAGCCCTAGAGAGGGCAACATAGAGCATGCGCATTTCTTCACGGTCTTTGAAGACATAGGTAACTTTGCCAGTAACCGGGTCTACTTCCATACGAGGCTCTAGCTCAGCCCAATCATCCCCGAGCTGAACTCGATCGGCTTCTTGGCCTTTGTAGCCGTGGGCGGTGGTTACCAGAGTCTCGGGCTTAGTTGCCGGAATTCTCTCGTTTGCCTTGAATGGTATTGATCTACCGGTCTGCTTACCGTCTTCGCCATAGATATCAATATCGGGGAGATTATTGAGGAATTCAAAGAATTCTGATTCTTTAGCCGGGTCGACAACAAGGTCATAGCTACGAATTAGATTTTGTGAAGGTTGTGTGCCATTCCACTCTTCAAGCTCTATGGGGCCGTCCCAGTCTTCGAGTTTTACAGAGTCTGGGCGCTTCTGGCTCTCATCACCATTGTAGTTCCACTTAACGCTTCCACCTAGAGCGAATTTTTCTAGAGCTTTTTTAAGTCTTTGAGCGTAAGCTTTTGAGGTTTCTCCATCGCTACCTTTCCACTTATCGCGACCAAAAGCAAAACGAACTCGGCCATTTTCATCTCTCTGGATGGTGTATTTGATGTGCCCTTTGCCGGACTTTCCATATCTTCCGACAGTAAATTCAGCGGGGATGTACGTATCTTTTCCGTCAGAGGGGACAACAACATCAAGGAATCTTTGAATAAGTGCTGCGTTGAATTGACTACGAAGAGGAGATCCGTCTGGGAATATTGGATTATCGCCATCCAACATACTTACTGTCTTAATCAGATCAGGATCTGCATCTTCACTCATTGCAGCATCGAGGACCTCTTCCCATGAAGAGAACCCGACCAAAGAATCAGGAAGACTGGTAGGTTTGTCCCCCTCCCCGTTTAGCCAACGGTAGGCATCAAGCATGTTTTGGATTTCGTCAATCTTAGATTGAAGAACACCAATAGTTGTAGTATCTCTACCTTCAGCATCAAGCATTGCCTTAAGTCTGAGCACCTCGGCAACAAGACCCCGTCTACTTCTCGTGATGATGACATCTGGAGAGTCAATTGTTGTGTCGCTGACTTCTCCAGGTTTCCCCTCAACACCCAGTAGTTTATTGACTGATCCGAGAAGCGACAGGACACCGTTGGCGGTGCCAGCCAGATCTCTACCCATCCTGAAAGTGTTCTTTAGGGAGAGAATTACATCAGCTGCAACTTTAGACAGCTCGTTTACAGCACCACGGAATCGATAGATGGCCTGATGTGGGTCACCAACGTAGATAACCGGAGCATTTTGCTCACTAAGAATTCTTGAAACTACCGGATTCAGATCCTGACCTTCGTCAACAAATATAAAGTCAGCTCCACGACCTTTTGACGCACTGATAGGTATACCAAACTCGTCTGACAACTGTGGTCGAGTAAGCGCCCACTGCTTTGTGACGTGGTGGAAATCTAGATACAAGAATGGATCTTCCGAGTTGAGATCTTCCCACATTTTGTTTGCCTGAGTGAGTAGCTCTGGGCTAAATGGAAGAATTTCTTTTCCATATGGATCTAGGAAATGCTGTGGGCCAATCTCGTCATCTGCACTAGTTGTGTAGTTTTTGACAATTTTTAGTAGTTTTTGGGCTACGAGACGGGCTTTGGTTTTTTCTAGGTCAGTGGTGCCAAAATGATCGGCAATAGTCTGATAGTTTCGTTCTCCCTTTTGGAAGTTAGTTTCCTCGCCAGGTAGGAACTTTTTGTAGTACCAACCCATTGCCAAGCTGTCCATAGTCCTAGAAAGAATATTGTCTGGCATTCTTTTCTGAGCTTCTTCGGCATTAGCTCTGTTGAATACCATATACAAGCCAAATTTTTCATTGCCAAATCGCTTCTTTAGCACCCGAGCAGCGGCAACAAGAGTGGCAGTTTTGCCTGATCCAGCGAGAGCTTGGACAAGCATTCGTCCGATTCTATTTCCCATGACCGCAGATAAAATTGCATCGACAACGTCACGCTGCTCTTTATTTGGGACATCTAGTCCTGCAGCCTCGAAGTCCTCGAAGTCTTCGTCAGTAGTCTTCTGATCGATGAGTTCGCGACCCTTTTCGGCACGGTCAGAGTCGGGGGCTTCTTGACGTGTTCTTCTTCCCCCCTGGCTAGAAGTACCTGTGGCGCCCGTTGCGCCGGTTGGTCCTGTGGCTCCTTGGTCTTTCTTCTCTTCTTCCTTCTTCTCTCCACCAACATTTGGCTTGATGAGATCGGGGTCTTCTCCGGCAGCACGAAGTGCATCACGAAGCTCAGCAATGCGAGCGTTGCGCTCGTGAATCTTGCGCCAGTTTTCTGCCATCTCGTCGATAGAGTCTGTTGGCTTGGGCTTGAAGAGAGACTCGTTGAGAAGACGCTGGAGCTCTTCCTTCATAGCCGGAATATCAGCTGCTGAGGATGTATCCGATGTCCCTGCCCCGCCACCGTCAGGTGGGGTTGGTCCGGTTGATCCGGCACCGCCTCCGCCAGGAGGGGTAGGTCCAGTTGGGCCTCCTGGAGGGGTTGGACCAGTTGGTCCACCGGGTCCACCAGGTCCGCCAGAAGTAGGACCTGTTGGGCCTTGCTGTGACTGACTTGGGACATCCCTGAATTCGTAGTTGTATCTGACCTCTGCTTCTCTCTCGAAGTTAGTAGGTCTTGCAGATGCTGATAGTAGCTGTTCTGTCGTGAATACCCAGTCCTCTAGTGGGTTTCCGTCTGCGTCTACATATCTCTGTCCAGTTTCTGAACTTATGAGAACCCAGCGACCATCTTCTAGTTTCTCTAGTTCTACACGAACAGGGGCCCCGCCAGAGCTAGGCGTGACCATAATATATGCACGCATACCAACTGGAACAAAATCAAGCAAGTCCTTGCCAAAAGAGGCTTCCCAATCGGCTTGTTTAATTCGGAATGTGCCCTTAGGGCCATCGAAGACATAGACATTCTCGCCATTTTCGTCTTGCTCGGTAGTAAAGGTAAAGTCATCACCATATCTAGCCCAACCCTCGGGGTAGATAATGTTATCTTCTTCACGCTCAGTGAATCTAGGACGTCTTCTACCTCTAGGGCCGCGTCCACCGGGGAAGTTTGTTTCAGGCTCGTTCCAGAACCAGTCATTCTCACCTCTTCCTGGGCGAGTACGGGTGTACTGCTGCTTACGGAACTCAAAGCCATTGCGCTTGAGATATCTCTGCATCTCTTTCACCTTGCGGCGAACGATCTTGAGGCGCTGTTCTTCAGTTAGTGTCGGGTCATCAACGTTATATGTGATGTCCACCCAGCCGTTTTCCATCTGTCGAACAACGTAACCAGCCGTTGCGCGGCGTCTTCCACGGCTATCCGTGTAGTAGTAAGACGTATTGAATCCACGCTTGCGGAGCCAGCGCATAAGTGCGTAGTGGCTCATGTAGTCACCCGGGTCTACGCGACGCTCGCGACGACGTCTACCGCGTGGTATCCAAATAAATTCCTCGTCCTCAGGTCCCTGTGGTCCTGGGCGTGGTCCGGGCCCTGGGCGTGGGCCGGTTGGTCCGGGTCCTCCCGGCTGTGTGGCGCCGGTTGGGCCACGACCACCTGTGCCACCTGTTGCTCCACCGGGACGTCTTCCGCCAGTAGCACCTGTTGGGCCTGTCGCTCCTCCGGGTCGACGACCTCCTGTTGCACCGGTCGGCCCGGTACCTCCGGTGGGACCGGTTGGGCCTGTAGGTCCACGACGGCGACGGTTGTTGGGGTTGTAGGTGTATCCCGGAATCTTAACTCCCTCAGGGAGTTCTCCGGTCATAACAAACTTGTCTGCCTCGTCATACGTGACCTTAGGGATAGACGGCTTACCTTGTGCAGGTGGGAGACCCTTTTCTCTACGCTGCTTACGGATATTGTCGAGGTTATCCGCTAGCTCCTTCCACATCTTGTAGCGATCTTCCATCTTCTTGAGGAACGCCTCAAGGGCTGGACGATCTGCTGCACTTGATCTACTGAGTCTGCTCTTAATTGCGTTGATCAGAGTTAGCATCTCTGTTGCATGACGACGCATGAGAAATACGTATGCAGCATCTTGATCGAGGTTACGTAGCTCTTCTAGAAGTCTTAAAAATTCCTCGTCACCTTCGACGGGCTTTTTAGTTCTGATTAGCTCTCTTTGTCTTTCCTTGAGCTTCTCAAGGAGCTCGTCAACCTGAGGCCATGCTTCCTTGGCGTACTCACGCTCTTCGTCAGTAGGCTCGCGATCTGGGTCGTCAATGTCGCCCTTGCGCTCACTGTTGTCGTCGCCGTCTCCGTCTTCAGGGCCGGTTGGACCTGTAGGGCCTGTTGGGCCGGTTGGGCCGTCAACCCCATCGGGACCGGTGGGACCGGTTGGGCCCGTAGGACCTGAAGGACCGCGTCCACCTCTTCCGCCCGGCGGTACGGGGCCTGTTGGGCCGTCTCCTCCGTCTCCTCCGTCTACGAGCTCGTCGCTCGTGTCACGGTTGAATACGTCAGGGAAGTCCTTCTTGAGGTCTGCAATAAATTTATCGAGGACCCGCTCTGGTGCGCTTCCGTCACTCTCGCGCTCGACTGTGTTGGTTAGTTCGCCATCTTCGTAGATAGATGCAACAAACTTGCCCTTGCCGGGGGTTGCGTCATTAGGGTCCTGCTCGAATGTGATCTCAACGTTGTACTTACCGTTAGTGAACGTGTAGTACGGGTTATCGTTCTCGTCATACTGAAGAACAAAACCACGAACCGTGGAAGGAACCATTCCAGGGTTCCCGGCTGCCTCGAGCTGATCACGTCGGAAGACACCAAGTCTCTTACCTGCGTTGAAGGCTTCTTCGGGGTCAGTCAGGTCAGTATCAAAATCAAAACTTTCTTTGGTTTGAGATCCGTTCTCATTTTGTGAGAATAGAGAAACTGAAACACTGTAGGTACCACGCTCTGGGTTTTTCTTGATGGTTACCGAAATGCCAACGTACTTTCCTAGTGCTACTCGAAGTCCTCTGCCCGTTTGGGCATCCTCTTCCATGTCTAGAGTTTCTGTGTCCTCCGATCGACCCAGTCTTCTGACAAACTCACTGATGGCTCTCTTTACAAAGCCCTCTGGGATTGGAGTGGAATCTATCGCTTCATTAGCATTTGGTAGGACTTCGTCGGATCCAGATTTTCTCCACGTTCCGTCAGGGTTGCGGGTCCACTGCTCGTAGTTTCTTGTTTGTTCTTCATCCCAGTTTGTGTTTGGCTCAACAGCGTTCCGCTGCGCGTCATATGCATCCTCTTCTCGGGTGCGAGCGCCGACATCAATTTGATTTTTATCGAAGTCATATAGATCCCCAGCAAGGATGACTCCCCAACCATTCATCTCAGAGTATTTTTCTCTGACGGCGTCTTCGTTTAGGTAAGCTTTTCCGGTGGGTTTTCCACTGGCATCTAGTTTCTTCCAAGTTCCGTCTTGTAGCTTGACAAAACTATCTACCCTACCTGTACCGTCTCTCTTAACAAGACGGACAATACTCCCAGGCTTGAGAATATTTAGATTGGCAGTCCCACCAATAAAATTGCCAACACGAAGATCGTCATTCCCCGGAGCATCAGCATTAGACCCATCTCTTTGGACTTTGCCACCAATAAGAACTGACAGGTCCGAAAGAGGTTCCTGAGTGTCGTAGCTATTTTCTGGGAACCATGTATTTTCAGTGGCGCTAGATTTCCAGTATCGGACATACCCGCCTTCAGGTCTTTGGATGACAACTGAAGATCCGTAGGGGAGTGCGGCGAGCTGGTCAAGAGTTTCGACGGTGTCGCCGGACTTTAGAGTGGTGGGAGCAGTAGTCTCACCGTCGGTTTCAGTGGTCTTACCTTTTTCTCTGTCTTCTCTCTCTTTTTCTCGCGCCTTTTCGAGTTCATTTCGAGTGGCTAGACCTGGATACCCATCTGCAGCTAGCTGATCTCTACGGTACACACCAATCTTTTTACCAAGCTCAATACCAGACTTTTCATCAGAAGCCTCGAACATAAACTCTTCTGAGAAATTTGTACCGTCAGATTTTTTTCCGACTATGCCAACTCTAAACACATAGTAATCTTTGCCATCCTCGTCGGTGTATTTTGTGGAGGATACAGTAACTGCGATGTACTTGTCGTTGTCTACGTTAGTGAGGTAGGTCCCCGCCATGTGGGATCCGTCTAGTACCTCGATGTTTTCAGAGATCCCGCCCTCTCCGCCTCGAGTATTGCCTTGTGTGTCGAAGCCCTCGGGGGCGGGCATTTTTTCCAGGTCTGCATCAATATTTGGCAGGTCACCGACTTTACTCGACCATGTGCCGTCGTCGTTCTTACTCCAAAGTAGCTGCCCAAATTTACCCTGTTGCTCGTGTATGTCAATTGGATAATTCCACGAAACTTCTGCAGCTTTTTCGTCTTCTCCGTCGGTTTCTTCGGTGTCTACGGGCGGGCCGACGCTCACTACTCGGCCACCAACGAGGTCAGCACTAGACTCTAAAGTAGTTCCTCCGCTAGACCATAAACTATCATTTACCTTAGTAAATACAACAGTCTCACCAGTTCTTGGGTCTACAGCCTCAACTGTACTCCCGTTCGGGAGTGTAAATACTTGTCTACTAGATACAAGTACATCTCCCTCCTTAGCCGGTTTTTGTTCTGCAACTTCAGCTATCTCTGCAGGAGGCTGATTTTTAAATCTTATAGCTTTGTCAATAGCACCATTTAGAGAGTTATTGATTCTTTCATCTGAAATTTTTCCATCGACAATGGCCCCATCGATACCACCAAGTCGGCTAAAGTCTTCACTGACAATTAGTCCATACTTATTTATCAGCTGGGTTCTAATCATCTCCGACTCTTTATCGAAGAAGATTTTAATGGAGAATAGACCGCTACCGTCGGGGGCGTCGTATGTTGCTACAAGGTTCCCGTTTTCATCTCGGCTGAAGGTGACATTCTTTAGGATCTCGGCGGCTTCGTCTTTTTCTTCGCCTCCGTCGGTTTCGGAGGTGCCGCCCTCTTCCTTCTTCTCTTCTGTGGTAGCAGCGGGCCCGTCTCCGTACTCTTCTTTGGAGAGGTAGAGGCCGTTGTCATTGTAAACTACGGCGGCTTGGGCAGCCTGATTGGCGATGTCCTTGATGATGGCATCTGGCTTGCGACGACCAGCATCAGCGAGCGGGATTGAGAAGTCTACGGAGTTGCCGGGCTTGTCCGATGAGTTATTGATAATCTCGCCGGTGATGACCCCATCCTTGATGGAGACGCGGAACCCAACGCCTGAGCGGGACAGATCTGTGTTGTATGAAGCGGTAGGGTTACCGTTTTCGTCAACGCCATATTCAATGTCTTTTGCAATCCGCGAGGGATCTGTCTGTGCATTACTCTTGTTGAGTCCGGCTGGTCCCTTGGGGACAGGAAGAAGCTCGGAGATTATCTTCTTTATCTCTGCACGTGAGCCCTTGACTCTGTCTAGTGCGGTCTGGATTCGATCTAGGTGGCCGTTTCGTACCCGATCGGTCAGTTTGTCATTCTTGGCGCTTGCAAGAGCTTCTCGAATGTTTTTTGTGTTGTCCTGAAGTAATTTAACAAGATCAGCAATTCTTTGGCGGACAGGGGAGCCGGCCATCCTCCCGGTGGGCTTTCTCAGGCCGTCGACAACCTGGGCTGCCTCAGAAATTTCTTTGTTGAGGTCAGCAATATCGCCCTCGAGGCGCTGAGTACGCTCTTCTAGGGGGCTTAGCTCTTCTTTTTCTTCTTCTTTTTTGTCTGCTGGAGTGGCAGCTTCTCCCGCCTTACGACGAGCAAGCTCAGCACGGGCAGCCTCGGTCTCAGGCTTTTCTTTGTATGTGACAGCGTCAATGTCGCCGGGGTCGCGGCGGTCATTTGCAGTAGCTGCTGGGTCGGCGTTGATAATGTCCTGGAGCTCTTGGTCAGTCTTCTCTGCAAGAGGGCTGGTGGGAGTACCCTTACGGTCTTCGGCTCTCTGAGTTGCATCCTCAAGAGAAACTCCAGAAGAAATATCATCAGCAAATTTAGCTGCGTCCTCCGGGCTATCAAAGTCAGGCTTGAAACGTGCTAGAGCCTCGGAGGCTGTACCGTCCTCATTGTCTACTGGGCGTGCCTCGGCAACCATCCAGTTGCCGTTTTCATCACGCCGGATGACAAGTGGCCCCTTACGCCAGTCATTACCTTGCTTGGTCCACCCATCCATGCCATCAGCTTCTGGCTCTTGAGATGTCGGCGCTGGGGTAACAGGAGGGGCCTCTCCAAGCTTTGGCTTGAAGAACTCGGGGTTGGTCTCTGGGGTTACCTTTGGCTTAATGGTGGCGCGACGCTCAGCGAGAACTTCTTTTCTAGCCTCGCGGAAATCTCCCTTGTTGACAATCTTTCCGTCTGAGGTGCGGGGAGCATCGCCCTCGTAAATTCCGCGGATGTCGCGAGAAGTATTTAGATCCTCTTTGTTGCGAATTACTGCGTCACTGATCTGCTTGGATGTGGTGCCGTACCCCTGCTGGCCAGGCTGATACCACTTCCCATCCTCGGCCTTGGTGAGCTCAATGAGTTCGCCACGATCCCCACCTCGGTCAACAAAGATCTTTGTGCCGGGGGCAGCCTTTTCTAGAGATGCAGGATTTACTGCCTTGAGGCTGTTAACCTTGTCCTTCAGGGCAGCCTTCTCAACGCCACTAAGACCAGTGGTGATCTGATCTCCTGCAGCTTCCTCAGTGAGTTTTGCTGTGGGGGTGTCAGTACGAAGCTTCTCTTGGTCCTGGAGAACCTGATCCATCTCGGCACGAGCGAGATCGCGCTTGATTTGGTCGCCGGAGTCGAGGTCTAGACGTGCCTTAGCCTTACGCTTCTTGATGTCCTTGAGCTCTTCTTTGGCGGTATCGTCCGTAAGATCGTTTTCGAGGTCAAGATCGTCGGCTGCATCAATGACGAGCCCGAGCTTCTTATTTGATGCGGTAGGCTTCTTGCTCTTGCCTTTGTAGAGCTGGAAGTCTCCGCCATCTTCAGCGGGGAAGACAATTCGCATCTCACCGTCTTCGGTGGTGATGATGTAGTTGCCTTCCTCACTCTGAGAAGCAACCCAACCGGGAGGGGCGTTAAGGCGAACGAGATCGTCAATGTTCTGCGCATTTTCTGCGCCCTCTCCCGTAACGTCGGGGAGATCAAAACCCTCGGGGAGGTCTCTAATGACGGCGTCATACGTGTTGAAGTTGTCCCCGTTGACGAGATAGAACCCGTCTGGCAGACCGTTCGGGTCATTCTTAACGTAAAAAACAGCCTGGCTGTTGCCGAGAGAATCCCCAGACTCACCGATATATTCTCCGAGGGAGCGGAATACGGATCCATCCTTGCGTCGGACGTTAAATCCGCCCATACCGCCTTGTTCGGCGAACCGGCCTTTTTTATCGCGGCGCTGAAGTTTGGCACGTAGGCGGCGGTAAATGAAAGCATTCTTACCGGCATATGGGTTGTCCCCAAAGGCTGCTGTGAGCGGTATGAGTTCTTCGTCAGGCACAGACATTCTCCAAAAGTAAAGACTTATTACATTCTATACTAGTTTGTCTTTTATTAGGCTAATAGTTGCCGTCGTACCCGTCGAATTCCTCGGGTTCTTCCTGACTGTAGTTACGGCGGTGCCACTCTTCTTCATAGCCGGGGAGGCCGTGGAGGGTGCCGTAGACGAGCTGTTCGTCACTGACACCTCTAGGATCCGGGGGGAGTATATCGAAGACTGGAATGGGGGTATCTTCTTGCTCTTCAGGCTGATCTGTATTGTTCATTGTCTTAGGATATCCAAAATCTCTTGTTCAATGTCTATTGTATCTATGGAGACTACTTCTTGTAAGAACATCTGAGCAAATAGTTCTGCGGTAGCTTCCCATACTGCAGACTTTCCATACCTACTCACTAACCTTTCATATAGCTCTGGGTGAGCTTTAAAATATTGTTCGATCTGAGATGACATAAGTGGCCTCTCCCCGGACTCATCCCCGCCACTATCAAAATCTCGGGCATGGCCCCACTCGTGAGCGAGGGTATAGAGTTCCTGGGGGATTGCATCTCTTGCGGGCATACTCCACCCCTCATTTTCCATGGGGTTTATGTCTGTGAGTATGTTCTGGCCATCTATTCCAATAAGAATCTCTCCGGCTTGGTTGTTATTTGTTGTCCAACCAGAAACGGACCAGATGCCTCCCTCGGAGACGGCCTCAAAACCGCTGACATCTCCAGGCGATCTTGTATAGATGTTTATCTCAACGGGAGTTTTTGTTCCGTACTTCTCTTGCAATAACCTGACGGCCTTAGATAGCTGCTTAATTTTTTGAGGTGTATTCCTATATTCGGCGGGGACAAGCAAGGTTACGTTCCCGCTTCGATAAATAACAGTGTTTTCCATATTATTTTTTAATTGCTCTTGGAAAATCTTGTTCAGCTGAATTGGTTGGCGAACTCGTTCAGGGTTCTGCTTTTGGATTTTTAGATCAGCTAGCTTGTTGTTAAGGTTTTTAAGTATCTCGGATATGTAGTCGCGGGACAGCTCGAGTTGTCTAGCTCTCGATCTTTTGAAGAACCCTTTTTCTTTTTCTATAGATGCATTAACTTGTCGGAGCATCTCCTCATATTTTTTTATCTCAGCTTCTACATTTTTTGTCTGAAGATCGAGGTATCTGGGGAGCTGCTTAGTGAACTCAGCTTGGTGTTGCTGAATAAACTTCTTCAAGTAGTCCTCAAATGAGACCACTTCCCAGTCAGGCCCAAGATCAATGGGTGGTCTATTTGGTCCGGACTTTTTGTATTCTTCGATGAGCTGAATCATTTGTTCGAGCTCTGATCCGTATTTAGCCGTGTCGAAGGGGTCTCTGTCTTTTCCTTTCCCTCTCGTAGCCTGTCTTGCAGACTCCTCTTCGCCTGGACCGGGATTTGAAACAAGATCCATTTGCTTAATCGGGACACGGTAATAGCCATCTGGGACACCGGGGGTAGTGCTATTCGTAACCTTGATTACGCCGGTGTCTTTGTCAATAGATGCAACAAAAAGTCCACGCGTCGTCACAGCCTGGCCCGAGGGGGCACGAAGTCTAAAGTCGATGACCGCGCCAACTTTGATCCACTGGCCTCCGTCTTCCCCGCCGGGGTCGCGGGGCTGGAGTTTTACGCGGGCGCTCTTCTCAGCGGAGGAATCGCCTCCGGCTAGGAGGCTTGAGCTTTTTTTGCGATTGAGAGGTCTGCCTGCTCAATCGTGGCGAAGATGCTAACCGGCATGTTACGGGCGTAGAGCAGCTCCTCGTAGAAGGCGCGTGTTGGTGTGTTGGGCTCGCACTCGATTGCCGAGGCAATGATGGGCTCAAGCTCAGGGGCGAGGTTGGGATCGGCGGAGAAGTAGCGGGCCGTCTCTTGGCGGAGTTCCTTTTCGGATGTCGCGGGGGCGGTAGAAAGCGGGTGACCGGTCGGCAAAAGATCCGTGTGGACGGTCGGGGTATTTGTCGAGGGGTTCTCGATCGTCGTGAGGAAGTTGATTACGGCGCGGTGAGCCTTCGGGACAGAGGGAAGCTCTCGACGAACAACCTCACGAACCATGCCGGGGGTGGTGTGACGATTCACGGGGAGGGAAGAGTTTGCAGTCTCGAGCAAGTCATAGGCGGTCGCAAGAATGGGCTGATCTTCAAAAGACATGTTTTTTCCTAAATTGATAGAAAGCTATTTTTCTATCATACAACGGGGAAGCGGACGCTACATAGGGAAGAAACCGGAACCTTGACCGATTTTTTCTAGAAAATGTGGAGCGGGATTTGGGTCCGAATAAAAAGAGGGGGTGGGTCTTTTTTCAGAGTGTACAGAAGCGGCAGAATGATACATTGGCGCTGGATGCTTTTGGGCGGTCAGACGGCAGCGGATGTATTTTCAGCTTTTCAAAATCGTTTCCTAATAAAACAGCATGATCGGGTGCCAACAGCATTTTTTATTAATTATTAATATTTTGCCAATTTTTGCAGATTTAAGCACATAGAGCACATGATGTGTCTATCTACTAACAAAAAAATTCTTCTAGAAACATAGATGAGAGAGTCATGACTAAGAGACATGACTAAGAGATGTCTAGGAGTGTCTAGGAGTGTCTAGGAGTGTCTAAGTGCCTAGAAGTGAGCAAAACCTGTCATTTAGGCTTATAGAGCCAAAATCTCGATGATTTGATCAAAATCAAGCATCTAAGTGCTCAAAGCACCATTTTCCAGCCCAGGAGCATTTTTAGGCTCTCAAAGCCACTTAGGCGTCAAAACCAGGCTCTATGAGCACCTTCGAGCCCCCTTGAGCCAGGATTTCTGCCAGGAACAGGCATATATGCTCATCATGCTTCTAGAACACATAAATGCAGACTTCTAGACCCTCATGCACATATGTAGCTCAATATGGGCCTCAAGAGCAGCCTAGGATATGCATACACGAGTCCCAGGGGCGATCGAGGCATGCCTCAAGGCTGATGAGCAGTCAGACAAGGTCTCAGAAGCCCATACCCCAGTACTCGAGGCCTAGACCGCATGAAGCTTATCGGTGATCCAGCTCATGGCCTTATCTGACTCTGAAAACTCCAGAACCACCTCTGCCACTGCCACCAGTGCTAGATCCACGAGAGGAAACCCCGTTTATGCGTCTGGAGCCCATAGAGCGTGCTGTAAGTCTCCCACCAGAGAATCCAGCAGGTGGTTTGATGAGTAAAGCCGTAAGAGCATGCACCAGAGCATCTACACGGTCTGGAGACTTCCCCTCTCCTGGGATCCACGAAAGCATCTGCGATTCCAGCTCAGCGAAGTATCCAACGTGGTGTACACGGCCCTGTTCGTAGGCAAGCGTGATTGGCTCTGCCCGCAAAGCCTTACCGAACTTCGAGTGCACCTCTAAGACGGTAACTGTGGGGTCAATGGTATGGATAGCGTTCTTGACTAGAGCCCCACCCTGGTTGACCTCAGCCACAACAGGGCAACCCCACTTCTTAGCCATGGCAACAACCTGCTGGGCCCATACGGTAGGTGAGCCGTGAACTGAAGCATCCTCCAGTACCCACGACTGCCTCTTGTACAGGTCACGATCAGCTGTGGAACCCACGACCACGATGCCACACTCATCCTTGGGGTTCTCAGCCACAGAGGGGTCCACCCCAATGCAACGAAGAGCCATGTTGGGTGCTGACGATTGTCGGTATGACTCAATCAGCTCCTCGACCCAGAGTGCGCCCTCAACGGCGTCAAGCATCTCACCCATGAGCTCCTGAGCGGCAAGGCGTGTACCTGCGTACACACCGGTGATTGCATCCATGTAGGACTCACTCAGGTTGCCAGCATTCTCCATAGTGGATCCACGACTGATGACTACACGGCCGGGGTTCTTCTCGGCTTCATCCAACAGCGTGTAAAGCAGAGGCACCCGCTTGGGTGTGGTGGTCACAAGGATCTTGGGGTGCTCCCCCAGACGTGTACCAACTCGAAGGTTGTCAAACGCAGTCATACCTGCAGCATCTGGCGACTGCCTCCATGCAGCGACCTCATCACCCCAGGCATGTGTGAACTGAGGACCACGAAGCGAGTCAGGCT
>Ga0247723_1001379_pt1 | contig 14321 bp, 16 predicted proteins | sample MSEWelMarce5H_FC_FD_189079 | JGI IMG/M metagenome (GOLD analysis project Ga0247723, IMG submission 189079) | Subsurface sediment microbial communities from gas well in West Virginia, United States - MSEEL Well Study Marcellus 5H_FC | ecosystem: Environmental > Terrestrial > Deep subsurface >...
TGATGGTGTAGCCTATGCACACTACTTTACCTCTGGTAACTCTGCTACTGCAACTGGGGGTATCCATCATGCACATAGTGTGATCCAAAACCTAAGTTGCTCTGCTACCTGTGGACATTCACATAAGCGTGACTTACACTTCAAAGACACAGCATTACCGTATGGTAACATTGGCCTAGTGGTAGGTTGTTTCAAGGGTGCAGAGGAAGACTGGGCTGGTCAAGCTAACAAGGGCTGGTGGCAGGGTGTGGTGGTTAAGCGAGAGTTGGCTAATGGTATGTATGAACCAGAGTTTGTATCTCTTGCGCAGATTATGAGAGCGTATGAAGGATGAACTATCTAAGTCTTGCACCTAGAGAAGAGTTGTTATATAATCTCTGTGTGCTTCATGCAGAAGGTATCCATGTAAGAGATATATTGGGAACAAGAAGTATCGGCATGGCAGAGTTTAAGTTTCTTCTTAAGTATGCTTTTAGCAATAAAGATTTTGACCCTGTTGTAGTAGCAGATCAGTATAACCTCTGGTTGGAAACCTGCCCAGTAAAAATTTGGGGTACCTTAGTAGAAATCTTTAAGGTTCTCCCAGAGTCTTTTTGGTCTAGCCTACAAATGAAACCTGCAAGTTTTGGTCAAATTTTACCTAAGGTAAAAGTCACAGAGGTTAACGTACCACCTGCACTTGTAGAAGCTTTATGTTATTATTACTGGGGAAGATTCAAATGAGGTACGAGATTACGTTAGTTGTTAAGGTTGATAAAGAAGCTGACTTTGCAGGTACTGATGATGAAATGGATAACGTCTACAGCCTTGTAGAGTCAGCTATCCTAGACCTTGACGATTTTAAACTACAAACACTAGAAGTATTGGAGTATGACTAATGGAAGAAGAAGTGGTTCAGAATGAAGGGCATATGGTTGCAGAGTTTATCAGAACTTTTAAGGCATCCCTAGACCTACGCCTGTGGGTTAAACTCATGCGGGAAGAGTTGAAAGAGTTTAATGAGAGTGTGTATGGTAGTGGGGATGCGTTGAAGGAGATTGCAGACTTACTGTATGTTCGTACTGGTTTCATCATGGTACTTGGTGGTGGTATCGGAGAGGGTGTTATCACTGAGGAAGAAGAGCAAGAGTGGAAAGATTTGCTGTATCGTATCAGTGATGCTTTTGTACTAGCAGAAGAACAGTTTAGCACTGCAACAATCTGGGAAGCTTTCAAGCGTGTACACCTCAGCAATATGTCTAAGCTGGGTGAAGATGGTAAGCCTATCCTTCGTGAAGATGGTAAGGTCATGAAGGGGCCAAACTATAAGGAACCAGACTTGACAGACCTACTGAAAGATAGTACTATTACATGACAGTAGAAGAGTTAATCCGTAAGCTTGAGAAAATTAAAGACAAGAGTGTGCCTGTAGTGCTGGTCGAATGGGATATACAGAACCCTCTAGCTAAGAAGGCTGAGGTAACTCCTAATCGAATAGTAGTGCAGGCACATCGTGTTGCAATCATCATTGACTGAGGGGTCAGAATGAAAAAGAAATTACTGGAGACTTGGATCATGCGGTTCCTGCGCTTTGTGCATACTTGGCGGGCGCATCGTAGGATCATTAAAGAGCTAAACGCACTGGATGATAAGACACTACGGGATATTGGTATTGATCGTAATGACATTGATAAGCTGATCTGGTTGGAATTTGATAAAGAAAGACGAGGTACTAATGGGAAATAAGAATGATGATTGGGCTAAACTTCTTGGTGCTGGTGCAGCAGCTATTACTATTATCCTGCTTTCTGCAGCTATTATCTACGGGTATGTCTTGAACGTCATTACCGTAGTAGCTACTATAGACACAATGTCTACGGGAGAAGCAGTAGTGCGCTCTCTGGGTATGCTGCTTGCACCCATTGGTGGAATCATGGGGTACTTTTAATGAATAACTACCTACCTACAGATTATCAGTCCTTTATCGGAATTTCACGCTATGCCCGCTGGTTGCAGGAACTGAGTCGTCGTGAGAACTGGGGTGAAACAGTTGGCCGCTATATGGAGAATGTAGTGGCACCCCTGACCTTTGATCTTAATGTTTACGAAGCTATTGAACAGGCTATCCTTAGCCTAGACATTATGCCTTCCATGCGGGCTGTTATGACTGCTGGCCCTGCGCTAGATCGTGATAACACTGCGGGTTACAACTGCTCGTACCTGCCTGTAGATGACCCTAAAGCTTTTGACGAAGCTATGTTCATCCTGCTGTGTGGCACTGGTGTAGGCTTCTCTGTAGAGCGTCAGTTCATCAGCAAGCTACCAGAAGTACCAGAGAATATGTTCCAATCCGAGACTACTATTGTGGTTAAGGATAGCAAAGAGGGTTGGGCTAAGGCACTACGTCAAGTGATTGCCCTGCTGTACTCTGGTGAAATCCCTAAGTGGGATGTGTCTCTGGTTCGTCCTGCTGGTGCTAAGTTGAAGACCTTTGGTGGTCGTGCATCAGGCCCAGCGCCTCTGGTTGACTTGTTCCAGTTTGTTATTAGTAAGTTCAAGGAAGCCAAGGGACGTAAGCTCTCGTCTATTGAATGCCATGACATCATGTGTAAGATTGGTGAAGTCGTCGTAGTTGGTGGCGTTCGTCGTAGTGCTATGATCTCTCTGTCTAACCTGTCAGATGATCGTATGCGTTACGCTAAGTCTGGTAACTGGTGGGAGAATAACCCTCAACGTGGTCTGGCTAATAACTCTGTTAGCTACACCGAGAAGCCTGATGCAGTAAGCTTTCTACGTGAGTGGACTGCACTTGTTGAGAGTGGTTCTGGTGAGCGTGGTATCTTCAATCGTCAGGCATCCAAGAAGCAGGCAGCAAAGAATGGTCGCCGCAAGACTGACTTTGAGTTTGGCACTAACCCATGCTCAGAAATTATCCTGCGTCCATATCAGTTCTGCAACCTGACGGAAGTTGTTGTACGTGCTACGGATACGATCAAGACGTTGGAAGAGAAGGTTCGCCTTGCTACCATCTTGGGTACGATCCAGTCAACCTACACCAAGTTCCCCTACTTGCGTAAGATTTGGCAAACCAACACAGAAGAAGAACGTCTGCTTGGTGTGTCTCTGACGGGGATCATGGACAATCCTCTGATGACTACAAAGAATGCTGGTCTATCTCAAACCTTGGAGCATCTTAAGAATGTCGCTATTACTACTAATGCTGAGTGGGCTGAACGTCTTGGCGTTCCTGTATCTGCTGCTATTACTTGTGTTAAACCATCGGGAACCGTCTCGCAACTTGTTGACTCAGCCTCAGGTATCCATGCTCGCCATAGTGCTTACTACATTAGGACTGTTCGAGGCGACAATAAAGACCCTCTTACACAGTTTATGAAAGACCAAGGTATCCCATCTGAACCTGATGTGATGAAGCCTACACAGACCACCGTGTTCAGCTTCCCAATGAAGGCTCCAGAGGGTGCAGTGGTAACGGCTGACCTGAGTGCTATTGACCAGCTAGAGATGTGGTTGGCCTATCAGCGTCACTGGTGTGAGCATAAGCCCTCTGTTACGATCAACGTGAAGGCAAGCGAGTGGTTCGAGGTAGGTGCTTTTGTCTACAAGCACTTTGATGAAATGTCTGGCGTGTCCTTCTTGCCATACAATGAGCATACCTACCAGCAAGCACCCTACCAAGAGATTGGTAAGTCCGAGTATGAGAAACTACTAGCTGTTATGCCAGTAGCTATTGACTGGGCTAAGCTGGCAGACTATGAACAGGAAGACAACACATCTGGATCACAGACGATGGCTTGCTCTGGTGATGCTTGTGAGATTGTTGACTTGACCTAAGGATAGGTGTCTAACCTAGGCTTCGGCCTAATCTGTGGATGTTACACAGTGAGTGGGACTGATCAACCACAAGGGAATTGGGATAGGTTACAGCTAGTACTTATTGTACTTGTCTGGCCTAGGGTTATAGCGCCCCTCGTCCTACCTCTAGAATATAACAAGGAGTTAACGTGTACACAATTATTGGAAGACCTGACTGCCACTGGTGTGACAAAGCCAAGCAGCTACTCACAGAAAAAGGGCGAGAGTATCAGTACATCGACTGCACTGAGAATACTTGGGTAGTGGCTATTATGTTGAAGGGCGGATACCGAAAGGTTCCACTTATTATTCAACACACAGAAGTCATTGGTGGGTACTTGGAGCTAGAAGAGATGTTTAAGGAACTGGCGGATGGATGAAGGTAAGCCCAAGGGCAAACGAGTGAGTCGCTACAAGAATGCACCAGAGGAAGCTACTGTCCGCACTGTAAAGCTTGTGGCTATGAATGATACACAGCAGCGGTACATCTCTGCATTGCAAACACATAACCAGATCATTGTGACTGGCTTTAGTGGCACAGGGAAAACCTTCATCGCCGCATCTCATGCAGCTAATCTGTATGCTAATCGAAAGATTGACCGTATCATCATCACTCGACCTAATATCGCTGTAGGTAAAGACCTTGGGTATCTTCCCGGAACTCTCGAAGAGAAGTACACCCCGTGGATCATGCCCGTGCTAGACGTGCTGGAACAACAGCTAGGTAAGAATGTGGTAGAGACGGGGATGAAGAATGGTAACATCCAGATGGTTCCCCTCTCTGTTATGCGGGGTCGTAGCTTCAATAAGTCTTTCATTATTGTGGATGAAGCACAGAACCTTACGATCCATGAGATGAAAATGCTCTTGACTCGCGTAGGTAAAGAATGTACTATTGTCATCAACGGTGATATCAAACAGAGTGACATCAATCAACAGAGTGGTCTTAGTAAGATTCTGCATCTAGCTAAGAAGTACAACATGGATATCCCAACCATTGAGTTTGGTGTTGATGATATTGTTCGCAGTGATATCTGTAAGCAGTGGATTATTGCATTTGAAGAGGAGAAGTTATAATGGCATGGTGGGATCACGAAGAACCAAAGGAAGATGTGAAGGAAAATGGTATGGCTAAGTGGAATGTACTAGGTTGGGAAGAACTCAAAGAAGCACAGTCAGACAATGTGAACCACCCAAAGCACTACGGTCAGGGTGACATTGAGTGTATCGACTACATTGCAGACTTCCTGACCTATGAAGAGTATATCGGATATCTGCGGGGTAACACTGCAAAGTATCTACATCGCTGGCGCTACAAGAATGGCCTAGAAGACTTGAAGAAAGCACGGTGGTATCTGGCAAGGCTAGTTGAAGAGGTAGAGAATCATGAAGAAAACAACACTAATAAAACCTAGGGATAAACCAGTTGAAACAACTATAATGCCCCTCGAAGAAGAAGCCAAGCAGTTCACCGCTAAGAAGAAGTTTGGTGGGCCACCTAAACCTATGACATCCCGAATCTACTTAATGGGGATGGCAATGAATGCCCTACTGTCTAGGTCTACGGGTCTAGTACGTAGGGATGATGTCAAGCGAGAGGCAGAGGAATGGGCTGACTTTATGCTTGAGGATTAAACTTAAAGGGAGCCACAAAGGCTCCCTCTTTTTATTCATTGCGTAGTTTAAGAATCTCGTCCCTATACTTAATAACATTTGCCACAGTATCTAGCTCTTCCTCAGAAAGTTCATCCAGACCCCTCGTAATCTCAAGATCATCAAGGACTCTCTGGATAGTTACCCTAGAAGTGTTAGAGATTTGGATCATCTTAAGTAATGCACGATCTCCACTCTTAGCTGCCACACTACCCATATAGGTCTTTGTTGCTTTAGTAGCTTTCAACAACAAGTCTCCGACTTTATCTTGTTTGTACTCAAGGTTGCCCTCTTTGAAGGATTTAGAAGCAAACAACTTTGCGGCTCCATCCTCAACAAGCTGGTTGTATAGCTGATTGTACCTGTTATCTGCTGCCTCAGACTGTGAAGACATACTAGCTTTCCAAGTAGGTCTACCTACAGCATTCATTATTTGCTCAGTAGCAGTAAGCCTAGACTCACGAGTTGTTGAGATTAGTTTGGATACATTCTGCCTTGGTTGTCCCTCTGCTGCTGAGTAAGCTGGTGGCATAGTGTTACCCTTAAACAAAGCATAGCCTTGATCAATGTATCTAATTGCATTGTTGAAAGCTTTTGCACCCTGCTTGCGGTCAGGTACATAGAACTCTTCATCACGAGTTAAACCAATGATAGCATTGATAGGTTCTAGTGGTCTAGTAGCACCAGACACAGCTTGCGAGGCAACGCCACCAATAGCTTCTTGTAGAGCCTTAGCTAAGTCTGGCCCCTCTTCAGAGAAAAGTGCGGTTGCAATATTGCCTAAACCTGAACCAGCTTCTCCAAGCTGACGAGTAAGCTGGCCAATACCAAACTGATCTGCAAACTGCAAAAGTAATTCCTGTGGTATACCTTCACCACGAGTTAGGTGAGCGAAACTACGAGCCAGTGCTTTGTATAAGCCATAAGGAAACTCATATTTCTCGTCGACTACGGCACCAGTTTCCTCGTCAATCTCTTCACTCCAACCGAGACCCAGATCAATGTAACCTTGTTCTCTTTGAGACAGTGTATAGATCAATCCCCACGTTACTAAACCACGGGCAAAAGTTTCAGAAGGTGGCTTACCCCCAGTCTTACCAGCTATACGACTAAGCAATGGCCCAAATGCTGTCGTCTCATAAGCCAAGGCTACTGTGTTGTTGAAGAAACGACCAAAGGGTACTAGCAGGCCAATACCGGGGAAAGACCGAGCATCCTCAATGACACCAGCAATTTCACCAACAAGACCTTCACCCTTATAAGACTTAGAGAAGACTGACTTTAGAGCTTCATCAACAGCCATAGCTTCCAGATTTACGAACTTCTCAGATACCATCTTTGAAGTATGCTTAGGGTCAGCCATGAACTCATTATAAGACATACCAAAGCCACCCTCATCATTTGACCGACGAAGCAACTTGTCCATCTGCGCAAAGAACTCAAGGGACTTTGTGAGTGCATCCTGTGCGCTACCTAATGATCCACGTTGAACAAGGTCTACTACTTGGTTTGCTTTAAGTGTAAGCAGAGGGGTATCAGGGTCAAAATCTTTAGCAGCTTTCTTCAAGTTCCCTGAATCACCGGGGAGTAGTGCAGTAAGTTCACGCACAGCTTGTGGTCGAGCCTGAGCATAACGGACAAACTGATCGTAGGTAGTGTTAACGTCCAGTATATTCTGAAGCTTAAACTTCTGGTTTTGGAGAAGACCTAGCGCAGTGATGCCAGCCTTCTTAGCCTCTACGGGTTTATACGCTAGATACAAACCAGCCTTAGCACCCATGAGAACAGCACGAGCTACATCAGATGCACTGTTCAAGGTTGTCATTGCAGCATAGCCAGTGACGTTCAATGCTGTGGTCGATAAGTTAGATACCATTAGGCGAATGATATTGTTCTGCAAGTCTGGTAGGTTACGGTTAATATTATCGTCTACAAACTTACCAATCTTAGACTGGATAGCAGAAGGTTGATACCCACCACCACCCATAACAGCAGATACATAGTTACCCACTGTTTTACCCTGCAAGTTACCGCCAAGAACATCCGAGAGTTGCCGCGCGGCATTCATAACCTTAGCACTATCACTCATTTTTTTCTTAAAGGTATCCGCAAAAGCGTCAATAGTGAGCTGCTTACCATCTGACATATCAATGCCAGTGGCTGCTGTAAAATCATCTAGAAATTGTTTAGCATCTTGAGGGTCAGCGGTTTTAATAACATCACCAAGCCAGTTAGAAAATTTATCCTCTGGCCCACGCTGTATCCAAGCGTAACCCTGTTCAGCAAGGATTTGACCAAGACCTTTTAGTCCTTTAGGGGTGTTACCAAGCATCATTGTGATAAAGAACTCTGTGTCTTGATCCTCTAGTTCTTTACCATTGGCAATATCTGCCAGCCAATTCCCCTGTGCTGGTGAGGCTGGAGCATTAGTAGGAACTTGACCAACTAGCTGACCCAGTGCTTTATTCCCTTTTACATTTGTCTTCAATGCGTTAGGAGCTTTCAAGCCAGATGCACCAGTACGCACGTTACTTGCAGCACCAGCAAAACCACCCGCAACAAGACCTATAACAGCGGACAAGCCTGTTTGGTACACATCATACTCATCTTGAACTTTAGTACGAAGTAGCGTATCCTGATATAGGTAGTCAGTACCTGCAGAAACAGCAGCTTCAAATGTACCCACAACTGCAGCCTCTTTAAGGGCAGTGCTTGTAGTCATACGCTGTAAGGTAGTCTTTGCGGCTTGTTCTACAGCTTGTCTCTTTGCGATACTTGCAGCAGTCTTCTGTGCTTCCGCCCTTGCTGTACGGGCAAAAACTTTCTGTCCAGTCTTTAAAGCAATTTCTTTGGTAACACCTGTGGCAAGCTTTTTCTCGAAAGCACGTTTTGCTGCAATCAGTGTAAGCTGTGAACCTGCACGGAAACCCACCCCTGTGGCAACTTTACCGACACCAAAGCCAAACAGGTTAATAGGGTCAGCTACAACAGAACGGGTAAAGTCCCACACAGCCTCTGCTTTTTCACCTACAGTGGTGTCACCAAGGATACCTTCCATATCTTTATAGATTTGATATGCTTCTCCTGCAGTAGCTAGACGTTCCTCATCATCGCCAATCTCATTGAGATAGACAGTCTCGTTAACTATGCGTACAGAGTTACCACTTTCCTTACCACGCTCATTGTTCAAGTACTTGTTGATCACATCCTCACGTTCAAAACTTTTGATCTGCTCACCGAAGCGGTCAATCATATACTTTTGGATAGGTAGGAAGTATTGATCCTGTACAAGATCATTCTCAGAAAACTTTGAGGGAGCAGCAGCTGGGGCTTCTTCGGGCACTTCTTCAGGTGCTGCTTCTGCTGATGTAGTTGGTCTAATAGGAGAGAACTTGTTATCTAAATCCTGTAGAATAGAACCATATTTGCTGCCTTCTGCGGGTGTCGGCAGATTAGAAACACTAGGTGTGGTAGGCGGAGTGAACTTTGTATCCAACTCTAACAGGAAATCTGCATACTTATCTGCCATTAGTTTAGACCCCATTGCTGTAGTCGTGCAGTTGCCCCGTCCCTATCAGCCTGACTTGCTTCTGGGTCTGCTAGGATATCCCGAAGTTGAGACTCTATAGAATACATTGTGCTAAATTGACTAAACTGAGGGTCATTTTTAATGTCTTGAATATATGGGTTGTCAGTAGTTACCAAAGCCTTAAATACACTATAACCATATTTTTCTTGAAGCTGTGTACGTTCTATACTATTCTCTGTCTTATAGTTTTCTATCTGTTTTAGTAGGTTACTCTGTGCAGTAACACTGGCAGCATCCTCACCCGTTATTTCCGATAAGGCATTTTGAGCCTGATTTAATATAAGTTGATCAAAGGCTTTTCTACCTTCATTCAACCTATCGGGATCGGGGACATAGAAAACGTCTGGCTTAAACGCAGCATAAGAATTATTACCTTGAGAACTCGTAAGCCCTATTACAGCTTCCTCATACTTAGCGTCATCAGATACATCTAATGCCAAGAGTTCATCTGTCGAAAGAATAGAGGGAGATACTGTATTTGTTTCTGGGCTATAAATCGCAAGGGAATCAAATACGTTCTGACCTTGAAGAGGTGGTGCATTTATACCTTTTGCTTTTCTATCCCTCTCAATAGCTTGAGCCTGTTCTTCAAGTTGACCAGCCAGTGTGGGGTTATCCCTTAGAGCTTGGCCCTCTGGGCTGTTCATTGCATCTTCCCCAATGCGAGAATAGAATGCTAGAGCTTGTCCAGTCACTGCGTTTGCTTCTGCGTCTTTTTGCCCTCTTGCAATCTTTAGCTCAAGGAGTTTATCTCTACGACCTTCACGAAGTTGCTGTTGATACATCTCCATCTGGAAGGCACGATCTTGTTCTTTAGCTTCTTTTTCAGCTTTCCTCTCAAGCACATAAGTCAAGCCTTCACTCAGACCAGTCAAAAAACCCATTATCTATCTCCTCTTGACATCAGACCATTAGGCTTTTCTGTAGCGACTTGTTCCATCGGTGGTGCTTCTTGCAGTTCTTCAACAGCTACTTTTGGTGACATTTCTTTAAGCATCTTTTTAGTAAGGCTAGCCTTCTTTACTCTGGCATACTCAGCTTTTTCTTCTTTATCTTCAAAGCCATCCTCAGGGTTAAGACCAAAAGCAATAGCACCCTGTTTAATAAACTCATGTATAACAGGTGCAACCAGTAAGGCAACATCAATAGTGTGCATACCACCAGCCACCGCACCACGCAGGATACCAGAAGTAATAGTCTTTACATCCAGTTCGTGTATCTCAATCATGTCAAGGATAGCATCAAGTGTAGCTGGTTCAGATAGACGTGCAAGGTGAAACTGGATAGCTTCTTCTGGATCAACAATCTCTGGTGGCCGTTCCCAAGGAAAACCTTTAGGCTCCGTAGTCAAGGATTGTCCGGGAATAGGGGCATTAAACATATCCATTTTTATTCTCCAGACATTGCATTATATCTACGCATATAGTCAGCTTGATATCTATCAGCCGTAAGACCATTGTTAGCCTTCAAGGCTGCTTCACTCATCTTACCTGCAGAGTTACCTGTATACCAAACAACAGGAACTTTTGTAACATCATTGTTATTTTCAGCAAGAATATCCGCAACATATCTTGCAGCTACAATATCCTGTACTTCAGGAGGTGCAGACTTAGCGGTTTTATATTCTGTACCTATACCATACTTATTTGAGAGACTTCTCCAAGTACTATCAATGAACTGATAACCACCAGACGCAGAACTCTTAGGGTTCTTAGCATTGTAGTCACCACTAGACTCCTTGCTCTTGAGTGCAGAGAGGATACGTCGAATACCCTTGTCACCTACGTCAGCAGAGATAAAACCTGTAAGCGAACCTGAAGTGTTAATAGCACCCATAGGTGATCCTGCAGGAGAGGTTGGCATCTGTTGTCTTTGTGCTGCAACAGGTTCAAAGAGTTCTTTCACAAAGCTCATATACTTTGGTACTACATCATCGGAGCTTTCAGTATTTTGTTTTGACTTAACCAGACGAGAGGCAAGACCCCCCACCTTTACCTTTTCCCCAGAAGAGGCTGCTTCTCTAATCCTGTTTGCAAGAGAAGAGGCTGTCATATAACCTTTATTGTAGTCCATCGTTATTTCCTATATCCTAAGGCACCTTTATTAGAAGTACCCACCAATCGCCATCGCAAACAACTGCCCAAGAGCTTGCTGGTCTTTTGCCTTTCTGTCCTTATCTGCAAGGAAAAGCTCTGTGGCCCTGTCTTGCGCAGACTCATAGGATTGGAAAGCAAATGACATAAGGTCACGCTCTGTTTGCCAGATGTTATCCAGTGCTTGGGTGGTCAAACCATTACGCGCTCTGGCTGATTCTAGGTTAGCAGTATTCTGTGCGGCAGTGTTTATTGTAGCTACGTTCTGTCTCCACTGCGCATTAGCCTGTGCAATCACCAGAGAGTTATTAGCATTGAACTGATCACGTTGTGTTCTTAGCTGAGCATTAAACCTTCTGTTGGTGTTAGTCTCACCAGCATTGAACTGCCTCATAGCATTACCCTGCTCAGCGTTAAACATACTCACACGGCTAGAGAGGTCTGCAAAAAATTGGTTAGTCTGGTTCTCACTTGAAGCATTAAACTGTCTTGCAGCATTGACTGCAGCTTGATCCGTAAACATTGCCTGAATGTTAGACTGCGCGCGGAACATAGCGGTCTGCTGTCTATTGTCAAGGTTCGCCATATCCATCTGCAGGAACGCTTGTGCATTCTGAACAGCAGCCTGTTGACGGTTACTCAGGTTAGCCATGTCAAGGTTAGCAAGGGCAGCAGCCTGTGCCATAGTCATAGCCTGACGATTACTTAGGTTCTCCAAGTTTACCGTGTTGACAATACGGCTGTTCTCCATCGCAATGTTTTGTTCTGCGGTGAAGTTCATATTAGCAATGTCTGAAACCTTAGCGGCATTCATAACACGAGTCTGGAAGTTCTGGTCAAATTCTTGACCAAGGAAGGCAGCACGTTGTTGAGCAGCGAAGAGTGCAGTTTGTTGTCTGTTGGATAGGTTCTGTCCCTCAAACTGTGCAAAGGTACTGGCATCTGCCTGAGCAATAGGTAGCGCAGACTCCATAGCAGCCTGAATGACAGCCTGTCCAGCCATTGAGGATGCACCAAGACCACGAGAAGCTAGAGCAGCATTAGCAGCCCGCATAGCCCCTGCAGCCCAAGCTGGTGTATTACCATCCTCGAACTGTTGCATCAATTTGTCAAGCTGACCCTGTACAGTAGCCTTTCTTGTAGGGGTAGCCTCTGCTGCCTGAATGCTTTCTACTAGGTTATTAACCTTAGAAGCATCTACAGTGGAACCAGAGATTATTTCTCCTCTTTCAAGCTCACGCTGCACTGGGTTATCCATAAGGACACCTCTGCCTTGTGCAGCCTGCATACCTTCCAGAGAACTATCAGTTTCTTGTGCAGCACGAACTTGAGAACGTCCAGACACAGTACCCTGTTCAGCATCAAGTCTATTTGTCTCTCTACGAACATCATCGGTAACAGTATCTGCTCGAACTGTTGCAGCATCAACAGGTCTAGGCGCTCTAGCATCTTCAGTTGTAGCTACTGTCGATGTGTCCACTACTGGTGCAGTACCAACCTGACCTTCATTACGGTTGATTAGGCTACCGGGTGTGACTTGTATCTTAGCTACATCAGCTTCCTCGACAAGGTTTCCCGGATCACGGATAACTGCTTGAGAAAGCTCCTCGCCTGCAGACAGACCACCCTCAGCCATACCAGCACGTTTCTTAACAACACGAGAGAACTTGCCCATACGTGCTGCTGCGCCGGGATTGGACGATAGGAAAGCTTCCATCATCTTAGGGTCTGTTGGCCCGTCATAGCCCATTTGTTTGAGCAAGCTATGTTGCTGTTTGGGATTGAAGTCCACTCTATGTCTCCAGACGTTTGTTATATCTTACACTAAAATAGATTTGACTGCAAGTGTTTTATTAGCCACAGTAAAGAACACAAGTCACAAGGAAAGAACCATCCTCATAGACTATCTGTGGAATAGTGCTGGTAACTTTTGCTACAGTTTTTGTACGAATACTATCATCAGCTTGAACAACCCCACACCCAGTACCATCAGATACAACTAGGTCACCAATCTCTGGTGTTTGTCCTGCTGCCATACGAACAACAAAGTTACCAACCGCTGCTACAGACATATCATTCCAAACACCACCATCAAGTTCAACGTCTGTGTTCCAGTATAGGAATACTCCAAAGACTGCCTTTGACTCTGGCGTATCGCTAACCTTTACCTTAACGTGCTTGTTCAGCAAAGGGTTAATTTCTTTTTCTAAGGTACCTTCGTAAGTCTGTCCTTCAAACTCTACGGATACAGTATCCCCAACTGCCGATGTACCATTATATGCTATCTTCTTTTGTTCACCAAGAACGTCAACGACAACGTATTTCCATTCCACCAACTCATTGATGGTTTCCATGATAGTTCCCATCTTAATATCGGGGCGGCTCCAGTCAGAGAGTGCTGCCCAGTGAGAACCAAGGAATGGGTTTAACGAAACAACGCCGCTGGCGATTTGGATGCTACCTTGCGAGGTACCTGCAGAGTAGAAAGACATAACAACACCATCTTGACGGCGACCAATACGGTGAAAAGTAGCATCGACGTTGGCGTGAAGAGTTCCTGTAGCACTTAGGTTTATCCCTGCTACGTTGTTTGCTACTGGGTTAGTGTCAGTAATACCACTAGCAAGGAAGTTGCCAGAACCATCAATACGTACAGCGGCTGTGCTATTCGTATCGAAAATCATCTGAGTTGCATTACCAGCAGCATCACCAACAACACGGATACGAGCGGCACCTCCAGTTTGTACCCCAGAACCTGCACGGAAACCTTGTAACATAACAGTGGTAGTTGTACTATCGGCAGCTGTGGTAGTAAGAGAGCTAGCAGTCACGGCTCCAGAGAAAGTACCTGTAGTACCTGCAACAGTAGATGCGGTTGTAGCACCAATAGTTGTACCATTGATAGACCCGCCAGTAATCGCCACAGCACTAGCAGCCTGAGTTGACATTGTGCCAAGGCCAGTGATATCAGTGTTTGGAATACTTGCAGAACCTGTGAAGGCGGAAGTACCATTACCCTTAACATAACCAGTAAGGGTTGATACACCTGTGCCACCATCAGCTACAGCAAGGTCAGTGATGCCTGTGATAGAACCCCCAGTAGCAGTTATATTAGTAAAGGTACCAGCAGCAGC
>Ga0247723_1001380_pt1 | contig 14318 bp, 14 predicted proteins | sample MSEWelMarce5H_FC_FD_189079 | JGI IMG/M metagenome (GOLD analysis project Ga0247723, IMG submission 189079) | Subsurface sediment microbial communities from gas well in West Virginia, United States - MSEEL Well Study Marcellus 5H_FC | ecosystem: Environmental > Terrestrial > Deep subsurface >...
TTCCTAGAGGCAATGAAGTTTGAGACACTTACTGTCATGAATCTCCTCTGGGACATGACCAGTGATGTCCTAGTGACCGCCGTCGGTCTTCTTTATTTTGAGGAGACCCTATCACCTCGTAAAATGCTCGGCGTAGTCTTGTCCTTTATTGCGATGTGTCTTCTCGGCTGCTAGAAAAGAGCATTTTATCCACTTTAGTGCGCACACAAAAGACACGATGTAGAATAATGCCGGCACCAAACAGGCCGACAGCACTATAGGTAAATGGGATGCCGAATAATAAAGTAATAAGATATGCTGCTACCAGCGTCATAATGACATCGGCAACAGCAATGTCGGCAATACGGTATGAATGAATGCCTTCGCCTGGTTGGCCGAGGGCATTCTTATATTTACATAGACTCTCAGACATTGTAGGTAAGGTAAATCTCTCTAATAAGTCGGCCCCATCAAAAAATTGAAAGGTCAGACATTTATTTAGGTATATTCCAATTGGGTCAAAGAATACACTATAGGAAATGGCCACTGGAACAGACATCAACTATGATGATTATTTTGAAACGGGGTTCCGCGATAGTCCTTCGTGTAGTCCTAAAGCCGTTACAGCCCGCTGTGAGGCCTGTGGCGCCGACGACGAGCATTTCGTCGTGGAGGACCTGCTCACATGTACATGCTGTGGAACGGTCCAGGGTCGTCAGCTGGATACTAGTGCCGAATACCGGTTCTTCAACAACGACGACCGTGGATGTGGCGACCCTAGTCGTATAGGAGCGCCGCTGGACCATCGTCTACCCCAGTCGTCTCTCTGTACAATTATGCTCCCATCGCGGGGCACATCGTCCAAGGTCGTCGCAGGCATCCGCCGCTATCATCAATGGAATATGCTCCCTTATAAGGAGCGCACACTCCTCAATGCCTTTGACCGTCTTTCACTCGCCTCCACAAATCACGGCATATCATCCTCTATAGTGGAAGAGGCGAAGGAGCTCTACATCAAGATGAATGGCCTGTGTGACCGTCGTGGCCTATCACGTGATAGCCTGCTCGCGTCGTGTATATATACGGCATTAAAGAAGGCCGGCAGCCCCCGAAAACCACAAGAGGTCGGTGTAATGTTCAACTTGACACATGCGTCATTTACGAAGGCATTCAAGTTCTTTCAGGAAGTCTATGCGCTGGCCGTTCAGCGTGGCACTATAGAGGCCGATGAGGCACCGTCTACCATGGGGAGCACACGCGCGGCAGATTATGTGACGGTTGCCTTGTCCAAGTTGCCAATTAGTCGCGCAGACTATCAGCGTCTAAGCGCCGAGGCATATGAGTTGGCGGACCGTGTAGAGGTGGACGGCTTATCGCCAGAGAATACACCGCCGTCGTTGGCAGCGGGTGTGGTGGCATATGTGTGCGAGCGCTGGCGACCAGGCGAAATCGCGTTGGCCCGTATAGCTTCGGCGTGCGATGTGAGTATAGCGACCTTGCAGAAATGTCTACGACGTCTTCATGGGCTGAACCTGGACAAGGCCGATAAGGCCGAGAAATCATTATAGGATGTTGTTTTGACACTATCCTATAATGCTTGTTGGGACTCTTTTTTTTGGCCCGTTGTTTTAGATGGGTGCAGTTTCAAGCACAATTGCTGGGCCTTCTGGCTCCGCGTCTTATAGTCAAATGTTGAAAATGACCGTGCGAGAGCGTGAATTGATGGAGCGCTTTTTCCAGACATTTACGGAGCGTATTACGCCAAAAGAGATGCGCGAACTCTACAGCAAGACCCAATGTAATAAGTATGTTTTCCTGATTGGAGACGCCCTAAGAAAATTCTTCAAGGCCGTCCCAGTCTATGGGCCTGGTGCGCCTGTCTATTTTGCGAAGATGGAGGAGCGTAAACCGGCCGAACATGATGACACATTCTATAATAATTGTTTCAGGGTCGCCTACTTCTACATTCGTATGCTCCAGATTTTCTGTGCGCTCGCGCTCACCGTCAGCTCAAAAGAGAGTATGCCTTATAGTGCTTTTGTTGGCGGTGCCAAAAAACAGTATTCCCCTCTCGGACCATTCATAACAATCAACGATATTCTCGCCGATTATATTACCAGCGATGGAACTTTCAAAGACGCATCCTATTTAAAATATCAGAAGATTGACGACGACAACGGCACTATTATGATACAAAAAGGCGATAAAGTCTATGTAAAAGCCAAGATTTATCGCTCACAAACACAGGGAAGTAATCAAATAGCCGTGGAATTATCAATAGATGGTTCTATTACAAAACGTAAGACATTTGAAATTGTAAAGGACGAATATTCTTCAAAATATAAGGTCCGAGTGGTAAGAACTACTGGAGAAGTGCTGACGGACATTAGTAAAGCGTTAATGGAATATCTCCAAAGTCTTATACCTGCCGGTAAAAAGGGTGAAGAAGTGAAGGGCCCAGCCATCCAGAAAGAGCGCGAAGAATTGAGCGTAGAATATCTCGTGAACCGAATTAAAGGGTCTAGTTCATTGCCATATGCCACAGCGCGTGCCTTACAACTTCTTGAATTACAGCCATCCTATAGCATTGACGGCAAAACCGGCAAATATACCACACATATTTTTGACTATTCCTATTCTCCCATTATAGGTAATGTTCCATTTACAACATCAAGCGACCAATTGCGCAAGGAATACGGTACATCAACAAACAATCTTTCCAATGTATATGGACTAAATGCCCTACAAACACTCTATTATGATGACACGGAGAATATGCGTAAGGACGAGCGACAGGGCGACTATCGTATTAATCCAAAGAATGCCGAAGAATATGCGGCCTTCATTAAGACCATTTATTGTATGTATAAGGCCACAAGCGTCGTTCCTACGGACAAGATGCCGGCGCGTATTACAGGTTTCACTATAGAGAATAAGGAGAAGGAGCGTCCAGGTGTTCGTTATTTGGACATGAAGACCGATGTGAAGACGGTGGCATTCTTGAAGCAGAAGCAGGCGGAACTCTTCAAATATCAGGCACAGCACAGTGCGCGCGTTGTTGCTTTCATTCGCCAATATATTATTAATTTCGGACCAGACGGTTTCAAGTTGAATGACAATTTCTTCAAGAACGGTATTGGTTATATAAACAAGGTCGGTGAAATGGCGCGTCGTATGTTGCTCGCATATTATGTGAATTGCGAACATGTGTATTCACAGGGCCATCACGCTTATAAGACTGGTATGGTTGATTTTGGGTCAAATATATTGAATGAATGTGGGGCGGCGCTTAGGCAGTAAGTTGACTATATAGAGGTCGGCTATAGGGAATACCAGGGTCGGCGTGGAAAATATAGAGACCGATTGCTCCTTGGACGGTCCATTGGGGTCTGTTATGAGGGAACGAGGACGGCGCATATATGTAGTCGTAGGGGATTTTGTCTAATGCGGCTTCATAGTCAGCGGCGTGCCCATGCCATGCTACGACAATAGCGCGGCCGGCGGTTTCGTTTTCGCAGTATTCGTGGGTGGGCTTATAAATGACGGTGGTTTCATTATAGGATGTGGTGTAGAGTTCCGTTTCGTAATTGGGATTATGATTGATGAGGGCGAGTTGGCCCTGGTCGCCGCCCATTTTTTGTGTTTCTAAAAAATTAAACCATGTGAGTCGGTCTAATTTTTTCTTTGTGTCAGTGTTGGTGCTAGCTCTGGCACCGGCACCAGAACCAATGCGACCAACATATACATCATGTGCGACAGGGGGGAGTAGACCGAACCCGCCCTCTTTCTTGAAGAACTGTATATAGCGCCCATCACTTTCCACGCAATATGCGTAGAGGGACCGCAACAGGACATATACGAGTCCACGCCCACGCCACCGCGGGTCCACACATAAGTAGTCTACAATGCCAGTGGGCGCCTGTTTGAGGTCAGCCATTCGCATATAACCAGATGCCTTACTGACGACACATCCTATAATGTTTCCTCCGCCAGTCTCACGTAATTCCACGCCGACCCATTGTTTTGACCGCAAGAGGTCTGCGCACTGAGCGCTGTCCAGCTTAAGTTTAATACATAGGTCGGCGGGGTAAAAATGGGCGGCTAAGAATTCGGTATAGTCGGCTGCCTGCGCAGGGTCCATACGACGCACACTATAGGATGTGTTGGATGGTATTGCGCATGGTGGTAGGGTTGGTGATGGGGGAAGAAGGGACGGTTCGGCGGGGCTTGCGCCAAATAGTTGGAGGCCCTTACGCCAGATGTAAGTGGGCCAGCCGACGGCGGGTGCGTCGGCCCAGAAGTGTGGATATGTAGTCTTGGCGGACATTCCTATAGTATTAGTCGGCGCGCGGAGTTTAGGTCTAAAAACAATATTTTGTAAACATAGAGGGTAGAATGTCCGTCTCAACATTAGAGCATGTGCGATTTGATTTTTTGGGGCAGGTGTCTAATAACCCGTCTCCAGCGCCTGAGAAAACATTGGCGCCGGCGCAGCGATGTCAAGCGGACGGATGTAGGAAGAAGCTCGGTCTAGTCCCAATACAATGTAAATGTAAGGGCTATTATTGTGCCGGCCACAGAGCCGACGCGGAACATCAATGTTCCTACGATTATAGGGCCGAACATCGCGCACAACTAAACACATCTATGGTGAAAGTCGCTGGAAAGAAATTGGATACACTATAGGATTGATTCAGTGGGGAGTTTACATAAAAGACATTATGTTATTTATGTAAAAATGGGGGGGCCTTATAATGGAATTGGTTCCGCGCGGCTCAAATACATTGCCACAATGGAGGGAGACCAGCGTCCCATGAGTGCTGTGTGATGTGGGTCATACCAGGCAATTGCGTCCTTTTCGCGCACGTCTTTGCGAAGTCGTTCCCAGGCTTTAGGATGTTCATGTAGCCAGTTGAATTCGCCGAGTGCGTTGGATATTTCTCTTGGAGTGACATATGCCTGGAATACATGATATTGGAAATAATGGTTATCTGGGTAGTCTCGTTCACGACCTTGATAGACTAGACCGGTATGGCGGAGTTTCTGTAGTTGATTGATTTTCGCCTCTTCGCTGACTTCACGACGAATATTTTCGGACAAGATTTTGAGGAGTGGTGCGTCCTTATGTCTGAGACCGTCCTTTCCCTCCATTTGACCCTTTGGTGGTTCCCATACTTTGCCTGCTGGGGCCGCACCGTGTCTTTTCACGACAATGAAGCGGTTAGGGTCCCATAGCGCGCCCTTTTCATGAATGAAACATGCGGAGCGTAAATATACACGCCAGCCATCTGTCGGATGTTGGACATAGAAGTAGCGCTTATGTGGGGCATAGGCAAGTCGTTCGGCGCCGCGAATTAGACCGGGTTGAAAAACATCATGAATTATTGTTGCGGCACTCATTGGGTTGACAATTAGATGTTTGTCTACATTAGTCTGGAGTTTTTGTTTTAGGTCTAGTGGGCACTAGACCGCATCACACCTATGATGTGTTCAGGTGAGACAGACCTATGATCTAGCCTGGTCCGAGGGCTAAAGAAATACATTATAGGATGTGTAAGAATAAGACAAGAATGCCAAACTATTGTGATAACAAGGTGACGATTATCGGTCACAAAGAAGACCTTGACATAATGGAAGATGAGAAGCTCACTTTTTCCAAGTTTGTTCCACGTCCAGCCGACCAAGAAGAGAACTGGTATGAGTGGAATAACGCGCATTGGGGTACAAAATGGGAACATGCCGAGTATGAATTGCTGATGCGCGAAGACAATATCTATGTTGCTGCTTTCAGAACTGCCTGGGCACCGCCTCTAGCATTTTTTGAGGCTCTATTGAAGCTCTATCCGCGTTCATGGATTAAGTGCCAATTCAGAGAGGAAGATTGTCTAGCCGGTGTCTGGGTTGGTTATATGAAGTCTGGGAAACTTGTAGAAAAGGGCAGCACATGGCTAGAGCCGATGCCGTATTTGACCACAACCGGTGAGATTTATATTCCAGAAGAGGCTGAGGCCGAGACTGAGACCACGACAAAGCCAGACCACGACGTGGAAATAGACTTGACCAAAAATTCACTATAGTGAATATTTAGATGACGATAATATGTTCTTATTGAGAACTTCCAAGAATACGTCTTTACTTATCTGTGTAATCATTGAGCCAATGGATACAAGTATATAGGCAATACTGAAAAGCACCATTTCTGGCAGTAAATATTTATTATTAAAGACGATATTTATGAAGAAGGCGCATATGAGCACGAAGAGTGTTCCTATGAAGCCTGCTATTTTGCCGACGGATGATTTCTGTGAGAAAAAGTGTTCGTAGGATTTCATGAGTGCGCAGAAGAAGGAGATGGAAAACACTATAGAGAATGTGTTTAGTTGGGCATAGTTGAAGTTGAGGACGGCCAGAATGAGGAGGAGAATAAATGTAATATTGGTTATTTCTGCGAATATGGATTGGACAAAGAGATTAATTTTGGGGTCCACGAGATATTCACCTTTTTGTTTTATAAAGTCTGCGACATCGTCGGCCAATAGGCCATTTGCCTCCAGCATTTTTTGTAGGAAGTGCTGGCAATTATTTTGGAATATGTCAAAGTTGTTGAGATTTTCGCCGAGGGCTTCTTTGCCCTTTTCCATGAAGTCCTTGAAGGTGAGTGATTTTTCGGCGACATTCTCAATCGTCTTATAATGTAGGTTGGAGCTTGTCGTATATTTTTCTGAAATGATGATTTTGTTCTGTTTCTCCAGGAGTATATAATGTTGTCTATTATTATGCTGGAAGCCGACAACCATAGATGTGTGGTTGAAGTCTTCAATATCGGATATTTCGCGTATTTTCTCAATGTCAAAATGGCCGAGACTGAGAATGTTTAACATTTTATAGTAAAGTCCCCTGACTGGTTTTTTGCGGAGCTGTATGTAGTTGATTGTGGCGGTTTGATAATATTCTATGAATTGTGCTATATGAGGTGGATATGAAATATCCTCTTTTATATTTTTATGTAAGATGTCGTAGGTTTTGTCCTTGACGAGGTCTATTAGTTCACTGACGAGTTCTGGGCCGGTGTCAGCGTTAGCGCAGACACCAGCACCAGCATCGGCGTCAGATACATCTACCGTTTTGGGCTGGGAGCCGAGGAATTTTTTATAGATAATATATGTTCCAGATAACGCAATAGGAATATTACAATTATTTGTGGAAAGATATGTCAGTAATGTATAACCTAGAGCATTGACGATTTCGGCTATAGTGAGTGGGATATTTTCTCGTATTCCTTCGGCATTATATATATCATTTGTTAATTTATATAATGACCCAAATAAAAATGATACCGCATATTGTCGGAACATTTGATATCTATTATGCTACTCTAGACCGATGAATATTAAAATAATCATCGGCCGCGGCTCTTGAATATGTTTTTTATGGTACATCGGCCCTTTGGGCCGATAAAGTGTCAATATTAAATATTCAAGAGTCCAAATGAGGGCTGACAGGCTGGACGCTCTAGATAGCCTAAACGCTATCGTCCCTGGTAAACATCAACAAGTAGGCATATTCAAAGCCGATTGGAAGAAGGTCCTGGAATCCCACATATTTCCAGTGAGCGCGCTCGGCATCCGCTATAATGTTTGGGAATGATGGCATGTAGAGCTCATGTTTCTGGCGACGGACCTTGTCATCATCACTGAATTTCATGACTTCACGGAATTCAGCCTTGTTCTCGTCATCAGGGTCCAAGTCAAAGTCGCCCTCATAATCAATCTTGTTGAATTTCACCACACTCTTCTTAATGCGTTTATCCGCGTATTTCTGCATACTGAATACGAAAGGACTGGCCGCATCCAACATTGGGTCAAACTTATGTTTATTGACGACTTCCACGGCCATTCGCGCACCAGGTTTCGTCCAGCCGTGCATGTGGCGGAAGAATAGCTCCTTGTCTTTCATGTAATAGAGACTGAAATAGAAGACGACCACATGACTGAATTCGCCGAGGGAGCAGGCACTTACATTATAGGCATTGTCTTGTCTCCAAGTGACGGCGGACTTCTGTTCATCACTCAAGTCCTTATTTTCCTCCAGGTTGGCCGCCGCTCGTCGCAACATTGCCGGCGACATGTCTAATCCCACGACGGAACCTGCGCCCATTTTTGCAAAGGCGGCGGAAGCAAGACCGGACCCACAACCCACATCTAATACGGACCACTTTCCTATAGTGCGATGAGGTTGGTCTTCAGCCGTCCAGGCCTTTACACATAGGGCCGTTTCTGCGGCGAGCCTTGTGTGGCCGAGTGTAAGCTGGTCGTAGATTTCGGCGTAAGTATCGTCATATATAAGTCCTGGGTCCGTCATCCATGTATAGAGGGCATCGGTTTTTTCAAGGTCGCCGAATCCTTCACGATGTGATGCGAAACCTTCGGTTGTCTTTAAATCCCCTGTATCGGTCTCATAACTGATACGGACAAGGTAATGTATACACATGAGAACAAATAATATTAATATAATCCATTGAAACGTTGTCAATTCAACGGCCATATCTACTTGTTATCATGTTTCTTCTTTTGCGTTTTACTACGCTTCTCCTGCGCTTGAGCTGGCGCTGACGCTGGCGCAGCCCTACAAGTCCGTGCTCTCGCCGACACAGAACACCCAGACCGCTTACTAGCGACTACACGGCATAAATCATAATAGGATTCCTTACTCTTCTTGTCAAGGGCCCCTTCCAGGCGACATTTCAGTGCCCATAATCGCGACTTTGCCGCCCCACTACCCCTGAAATCGCGGACACATTGGGCCCGTGACCCACAGTAGTCGTCAAAAACGGAGCGCCATTCGGCGAAAGGCATGACTGCGCCGAGTGAATTCCAAAATCGCGCTAAGTATTCAATACGCTCCGCGGCAGTCAACAGATTATACTTATTTTTTGTCGCGTCATCCATCTTGCTGATTTCATTAGCATTCGCTGGTGCATCGGGCATCGGTGCCGATGGTGCCGAGCCAGGATAATTATCAGCAATACAAAATAAGAATTCCCAGCCAGGAAAATTCAACTCAGTACAACCGAGACCAAGTAATTCCCTATAGTGTTTCTTCACAGCACTATAGGGTGGTGGTGCCGGTATATTTTGGCCCTGACTGCGGAGTTTGTCATTCACACAATTATGGATTTTATAGAGCCAGCGACCCATCTTGCGATTATCCGCAGGTATAGGGTATTTTTCATAATAGGTAGTGAGACTAGAACGGCAGAATTTACAGGGGAGGACATAAGGAAGAACAGACCAGAAACGGACATGTAGACCGTGCCAATATTCTTCGCCGACGGGTTTCATAGAGGCCTCGTTCTCCGCAATTAAATGGAGAAGACGCCAGCCAGATGGACCCCAGTATTTTGTATCCATGTTGGGAATAGTCTATCTATTTTTGGGTGGGAGATTATCTGGATGAGAGCATTATAGGAATTATTACTAATATATTTCCTATAATGATGGGTGTGGTTGTTTATTTACCGAAAATATCAATATCCAATGGGCTCAAATAAGGACGAACTTGTTGTAATGGTTGTTCCATTGCGGTACATTTCATCTTTGTTGCTGGACATTCGCTACGTGGACATGGGGCACATGGTGCGCAGACGGTTGGTTCTGGGCATTTAATCTCTGGGCATCGTGGGCGAGGACATGGTGGACATTCGCCCTTTGCCTTTTGACATTTGGAGCAGTCCAAGATGACCGGTTGTTGTTTTGGAACAGAGGATTTAAGGACATATTGGCTCAAGTCTGGGACTGGTGGACATTCAGTCTTCAACATATACTTGCTCAAATCTGGCATTGCTGGACATGGTGGAACAGTGCTCTTCAAGACATACTTGGTCATGTCCACATCTTTACATGGAGGACATACGACATTGGCGATTTCTCCACAGTTTTGACATGTGGCTTGTGCTTCAAATCCTTCCGCGATTTTCAAGTTGAATACACGGGCAATAATTAAACCCACGAGAATACCTACGATTAATATAAGAGCATTATTTATTAAACTGGTCTGAGCCATATTATCTAACAGTTTTTTAGAAAAAAATAACCTAGAATGGATACTTTGAGAACCCACTATAGGTTGTGTGTGTTTATGCGCTGCCGACCTTCTTCATGAAATCATCTGGAGGACATCCCATAGTCAATGGTAAACCGGGGTCCGTGGAGCTTTTTAAGCGATTACATACGAGTGCTACATTACCGCGCCAAGAGTAGCTCTCACTTACATCTTTTGGATTAACACAGCCGAACATTTTTGGGTCCATACCAGCCTTTTTTATGGACGCACATACATGGTCTGCGCGCTCTTTCCAGTCAAAACCGCCGACCTTTGGCTCCACCATCATAATACGGGTTCCATCTGGATTGAGGCCTGTAATACGGCCCTCGTAGCTTTCTGTAGCTCCAGCTTCAGGTGCCTCTTCAGAAAAGCCCATAGCACTATAGGATGTATCTTCAGCGCCACTCTTAGAGTTAATGCTCTTGAGTGCGACACCTGCCTGAGCCAATTCTAGGGACCGTGGTGAATCATACTTAAGTTCCACGCCAATGTCTCCCTTAGCCGACCAGCTCATACCATCCGTGAGTTCGCCCATGTAGGCATCAATACTCTTTCCAATTTCGGACAATGTAATACGGTCCTTCCAGTTCATGTCGGCTGGAAAAATTTTCGCCAACGCAGGTGGCAGGGCAACATTGCGAATAATAGTCCCTATAGTTTTACTCGTATCGCCAAGTCGCTCACTTATGGCGGCAATGTCATCATAATAGATTGGGACTTCGGACTGTTTAATTTCTCCCTTTTCAAGACTAATAATAATGTCCTCTACATCACGACGGAGACGGTCAAGGGAAGCAAGACGTGCTATAGTGATAGGGTCGGTAGAATCCGCGCTAGATTTCTTGAGGCCTGTTATGGCTTGTTCTATTGCGACCTTGAAAGCCTGTAATTGGGATTGTGTGGCGGGTGTTTGTACGGCCGTAGGAACTTCTTCTGGTTCATCAATCTGCGACGTGAACCCCTCGCTCATTTTTAATGAGCTTGGACTAACAACACCAGCATCGGCATTTGCGCCAAGAAGTTCAGTTCCACTGTTGGCCTTAATTTTGCGGGCCTCTTTTTGTAAGTAGCGCAGATTACTCATTATAGAGGTCAGTTCCTTTGTGGTAATTACACTTGGAATTCCGGGATTTCTTTCTAGCACATCTACTTGAGTAATGAGCTGGCCGAGGTCAGCACGGGCCTGTTGAAGTGGCAGGACGAGTGCTGGACTACATTGATTTTCAAGGGCCGGTGCTTCAAATCCGAAGAATGCCTGGACTTGTTCCATAGCACTAAGAAGTTGAATGTAGCGGGCCGGCTCCGTTCCTGGATTACGATATGGCATGACCGCTGCGCGGGAAGGTTTATAGGAACTCCAAGGAAGGCTGCCGGTCTCGGCACTTGGCTCGCCAACGCCTACACCGAGTTGAGCAGCATCAGGCTTTACTGGGTCTCTGACAAGTGTCTTTGGAGCACAGGCCGCCTTCGCTTGAGTATCTTCCACGGTATACGATATGAAAGGCTCAAAGTATGTCTTACGATAGACAGTAAAATATATCAAGGCGACGACAATGACACCTATGAAAATTATATAACCACCGTTCATGGCAATATCTACATAGGGTAGATAAGTTATAGGCCAGTCTAGAGACATCTTACCATAGAAGGCCAGTAGTAAAGATGATCACACTTACTATAGAGAATATTCCCATTTATTGTATTAACCTCGCAACTAGAACGGACCGTTGGGACCGTATTAGGGACCGGTTCACCAGTTATGGTCTACCAGTAAGGCGTTGGTCCGCGGCTACGCCTGATAAGGTCGTTGGGAACTACGTCGGCTATTTGAATCCTGTGCAGCGCGCATGTACATATTCGCACATTAGTCTTTTTGAGCACGCACTTGCCATGAATTATGAGGCAGTTTTCATTATAGAAGATGATGCGGCATTTCGTCATGATTGGAAGGGTATAGTCGCTGAGAAGTTGGCTCACATTGGCACAGAAGACCCAGAATGGGATGCACTCTTTCTCAATGTGGCCGAGGAGGTGACGCCGTTTGAGACCTGGAGACCGGCACGAGACCAGTGTTTGGCCGGTGCATATATTATCCGTAAAAAGGCTATAGAGTATATATTGGGGGCACATACCGCCATGTATTATTGTATTGACTGGATGACACAGGTTCTACAGACACGAAGACATTCTTATACCTATTTTCCCTGGCTGGCAATTCAGGAGGGGAGTACATCAGACATACAGGGTGGGGCGCCGACGGCCGATTTCCAGAAAGTAAGGCGGCTCTTATCATGGGCGGACTATCCGTTGGCCAATTATGGCATATGTGCCGGCAAATAAATATATAATTGTATCAAATATAATTATATATCTCGGTTAACCCATTTAAAGCTTACATGACCAACATGGGATTTCGTCCTTGTGGACATAGTCGCGTAAGTTAATCACATTGACTTTAGGGAATTTATTGGCGAAGTCGCAACCCTGGCTGACGGCTGGTGTTTTGGTATCCTTGACGACATCACTGGTGGTGGTACATGTGCTTTCTGGCTTGGACACATCTGGGATTTCAACAGGTGGTTCTTTGCCGAATTCAACTTTACATTTGGTATCAGCTTCGTCCTTCTTGAGTGCCTTCAAAGCGGTGCTAAGAACATCATCTATAGTGCTGTCCTTCTTCTTGTCTGTTGGAACGCCGACGGAGTCCATGGCTTCCTTGGTAATTGTAATATCAAATTCTGCGGCGAGTTCGTGGAAACAGTCAATATCGTAATCGCTATTGTCCTTCTTACAACTTGCCATCTTATCATAGGCGGCTTCTATTGCGTCGGTCTTTAACTTTGTTTCGCCAGCAATGAGCGCAAGGTTCTTGAAGAAACTGACACGGTAATCCTTGGTGGATTGTGCTGGGACTACTGGGTTCTGCGCTGCTTGTACTGCTTCCGCTTTCGCTTGGGCTGGCACATCTAAGAGGAACTTCTTGAGCAATATGTTATAACATACTGGTTTAATGTAATCAACACCTCCAACAGTAGTTTTAGCACATGCGATAGTGTCGCTAACGAGTGCAGCATTCAAGTCGCTAGATGATACTTGTGGATTTGCTACTCCCTTTCTTGTGCGTAGGAGGTCAAGTGTCATAGTCACAGCGGCGAGTTCTAAATTGACTGCTGGAGTGGCTGGCAATAATGTCTCAGGAACAATAGCATATTTAGCCAATAAAGCATCAATACATCCTATAGTCAATGTTGGTCCACATTGAGTTAATCCATTAGCATCATTTTCAATCTTGGATGCGCTAATATCTACACCCTTGTATGCCTTGTGTAAAAATATTAAGACGCCAGCAGCAGTTGGTTTTGAAATAGATTTTTCACTTTGAAAACCTTCAAGCCATGGCTTGCTTGGATTAAAGTAATAATATAAAAATACGGCCACGACGAGGACCGCGACGACCAATAAAAATGTTGTATTGAATTTCTTCATTTCTACTCCTATCTATTAGACGCCCTCTATAAAAATTGACTGCCTGCCTAGCCTTGCTGCAAGCAGCAAAAGAAAGCACTATAGGATATGTGATTGAGAGGGAGAGATGAACTGGTTAGCAGAGACACATCCTGATTTATGCGGTGATCAGATCGGCGTAGACGAGGCGGGACGCGGTTCTTTCTGGGGACCACTCGTCGCCGCGGCGGTCATATTACCGCGTATAGGAGACTTGGAACATACACATCCTCTTCGGGAAAATGTGCTTCTCATTAAAGACAGCAAGAAGTTATCAGAAAAGCGCCGGCTCAAAATCTACGATATAATCATGGAACATGCCGTCGCAGTCGGCATCGGTCGTGTAGAGGCGGCCGAGGTAGACCAGAAGAATGCGTTTTGGGCGAATTCGGTCGCATTTCGCCGCGCACTAGATGATTGTGCGAATGACTATGTGAAACGCCGACCGGCCGACCCGTGGCCGCAATCCTATGGTGTAATCTTGGATGGTCATTTGCCCCTGCCAGATTGTAGACCAGGAGAAAGCCATGTAAATGTGGAGAACGGCGATGCCCTCTATTTGCCAGTTGCCGCTGCATCTATTGTCGCCAAAGTGACCCATGACCGCATTATAGAGGATTGGTGTGTGGCACATCCACGTGAGGCGGCGGTCTATGCGCTGGCGACCTCTAAGGGCTATGGAACGGCCGCACATCGCGCCGCCCTACAGCGCCATGGACCACTCCAGGCCA
>Ga0247723_1001381_pt1 | contig 14316 bp, 18 predicted proteins | sample MSEWelMarce5H_FC_FD_189079 | JGI IMG/M metagenome (GOLD analysis project Ga0247723, IMG submission 189079) | Subsurface sediment microbial communities from gas well in West Virginia, United States - MSEEL Well Study Marcellus 5H_FC | ecosystem: Environmental > Terrestrial > Deep subsurface >...
CAACCTGCTCGTACACAAACTTGCCGTCACCAGGCTCATAGTCGATGACTGCGATACCTGTCTGCCAATCCTCTGATCGGTACAACGGACGACCATCAAGGTCTGTTGCACCTTTGGTGCTTGGCACGGCTCCGTCGGTTCGGGCTAGGCATCCTGGTGATGCAGCCATGATTGTTTGCGCACCATCGTGGTAGTCCCTAGTTCGTTCAGCCCATTCACGCCGGTGGATATGACCGAAGATGACTGACACCTTCTCAGATGACAGATACTTGTGCGCTGTCGAGCCACCAGATGCCACCTTGTCGCCATGAATGATCTTGAGGTTGTTGTTGATCCAATGCGCACCCGTTGGGTATCCACTCAGATACTCCACTTCAAACTCATCAAGACGGCACAGGTACGGCACCGACATCACAGGCCACTCGGACGGGATGTTGCCACGTCGAAGCCCGAATGCAGCTGTGGCTGAGTCAAGGATGAAGTTGCCTAGCCGTTCTTCATGGTTGCCTGCGATCCATGTGATGGTGGCTTGGGGTGCGAGTTTGCGTAACTGTGCGCACAGTTCTGTCGCACGATCTATCGCAGCTTGGGTGGTTCTGGCGAAGGCTGGGGTGTACCTGTATTTGCCAAACTCACACAGGTCTAGGTTGTCGCCAACCAAAACTATCTGGGCAGGCTTGGATGCTTTGATGATGTGCATTGCAACCTCGATGGCTTGCTCATCGTGGATTGGTTCTAGGTTCCCTCCGTGTTGATGGAAGTAGCCGAGTTGCATGTCAGGCAGAATCACAGCCGTCTGGTATTCACCTTGTCGGATTGGTTTGGGGTTGAGGGTGGGGACTGTGTACCGTTTGCCTTGTTGTATGACAGGCCATGCTGGTGCGCCTGCTTGGCGTAAGTCGTCAGCGAGTGACATTGTTGTCTCGATGTCGGGTGATTACCGATGGAGACATTTTGAATCCACGCTTCTTCAGGGCATGCACGATTTGCATGGGTCTGATGGTGGGGTCGAGCATTGCGTCACGTAGGTCTTTGCCATCTTCGGCAGAGAGTTGAGCAACTATCTCGTCAAGCTTTGAGGTTCCTCTTAGGCTTTGCGACTTTATTTCCTGCAATAGTTTCGCCATTGGTGATCCCCTTGAGATGCCAGTCGATGTGTGAATCCAACTTAGTACCAATGTTGCTCACATTTCCACTAAGCACCTCTAAGGCACTCACAACCCTTGCATGATCTTGCGTGTTTTCTTTACGCACCCTCATCAGAATTGTTGTGATGATGCCACCCACAGCCGTGATCAAGGCTGCTGCGACGATGCCCCAATCCATTATGCAACCGGCTTCGGATTGGCTGCCTCGTAGTCGAGGACGGCTTGGTTCGGGGTTGAGTCTGTCCAGCGTAGATGCCAAGGCTCAGCACCTGGCATGTCCACAACTTCGTGACTGAAGCCGAAGCGTTGCTCGTTCTCCAACAGCCAAGCAAGAACCTTGCCGGAGGCGTTGGCCACATCGACTGCGATACCTAGCATGTGACGTGAACACTTTGCAGGATCATCAACAGGGCTGGCAAGTACAGCCATACCTTTCTTCAGATACCACTTCTTGCCCTCATAGGTTCGAGTCTGTGCGCCTTCAATCGGCTCCACTTGGAACCTTTGCAGGAACCCAGCCTTCTGCGTAGCGATACTTCGATAGGTATCGGTATATTTCAGATTGATTCCAGCCTCAGCCTTAGCTGCATGCCTCATCGCTTCCCAAGCCCGAGCTGCACAATGATGCAACTGCCCACCACCACCACTGACAGGTCGCAGCATCGTGAGACTTATCTCAGAAGGCTTCTTGCCTTTGATGTGGTCGCAAAACTTGATCGGCACCACAGGCCAAGGCATCTTGGTCATTGAATTATTTCTTTGCGCCGAATGCGCTGTTGATTTCATCCATAGTCAGGTTGCCATCAAGCGATGATTGTGCAAGGCGTTGCACAACTGTGGCAACTGCTGCAAAACCTGCAAGAATCGCACTCTTGTAAATAGGCAACTCGGGGGCAACAACGGCTGAGCCACCAACAATCGCTAAGGCTGACGACAGGAACACAGCAACGATACGACCACCGACATCTTGTAACTTCTTCATGACTTATCTTCTTTCTTGTTGAGTGCGCCGATCAAGTGCAGAACTAATGCCCCAACAGTGAGCCAGATCACGACCCGTTGGATAGCCCCAGACAACGTGAGAATGGTGGTGACAGAAGCAGCGATTGTCCACAGCAACGCATGGAACTCACCCCACAACTTCATCATCGATTCCTTCGGATTGGTGCAGGGGCTGACACCAAGAATACAGCACCCAAGGCAATCAATGCACGACGAGTTTTGATTGGCACATTCTGATTCGTCATCACGTAATCATCGGCAAAACCTTCAAACAGATTCAACACAGCCTCGAATGCTTTACGCACTTTGGTTGGTGCTTCTTGCACAGCAGCCACCAACTCGGTTGCCTGCTCGGTGGTCAACTCATCGACTGCGACCTGCTCGAATACTTGTTCGGCTTCAGCGTTCGTCAACACTTCCAGCACTGCCGGTTCGGATGCAACGGAGACGGCTTGGTCGGGGCTGAGGTCGAAGTCGAGTAGCTCGGTGATGATGGCTTGGACTTGGGCTGGGGTTGCTTGGTCTATGTCGGCTAGGGCTTCGACTACGGCTTCATCGCTGATGGGTGGCAATGGTGCGTCAGGTTCAGGTGCGCTCGTCTCAGGGGCTTGTGGTGGCTCTGGGAGGGTGGTTTGGGGTGGGGGCAGGGTTGTTGTTGTAGTGCTTGTAGTTGATGTTGTTGGAGGTGTCGTAGTGGTCGAGGGGTTTGTAGCAGGAACAGTTGTTGGTGCGACAGTCGTAGAAGTTGTTGTGGTACTGGTTGTCCATGTTGTGGTTGTCTCCGGCAGTGTGGTATCTGGAATGGTGGTGTCAGGGATAGTGGTGATTTTAGGCACCGTTGTTTGAGGAATGGTCGTAGTCGTAGTGGTGGTAGTTGTTTCAGGGATAGTGGTAGTCGTAGTGGTCGTAGTCGTTTCAGGGATGGTAGTAGTCGTGGTGGTGGTGGTGGTGGGTGCAACAAGCGTTGTGGTGAACGCCTCATCAGGAACCATCTGCCAACCTTGGTTGTCAATGTTCCAAGCAAGAAGCACACAGGTATTTCCACCGTTCTCATACATCCAAAGATCGAGTGGCTGACTGCCTGCAACAATGTCTATCTGCCCTGACTCCATCCAGCTGCAACCCTGGTCAGACCAGTTGCCCCACTCATTGCCACCAATACTGATGGTGCCACCGTCATCTGTAGCCAACCAAAACTCAATCGTCTGATGCACAGGGATCGTGATGAAACCTGACATGTGAACCATGAACAAGTCATCGGTGCAGTTCTGATACGGCTCACCGTCATAGCTTCGATTGATGTTGTTCTCCAACTCAGAACCACAAATCGAATACACACTGTCAGACTTGACAGGAGGAATCTCATCAATCGTGAAGTAAGTGGTGGTTAAACCTGGTTGATCGTCAGCTGATACCGGTGAAACAAACGACCAAACTGTGGCCAGCAACGCTGGCGCAACAATCAACCAACGTGAAGTGCGCACATCAGGCTTCAGGCAACCATTCGGTAGCTGTGTTACCTTTGGCAACCCACGCAAGATACGCCTGATAGTCAGAGTTAGCAGATTCAAGTGGAATAAAACGCACTTCGTCATCTATTGTTTGCACAATCATTTGTTGAGCATCGTATGTGAAAGTGAAGTATTTCATTACAGTTCAGCCGATGCTTCCCAATGACCTCTAGATGTTCCAGGTTGCCACGCATAACCACCATCAGAAACAACCACAGCCATACCTTTAGTGTTCTGACCAATGATAAAAGCCGAACCGTTATATCCTGTTGGTTGTGGACTAGAAAACACACTCCAGTAACCACTAGTACCTGCCTCTATCCAAAGTGTGACAGTCGGAGTTGTGCGCATATCCACTTTAAAATAAATCTGATTTATATGAAGTCCACTTGCGTTGCCAACGCTACCTGCACCAAATAAACCATTAGATGTATTTGTCGCAACAGCCACACCATCGTTATACGATTTTGTGTAATACCGTTCGCATTTAGCAATCGTTCGACCAATGTCTTCAAACTCAAACGGTGTAGGAACAGAGCCAACCTCCAACTGAACACCAGTGACCTGCCAGTAGTTGCTTGTAGCAGCAGCAAGGTTTGTTTGACCGACAGCACGATTCGCACTCACCTGAGACACCCAAGTATTTTGCAAAGTTCCAGAAGTAAAGTTTGATCCAGCACCTAACCAGAAACCCATAGTTAGACTCACTTCAGCATCATTGTCAAATGCGCCAGTTGTATCAGCAGGGAAAGTGATTGTTTTCTTCTCCCAAGTACCAGAAACGGAAACTGTGTACGAGAAAGAAACTTGACGAGAGTTGTCAGCATCCACCAACTCAGCGATATAAGTTCCAGTGACATTTGACTTGACCCAAAATGAAAGCGCAAATGGCTTTGCTGATGAAGTTCCTTTGGCGAACTGTTGAAGGTTCTGTCCTTCTATTTTTTGCTCTACAAGATTAAAATCACCTGCTGCTGGTGAAGCGTCAGCAGTTGTACAAAGCATCTTTAATGATTTTCGGAAACCAGAACCAGTAGGTGCATCATTTTCAACACTTTGAGTCCATGTGCCAAGAGCGTTCAAACTTGTAGAGATTCTGTCAGCCGTGTAATAACCACTTGTGGTTATACTTGCTTTTGATGTCACACGCTGTGCAACCTGCATAGCACCATTGATAACCACATTACGATTCGTGTCAGAAATAGTGGTGCTGACAGAACTGTCTGCTTGGAATACGCTGACACCTGCGCTAGTAAAATATAAAGTTCCACCACCATACTGAACCAGTAGCAAACTGGTAGCACTCGAAACTGTTGCTGTGCCAGCAGTGATCGTGCATACACCTGCACCAATGTTGAGAATGGTCAAAGTGTCGCCAGCTGCAAATAGCGAAGTGTTCACCGTAATCGTTGTAGCCGAAGCCGAGTTCATGACAATCTTTGTGCCAGCATCAGTAGCAACAAGCACATAGTTTGCTGTCTTAGTTGAAACGGTTTGGTTGTAGTCGTTTAATTGAAGTGCGCTCATCTGCGCACTGGTCAAAACTTGTCCAACAGAGAAACTTTGAATCGCCATAATGCTCCTATTGTAGTCCGTAATCTGGGTTATCGAGGTTGGATGTATCCAGTACAAATGCTAACCGAATCTGACCCAACCCAACTGTGACATCATGCCGTTGAGGGTTGATGTTGTGCCGGATTGATTCAACAACCACGTTCTGTGAAACCGTAGCAGGCGAACCAACATTGAATGTCTTGGACACCGACACCAAATCACCAATCTCCAACCCTGCCACAACCTCCTGCTGTGCAGCCGTCAACGCATTCAACAACACTGTGAACCCCGAAAACTTGACTGTCGGATTCTCAAACTTAGACAACAAAAAACTAGCCAACGCCGACCCAGCAGCATTATCAACCAACGGCACACCAGTCAACGACAAAGTTTTGATCCCATACTCACCCTGAGACGCAGTACCAGTCGCAACATTAGAAGCCGTACCACCATCAATCTGCACAGCCACACGATTCAACACCGTCTCAGCCCCATACTCATTAGACAAAGACTGAATCGGCAACCCAGCCGTACCACCAAAGTTCGCCACAGCCGAACCAGACGCAGCACCAACCCGAGCATCAAAATTAACCAGCCCAGAACGACCAACAAACAAACGCCCACCCTCAGCCACAGCCACGTCGTTCAACGCCTGCAACACATTCGTCGCATCGTCATACGCAACCGTTCCACAAGTAGCAACCCCCGTCTCAATGCTTCGCAGAGCTGTCGAGAACGCCACCTCTGGACGATCCAAGATTGATGACACACGGGCAGAGGTCAACTGTGAAGAAGGATTGAATCCAGTCAGCACGGTCTGACCGAGTTGACCGAGTGCATCGGTACAAACAATCGTTGCAGTTGAAAGATCAGGATCGGCATAGTCAATGTTTAAGTCATACACAAACCCTGAGAACATCGCTTGCGTACCGGCAGTACCCCCGTACACCTCAAACTTGCGACGTGGAGCAATACCCACAGTCCCACCCGAATACCATTCCGATGATGCGTTCAACGGATCAAAGTATCGGTCTGCTGCACGATCATCAGCAACAATCGTGCAACTCGACGAAGGGAACAAATCAAGTTGTGAGGCACGGCCACGATTGATATTGATGTTGGTCACATATTCTGTGATGTCCACAAAGTCTGTGGAACCATCCAACGCAGCAAACCCATCCAACTCCGAAGTATCAAGAATGAACTCGTTCGCAAGAAAACCAACATCCAACAACACCTTGTAAGTTGAACCCCACTTCGTTGCCTTAGCCATTAGCGAAGCCCAAATCCACCACCACCAAAGTTGATCGCACCATTGAGTCTTGAGTAATCAGTCAACAAGTCAACAATCTCTTGGCTCAGAGTAGCTGGGCTACTAATCAACCCAGCATTCACATTGATTACAGGGCTTAACCCACCAGCACCATTCGGATTGAAACCAGTCGAGTTACCAGTCACCGTCGCAGGGATTGTTGCAGCAGCACCAGCCATCGGATTCAAAGCCGTAATCTTTGGATACTGAGTAACAATTCGAGCAACCTCAATTTGCATATCCCTATATTTTTCTAATGCCTCAGTCTCACGATCAATGGCATCAGCCACAGCATCAGTCGCAGCAGCCTGCTTCTCCTTCGCATCCTTCAACTGTTCAGTCAAAGTTTTGTAAGTCTCAGAATCCGTCAACGCACCAGTAACCTTCTCATTCAATAAACCTTGTGCAGTGCGCAAACCATCAGTTGCCTCGGTCTGCTGATCAGTCGCATCAGCACTCGACAACTTTGCCTCAGCCAACGCAATCTCAGCCTCACGAATCATCTGAGGAGTTGACTCAGGATCAGCACGAACCTTGGCCAATGCAGCCTCAGCATCAGCCACAGCAAACACCGACTGCTCCACGTTGTACCCAGCACGTTCCAACCCACGCTGAGCCTGAGCCAACTCAAACGCAGCCTTCTTCGCTTCAGGAGAATTAGCCCCATACCCAGCCACAGCCTTATCCAACGCAGCCTGGGCATCAGCCACACCCTTGTTCGCCTCCGTCAACGACTGACCAGCTTTCACCGAAGCCTTCTGCGCAGCAGTGAACGACTTCTGTGCAGAGTTACTTGACTTCAACGCATCGGTATATTCCTTCAACTTCTCTGTAGCAGTCTTCACATTCTTGGCTGCACCTCCACTGCCTGTACCCATCTCTATAACTTTTGGAATAAAATTGGTAACGCTATTAGTTGCCGATCTAGTTGCCTGACCCATGCGATCCAACGAGTCCGAAACATCCTTTGGTGGTTTGCCCATCTGAGCCAACTGCAACTGTGCAGCATAAACCTTCGCACGGAAACCATCAAACATTGCACCGGCACCAGACAACGCCTCATTTGTTGCATCCTGCACTTTAGACATGGCCACAGCAACAGCCAACGATTTACCAGCACCAACAATGTTGCCTTGCAAACCGAACCCAAGTGCAGCAGCATCAGCCAAAATACGCACAGTCTTTGACAGATCGTGTGTGAAGTTGAGCAATGCAACATAGGAACCTTCAAGGACATTGACGGTAGTGATACCGAACTGACCCATCGCAGCCACACCAGCAGCCAACGCAGGGACAAGACCCTTCTCACCAATCGTGTCAGCGAACGCCAATACACCAGGAACAATGTTGTCGTTAATGAACTTCACAAATGTTTTGAAATAAGGCAATAAGACCAAACCAAGTTCGGTTGCAGCATCTGTCAGCGAAGCCTTCAAGATACGCATCTGGTTAGCAAACCCATCAGAGGTTCGAGCGAAGTCGCCTTGTGCCAAACCTGTGTCCTTGAGAATTAAGGCATAGGCTGCTTGAGTCTTGGCATTAATATCCAATGCGCCTTTGCCGTCATACAAACCAAGAGTCGTTGCTTCTTGTTTCAATCGGACATCATTGAGCGCAACACCAAATCGTTTCAACGGTTCAGTTTCACCAGACAAACCTGAACGCAAAGCTTGGATCGCATCCTCAATGCCGGTGTTGTTGAATGAGGCCAAGTCAGCAGCCAACCCAATCAAAGTGGTTGACATCTGAGCTGCTTGTTCTTTGCCGGTACCGAATGCCTGCAACAAGTTTCCGAATGTTCCTGTTGCTTCTAACGCAGCCTGCTTCGTGATACCGAATGACCTTGCAGAAGTTTCAGCAAAATCGTTGACAATCTTTGCTGAAGAACCAAAAACGACATTGACCTTGGATTGTGATTCTTCCAAGTTGGATGCCATGTTGACCAACTTCAACGATGAAGCAGCAACGGCACCGAAGGCTGCTGTGCCTGCAATCGCCACAGATTTGAAGGATGGAAGAACAGAAGTAAGTTTTCTGCCCATTCCTCCTAGATCATCGCCAACCTTCTTAATGCCTTTAGTAGCACCAGCAACATCGGAAATGAACTTGACAACGAATGTGCGTTCACCAGCCATGCAACAATTCTAGATGACATCCTGACTGGCCAAGCGCACGGCTTCCCTGTACTCGGCAACCATCACACGGAAATCATCAGCCATTGCCTTCCACATTGCTTGACCTTCAAGATGCGCATATCGTGTTGAAGGCTCGCCTGCATCCCACCAAGCATCGTCCATCTCAATACGAACGACACGCTTACGTCGAGGTTGAGCCGATTGGCGTGGTGACGCTGGGGTTGGATTCGTTGCAGGTTCGTATTGGAAGTTGGTGTCAATGAACTTGCCTGATTGTTCGTGGAACTCAAACGGTTGATCGGGTGCGTGTTGTGGAAGATAGAAGATACGAGCAGGGTCTTTGGTTGCAGGGTCGCCTTGCAGGTTGAGTCGTTCATGCAACTCACCCCACACTGCTCGCCATAGTCCTGCTGGTACACGCTCAGCCAACGGTAGAACTAAGTGGTAGTGAGGATCGTCTAGTCGATGTGAGTAGGTGGAGTAGGCAAGATATTCGTAGCCATCTAGATCGGCATTGGCGAATGATTCTCCGTCCATGTCAACCACCAACGCCTCAATCAACCGAACAGCAGTGTTCCCTCTAGTCCTACCTTGGTAGTACTCAACAGGCGACCACAACGCACCATCAGATTTGTTGGTGTTCTCCTCATGGTGCATCAACCGTTCCTTGAGGTCACCCCAATTAGAGGCGAACGGCTTCGGCTGAACAGACTTGACCGAATCAAAATAGACAACCATGAACGCCTCCCTATCTACAGGGTAGCGAACTCGCAGGCAAAGTCAAGCACTACTTGTTGGGGTATCAGCCAAACTATCTAGCACCTTTTGGATAGCACCCAAGTAGGCATCAGCAATATCGCCTTTATGCTTACGCACAGTAGGCCAGAAGAAGTATCCAGACCGTCCTCGATGACGCAGGAATTGACGGGTGGTTGGTCTTGCCCCACCACCAAACTCGGCACCAAAGAACACGTCACCTCTAGTCACCTTTCTCTTCACTTTACGTCCAGTATCAAGATTGCGAGAAGATGTGAACTTTCTTGAAGTTGATTGGAATGCCGACTTCTCATCAAGTTTGATAGTTGGAACACGATCACGTCTCGCCCTCATCCCCTTCATAACTTCCATCGCTTGACGATTACGGGTCACCGATGCAGCTTCAAACTTTGCTGCAACCACTAGCAGCTCTGCGACATCTTGTGCAGCGATGCGCAAGTATTTATTGAACAGGGGATTGGCTTTGGCTTCTTTTCTTAGATACTCGGTAATACCAAGAATCTGCACCGGCGCATCGTTCTGAATGTTTGAACGGAATGTTCCTGCACGACTTGTGCCTGGATTGGAGACGGCCATGCACCGATACTACTTGCCTAAATGAATAGCTCTCCATCGAAGGTACGCCAACATGGTGAACAGCATTCTTGGTTCTTCTGCCAGCAAAACACTAGGCGCAATCGAAGTCTCGCAAGCGAGATATGCAATTACCCAGTGGGCTGACTTATCTCCAAAGGGACGATCACTGCGTCTGCGCTGTCTCCCACTTCGAGTGCTTCAATCTCATTACACCAAGAATCAAAGTCCAAACCTGTCTTCTTCAACCGATGTTCTGCATGCCATCCAAGGTATGCAAGATCGGTCAATGTTAGTTCTGCTTCAAACTTGGCAACACTGCGATTGTATTTATTTTCAAACGCAATGAAGTCAGGAAACGCAGCAACGATTGTTCGTTGCTTGCCATCTAATGCACTAGTCAAACTGAGTGCTATTTTCATTCTCTACCTCCCTAGGTAACTATTTAGATTATGAGAACTATGCGCCAGTGCCTGTCTTGGTGATTGCACCAGAGATGGGAAACGATATTGACATTGTGGCTAGGTCGCCTATGGCACCTTTTATCATCTCGTGTGATGTAGGCAGGACACTAAATGCGTACTGTGGATTACTGGACGAAGCAGCAGCAGTACCGTTCGGCTTCACTGTCATCGGTACAGCAGTACCAGCAGTGAACGCATCGAAGAACAACTTCTCAATCGTTGGGTAGTCCTGTTGCAATTCCATTGTGATCGAGTTATCAATCAAGCCTTGGATGCGAGTCACAGCTGACGAGCCCATACTGGTAGTGGCTACCTCAGCTGCACTAGACGACAGAGTTATGGATGTGACATAACTGGAAATGTCGGTTGCAGCAGTGCCGTAGGTGACTGCCACGTTGGTGAGTACTTGCTTTGCCATGAGTATTCTCCTGCCTATCGGCGTTCGAGTTGATGTCTGCTCGGCTGAGCCGATTGCATAACACTACACGCCACAAGCAACACTCGGCAAGGGGTTAGGCGTACACCGTGACAACGAAATCAATCGCCAAATAAGTAGCATCATTTGCTTCAAGAGTAGAGATGTTGTTTGCAGACTCAACAATCAAATCCTGCACAACCCCACCCAAAGTCCGATCTGACTCCAACGCCTGACGAATCGAGGTAGCACCCTTATATGACAGGTAGCCATCCAACAGATTTTGTGCAGTGCGCTCAGCTGAACGACCCACGACAACGCTGATCGTGAACTGGTGAGTAATCAAACCCCCACCCATAGCCCCGTTGTACTGAATTGAATCTAATAACGGCCAAGCGAACGGGGTGTTCACGTTGTCAGGCTGATAGGCGTAAGCACGAAGTCCTGACACGGTTGCCAGGTTCGCAGCCAAACCAGCCTTAATCTGGGAGACGGTAGTGGTTGAACTCATGCGAAGAGACGCATACGTCGGTACGGCTCGACGAGCTGTGCCACGTCAGGGTCGAGCGCACGGCTCACCCTGATCGCACCCATGTCACCGAAGCCTGCGACACCCAATGGACTGTCGTATCGTTTGAACAATCTTGAAGCCTGAATGATTGTTGCCTGCGTGACCGGCTCAGGGACATACGGCCAACCGAAGTTTGCTGTCACCTTCACCAACGCTTGGGAACCATAGTTGGCATTCACAGTTGGGAACAGGTAGTCACCGACTGCACGAATCTTGTCGTATGCCCAAGTGATGCCATCAAGATCACCGTTCAACGGTTCCAACTGCCAATCTGTCGGAGTCCATGTTGTATCAAATATGCCGTCAGCGTTCGTTGAAGTTTGCAAAGTAATCGCAGTTCCTGAGATGTCATCGACTGAACAGAAGAATGAATCCTCAGCCTGGAACACACGGGCAGTCGCAGAACCAACAGCCCAAAACTTGCGATTGCAATAACCATCTATCAGACGTGAAGCAGCACCAGCACAGTTGTCAATGAGTTCGTCGTCAATAGTGTCAGCCGTGCCAATGCGCAAGGCTGCTTTGATTTGGTTGCGTGTGGTATAGCCGTTGGTGATTGCCATAGTGTCCCAATACTACTTCACCACAATCCAGTCCTTACGATAGGCAACACCTATCCCAAGGAATGAACCTCCCACCGAATCGTATTGATCAGTGAACTCAACAAAGTCATGGGTTCGACTGTGTGCAATTTTGTGTTCCTGCCAGTAGGTACCGACATCCTTGCAGGAGTCTGATTTGATGTCGTGGAACACTTGGATGTTGCATCGTTCAATGGTTGATTCTGCGTCTCTTTTGACACCCTCATATTTGTGGTCGCCATCAACAAAGATGCAGTCAAAGAACTGTTTGCTGACCCATTGTGAGAAGTCTTTGCTTTGTGAATCTTGCTGGATGTATTCGTATCCCTCAAGCAGCTCGGGTTGGTCAATCAAATCGACTGCCACAGCTTGGTTGAAATGGTGATTTAATCGACGCAAGGTTTCGACTTGTATCACGAATGTGCCACCATGCCTGGTGCCAATCTCCATATAGGAATTGATTTGGCTGGCTTTTGATGCAAGCCAAGACAAGTAAGGAGCGAACTGATTTGGGTATTGCCAGATACGCAACCCAAGACCAGGTTGAGCCAACATCTCTGCCGGTAATTCTTCTGGGTTTTCGTCATTGAATCCACATTCGGGAAGAAGGGTCAGCCATGTATTGGCACTCAACAAAGATTCACGTTGTATGGTGCGCAACTTTTGGCGCACAGTTTCAACTGATTGATTCAAGAAGTTCACCTACCTCTTGACGGAACACGCTTTGTTGGTTGGCCACCACACTGCGATATTCCGATTGCGCTAGATGGTGCGTATCCCAATCAGCCAGAACCATACGCAACGCAACAGAAGCCTCATCCAAAGAATCAAACTTGTAGCAATCATCCAATGGCATATCTGCATCAAATCCTGCTGCACCAAGTTTCGTAGATAAGACAACACACCCAGCAGATGCAGCTTCACGGGGAGGTCGATCCCTGCCAGGGTGCCGACCAAAATCCATATACACCTGCGACGACCACAACAATTCAGCAACACCGGCACGACCCAAGCCACGCAACTCCACAAACTCCACACCAGGATGAGCATCCATAAACGGCCTCAGCAGCCCAGCATCCTTGGCAGGGTTCACAACAACACGGGGCAACCTAGGAACATCAGCATCCAAAACATCAACCCAATCAGTGAGCATCAGCTGCTTGCCACCAACCTTCTGTTGCACATACTCCCACGCATATTGCGACTGGCAAAGATGCAACGAAATACCTGACAAATCTGTTTGATGATGCGAACCAAAGTTGTCCACACTCAACCACCACAACGCACAACGGTTCGCAGGGAACTGTTGAGCCAAGTGTGGCCATATCTCCGGCAACACAACCAGCGAACCGGCAGGAACAGACTCGACCACAGGACAGTCATAACGGCTATACGCATTGTGGTTTGAATCTGAAGGCCAATACAGCATCGCAGCCGACCCAGGCTCAATCTCGTTAGCAGTCGCAACCAGCTGATGCAACGCCTCAACACCACCAGTCACAGCAACATTCGGAGAAACCACCACCATCTTCAACATCAATCCCACCCCAAATCCCTTCGACGCTTCAAGTCCCAAGCCCCAGCGTCAGGAACACCTGACTGCCAACGCAGCGCATGCAGCTCCTGATTGGCTTGGAAACTCTTTGCATTCTTCTCAGCCAACGACGCATCAGAACCAATCGTTGAAGAATTGTCGTGAATGATCCCAGCCTGAGAAACCTTCACCTCAACATTGATTCGACGTGACCGATCCTCAAAATCGTTGTCCTCAAAATACGCTGGCACATAACACTCACTGAACAGACCAACCCGTTCAACCACACCAGCACCCACCCAAGCACACGACCAAGGTTGCGTCTTGCCGGTCAACGTAATTGAATCAGGTTCACAATCTTTGTAGAACTCCTCCAACTGACCTGGTTCAAAGAACGCATCAGAGTTCAACAGAATCCAGCCATCAGCATGAGGGGTTGATTTGATGCCCAGGTTCCATGATGGTGCCACACCAAGGTTCGTTGGCATACGCCACAGATACCAGTTCTGAATGTGTTGCCAAGGCGCAGTCCAAGCCAACATGTCAGGGTCATACCCGTTCCCGTTGTCAATGATGATGAGCTGCTCAACGGGATAGTCAATCGAACGGATCGCCCGTTCCATCAAGTCGTATCTGTTTAGGACGGGGATGATGATGCACGGCACCATTCAGCGAGTCCCTTCATCACAGGCTTCCAATGAGCCTCCCAAACGGCATCAGCGTTGTATGCCTTAGCGAA
>Ga0247723_1001382_pt1 | contig 14312 bp, 18 predicted proteins | sample MSEWelMarce5H_FC_FD_189079 | JGI IMG/M metagenome (GOLD analysis project Ga0247723, IMG submission 189079) | Subsurface sediment microbial communities from gas well in West Virginia, United States - MSEEL Well Study Marcellus 5H_FC | ecosystem: Environmental > Terrestrial > Deep subsurface >...
CACTCTGACCTTGCGGTACAAATGTACTCAGGAGCGGATAGATATATAACCTACGGTTTCGCTGCGTTCGTAATTGAACTCGACGAAGAAAACCAGATGCCTCGCATACGCATAGAAAACTCTAGGATGGCATATCCTGAATTTGACCGCTATGGACGTTGTGTTGCATTTGCCAAATTATACTCTTTGACATTGGGTGAGTTAACTGCTCAGTTCCCAGAGTATGAGCGTCAACTACTTGGGCCTATGGGATATGACCAAGACCTAAATGGATTAATTGAAATCATACGCTACTACGATAAAGACCAGTCAGTAGTTTATGTGCCACGCCGTGATAACTTAGTTTTATCTAAGGCTAACAACCCAATTGGTAAGTTGATGATTGTAGTTGCCAAGCGACCAAATGTTGACGATGAGATTCGTGGACAATTTGATGATGTACTTGGTATTCAATTACTACGTAATCGTTTTGCTATGCTTGCAATGGAAGCAGCAGAGAAATCTGTACAGTCTCCAATTGTACTTCCTAACGATGTAAACGAATTGCAACTAGGTGGCGATGCGATTATCCGCACAGCCAACCCAGCAGGTGTACGCCGTGTAGAACTTACTCTACCTCAAGGTGCGTTCACAGAACAAACATTATTAAATCAAGAACTTCGTGTAGGCTCACGTTATCCCGAGTCTCGCACAGGAAACATTGATGCTTCAATTGTAACTGGCCAAGGCGTACAGGCTTTGATGGGTGCATTTGATACTCAAATTAAATCTGCTCAAGCAATCTTTGCTTCAGCACTTCGTGAAGTAATCAGTATCTGTTTTGAGGTGGACGAAAAAGTATTCCCTGGCTCCAAAACTATACGTGGCGTAGATTCTGGCTCTCCATATGAGATTACCTACGAACCATCAAAAGACATAAAGGGCGACTACTCAGCCGATGTTCGATATGGAATGCTTGCAGGTTTAAATCCTGCCCAGGGATTAATCTTTATGCTACAAGCATTAGGTGGCGGACTTATCTCTAAAGATATGGCTATGCGTGAGATGCCATTCTCAGTTAACGTTGGACAAGAACAAGAGAAGATTGAAATTGAAAATATGCGTCAATCGCTATTATCTTCAATTCAGGCATATAGCCAAGCAATTCCTGGTATGGCAGCACAGGGTCAAGACCCAAGTGACATTGTAAAGAAAATTGCAAATGTAATTAAATTGCGGCAAAAAGGGACAACAATAGAGGAAGCAATCGCTGAGGTATTCGCCCCAGAGCCTGCTCCTGCACAACCACAGGTTCCTCCTGTTGGTCAGGCACAAATGGTTGAGCAACCGTCCCCTGCTCCCGCAGCCTCGCCAGCAGGAGGCGCTCTTCCTGAAGAGGAAGCAGCACCAGACATTCAAACAATTCTCTCAAGTCTTACATCATCTGGTAAGGCAGGAGCAAGAGTCGTAACTAGAGGCTAACTAAGCAGGGGACAATGACAACAATAATTGGTTTAGAGCATAAAGACCGCTGCTTCATAGTTGCTGATAGTCAAACAACTGATGCTGATGGAAAAATTTATTCACATCCAGAGGTTAAAAAGATTTCTGAAAATGGAATGTTTTTAATTGCTGGTTCAGGTGAGACGCTACCTTGCGATATAGCACAACATATTTGGGAGCCACCAACTCCTACTAAGCAAGATAGAGAAAATCTATATCGCTTTATGATTGTAAAGGCTATGCCATCTCTGCGTAAGTGTATGACAGATAATGGTTATAACTTTGATGAAGATACAAAAGAAACTCGCTTTCAGTTTATTATGGCTGTTGGTGGAGAAATCTTTGATGTTGACCAAGAATTATCAATAAGTAAATCTGCAGATGGAGTATACGCTGCAGGCTCAGGCGCACCATATGCGCTAGGCGCTTTATATGCTGGAGCAGATGCACACGAAGCAATGGAGATTGCATCTAAACTTACAGCATTTACAGCAGGACCATACATATCAAAAGAACAACCTAAAAAAATTAAGTAGGAGGCGCAGTGGCTGGTAACGAAAACAGTGGTGGTAACCGACCAGACTCTCCACAAAATAAATTTGGTGTGTCAGCAAACGGTGGCGCAGGTTCTAAAGATGGTCAACCAAATATGTATATACCAGATATGAAAAGTTTAGGTTCTACTGGAGTAGAAACTATGGCACAGCAAGGTGGAGCAAAATTGGCTAAAGCAGAAGGAACACCAGCACTAGATATGAGTGGCATTAGAACTTTACTAGATGATACTCAACGTCCATTAGAGCCACAATCTACTGGCGTAAACTTTGGTCGTGGAGCAGGCGAAAGCGTATTACCAGCCTCACTTCGTAGCGATGAAAGACTAATTGAGAACAAAGAGATTATTAACAAATATATGCCATCTTTAGTGGCTGCTGCTCAGGCCCCAGATGCACCAGATTCATATAAGCAATTTTTAAGTTTTGTCATAAAAGAGATGCAATGAGTGCCTTTGCTCCTGGTAGTTTATTTGACAATGTTGATAAGTTTGCAAATTCTTTAGGTTATCAAAACCTAGGAATTATTATGAAACTATCATTAGTTCCCTGGGACTCAGTAGATGATAGGGACGCTTTTATTGAAGCAATTACACAAGAACAACCACAAGGCAGTGCACCTAGTCGCAAAAGAATTTAAGGAGATATAATGTCATTATGGAATAGTTTCCTAGACAATATCGCCAAACCCGTCGGTGGTTTTATTGGTAACACTGCTGAATATTTGGCAGGTACATTTACTGGTAATTTTGGTTCACCATCTCAGGCTGTTTCAAACATAATCACTTCTGCTGGAGTTGACATTGGAACTAGCAAACAACTGAGTGCTCTTGGCTTAGAACAAGAAGCGCAAAACATTGTTAAAGAAAATTTAAAGTATTCGGTAAAAGACCAAGCAGTCAGTAATGACTTAGTATTAAAGGCTGGAGTAAAACTTCACGATGAAGTTATATCTCCATATATAACTCGTCCAATCGCAACTGGCGCTTTACTAACAGATTTTGATTCCCCTTTATATTCAAAAGATGAATTTGAAAAAGGATTTCAACTATCAGATATTACCGAAGCCTATAATCGTTCCGCAGAGGTAAGCCTTGGCCAGGCTATTACAAAATCAGATTTAACACCAATCAAGCCAATAGCAAATGTTGTTTTTGATAAAGGTGGAATTGACTTAGATGAAGTTGATTTATGGAATGATGACGATATTCAAAGAGCATTTGTCGACAATACGGTTGGTAGATGGTTTACTGGTCCGATTGATTTTCTTGCAAGCAATGCTGCCATTACTAAAGCATTTGGAGTTGCTGCTAAAACTGGCAATTTAGGTGCTCGTAAAGCAGGACTTACTACACGAGGCAGAAATCTTTCTCAAGTTGAAAAAGACATTGATGATGGCATTTTATTTACTCAAAGCGATGCTGCTTCTGGTAGACAAACTTCTATTGGTAACGATGTTAATAAATTGGCTAGTACTTCTAATATTGATGAAGTATCTACAATACTTACAAAGTATACAAATAACGAAAATTTATTTGGTCCAATACAGAGGGCTACTGACCCAAACACAATTAAAGATTTAATTCTTGCTGATAAAGGTTATTTGCCAGCATTAGATAGATTATCTAAGAATGCTCCTGCTGACCTTTATGAAATTGCAGATATGAATTCTATGATGAAAGCAAGAAGAATTGAAGAAGGCAAGCCGTTAGAGTTTTCAGATGAGGCTTGGTCTCGTATGAATGCTGCATTTGATGATGCTATTAATCGTATACCTGAATATAAATTTATTAAAGACTCATTGCTTGACCCAGCAACTGGAACCTCAGGTAAATTTGCAAAAGATTATGTGCCTATGGAGCCAGTTCTTGGTAAGGGTGCATTCATTAAAACTCGTGATAAATTACAGAACCTAAAGGCTTCTGCTATTACTAGAGATTTTACTAGACTTGGTGGAATGGAAGAAAGAATCCTAGGCGGTTCTTTAAATGGTCCTATTACTAGAGTAGTAAGATTTGTTGGTACAGAAAAGCCACTTGGTTTCGTGACTTACTCTGGTTCTCGCCCACTTGATGGTTTAAAAGAACTTGATGCGTTCTTTGATGATATTGATTTGTTTACTAATGGCGCTAACTTAATCAACGTTACACCAAAAACAAAAATTACTGCTGGTGAATTTAGAACACAAGTAAAATCTAAATTTGCCAATGCTCAAACAAACATAGAACGCAACAATGTTCTTGATGAATTAGAAGACCAAATGGGATTAATCCTTGCTTATACAAAGGGATTTGTTGACACTAGAACAATTAGAACATTTACTCAAGAAATTAAAAATCAAGTATTTGGTGCTACAAATTCTATTGCCCAAAAAGGTTATGCAATGGACGCACAGGGACAACGTGTTATTACCGATGCTCAAACTCAACGTCAATTGATTGAGTCTCGTCGTATGGCTCCTTGGGGCTTGATTGAGCGTGAGTTAAACTCTGCTATTAAACAACGCAAGTTTGAAACTAAAGTTTATCAAGCAAATGATGCAATCAAATTTGTTTATGAAACATTCAATAAATACTGGTCTATAGACGTGCTTGCACGCCCATCATATATTCCAAAGAACTCATTATTTGAGCCAATTTTAAGCGCAACATTGGCACACGGTAATAAGTTTATTACAGACAATATTCCTAATATGAGCAAGAATTTTATTAAAAATAATAAAAACAGATTTCTTGGTCAAGCAAATAGAATTCTTAATAAAAAACAATTTAATGCTGTAGATAAAGCGGTAACCGATATATCTAAACAATTAGATGAAGCAATAGACTCTTTAGATAGGTTAACTGCTGAGGCTGCCCTATACTTAGAGCCAGAAAAATATGCAGTTAAATTATCTCCTAAAACCATAAGAGATAACAAGGCTTTAATTATGAAAGACCTTAAGGCTGCTTCTAAACTGGTTGATGATATTGAATTTGAGTTACGTGATGCAGTTCGTCCGTTCGGTGAGCAGTCAGCCGTACCAACTATTGCTTCACTTGAGCGAAGAGTAAAATTCCTGGAAACTGAAGTTCCAAATAATGCAAGATTTGGTGCAGATATTGCTAATGCTAAAGCAGCAATTACAAAAGCCAAAGGCTCTATACATACCTTAGCCCCAGATGCCAAAGAAATTCTTGCTGCTAATAAAGAAATAGCAAATCAATATAAAGTTATTGATGATATTCTTAATGGATTAGGTAGTGCGAGAAGAGCACAGGCTGATGTGTACTTAAAAGATGCTGCTTATAAAAAACGCTATTATGGAAAACCAGTACAGTACAGAGAAATTGAAGGCAGATGGGTTCCAATAGAATCTTTATTTGCTGAAAATAAATTTGGCGCTGCATTTAGTGAAGAATTTTCTAACTCACGAACTGTTGCAGCAAACTATTTAGGTCAAATTGGAATTGGTGTTCGCTCAAACCTTACTCTCCGCAGAGGTCCATCTACTGTAACTTTTGTAAATGACCCAATCTACTTTGATGAGTTGGCATATTTTGCTAACCGTTCACTTCGTGGTGATAAGTTGGTAGATAGAATTCTTGCTGGCCAAGCCGAAAAAGAATTAGTTGAATGGGGATTAAGCAAAGAAGGTCAGGTTTATTTTAAACAATTTGGAGAAACAACTCCTTCTGTAATATTAGATACAGTAAGAGATAGACTTGGTTTAGTAAAGAGATACTTACCTAATGTTGAGGCACAAGCATTAGTGCTTTCAAAAGAAGTTAACTCTGCAGAACTGGCTAAAATTCTAAGTGGAGACTTAAATAGACTTAGCCCAATTCACCCATTAGATTTTAATATTCACGTAGCATCTGAGTTTGGATATAGAACCTTAGATAAAATTGAAGGTGCTATCAACAACGGTGCCTCTCGTATTTTTGGTCTATTAACTCGTCCAGAAAATCCAATTCGCTGGGCTGCTGCTGACAGATTTTTTCCAGATGCTGTTGCTAAAAAAGCAAATGAATTAACCGAACAAGGCTTTACTTTTATAAATAAAGACGGTACTTTTAATTTTAATAAACTAGAAGTTTTACGTTCTGCTGCTAGACGAGAAGCATTAGAAATGAATGAGAAAACATTCTATACAATTCGTAGGCAGAACAGAGCATTATATGCTGCTAGATTAGCAACTGCTTTTCCTACTGCATCTTTAAATGCTTTCTATCGTTATGGACGTTTTGCTCTAAAGAACCCAGAGCGTGTTGGTCAATTCTTATATAACTACCAATCAGCATTTAGGTCATTTGGTGTAGACCAATATGGAAACCCTACAGATGACCCAATGAAGGCAACCCATTTAGTTGTACCAGCAACTAAGGAAATGGGACTCTTTGGTGGCAAGGGTATTAGATTAAATGCTCGTTCAATAGGATTCTTACTTAACTATCCATCTCCATCTATATTTTCTAGTGTTGCTGTCTCTGAAATTTACAAGCGTAAGCCACAGGCAGAAGATTTAATGAAGAGTTGGTTAGGTTCCAACTATGATGTTTTATTTCCATATGGTCCACAAACTGATTGGAAATCTTCACTGGTTCCAAGGTGGGCAAAAGATGCTTGGTTCTACTTTAATGGTCCAGAGGGAAATGCAGATTTCTTAAACTCTTGGAAAGATGTTCACAACTACTATATGACATTAGATGACCTAGGAATTATGAAATATCCTGGAGATGAAACAGTCTATCGTGATACTAGAAAGAATTTTGCGGTTAAGGCTAACTGGGCATTTGCATCTATCTTTGGTGCCCCAGCAAAAGTTGATACCAACCCAATGGCTTTATATGAAGAGGCATACAACTTACTTGTTAATAAGTATAGAGTAATTGCTAACAATGAGAAACTTGCAAGAGAACTTGCAGGTGCGGAGTTGACCGCTAAGTTGGGTCCAAACTTTCCACTTGATAGAGTAAGTTTCAAAGGTTCTTCAGCGAACGCCTATATTCAACCTAACTATGAATCTTATAAGCGTGTATTTGAAGACTCAACAGGACTTGCTGAAACTCTAGCAAAACAAAATCCAGAGTTAGTTGGATTACTAGCCCTTGACGTTGACCCTAGCAAAGAAGAGTTTAATCTTTCTATCTATAGAATACTTAATGACCCTAAGACTAAACTTCCAGATGGAAGCATATTAAATGACATTAAGTTAACCCCTAAGCAAGAAGAAGAACGCAGACAAATCAACCGTGGCTGGGCTTTATATAATCAGTTAACTGATACATTAGAGGCTGAAGCCAAGAGACGTGATAATAAATCACTACGTTCACACCCAGAACTTCTTGAGGCTAGACGCATTGTTGCTGGAGATTTAATCAGAAAACAAAGTGAGTCTTGGTGGAAAGAATACAATGACCCACAACGTGGTGATAAGTCTTTCCGTTATGCTTATGCGCTGAACACTGTCATAAACAATGATGAGTGGATGAATAAGTATGGTAATACAAAATTATGGAACGATGTCAAAGAATTTATGACTATCAGAAATACCGTAGTTGAAGTATACAAAGGTATGCCAGATAGAAGCGTTCAGAAATCTAGCGTAAAGAAAAACTATATAGCATTTATTGATGAGCGTATGAAGGCTTGGCACCCAAAATTACAAGAGTTAATTAACCGTAATTTTGAAGAAGACAATATGAAAGATGCTACTTTGAGAGAAGGTAAATAATGGATGAGAAAGCCTTAGCAGCAGCCGTTGCTGCAGCACTTGCTGCGGTTGGTTTAGGCGGTGGCGACTCTGGTAAAACAATCTCTTCTGAAGCCATTAAACTTACTCCAATTGCAGCAAAGCAATTACTTGAAAGTATTGCTACTGATATTCAATTTACTGGCAAGTTTAGCAAAGAAGATGTTGCAGCGTTTGTATCTGCTTATAACCAAAAGGCTAATGAGCAGTTAGATACAGTAGTCCGTGAGGCTAAAGAAACCATTAAGACTGGCAAAACCGCTGATGTTTCTGAGACTGTTAAGAATATCATCACAACAAAGTACCCATCTTTCTTTGACCCAAAGACATTTACCAAAGACTATATCTGGTCAAAGGTAAACTTTGCTGATGAGAAGGCACTAGGAGCCAAGGCACTAGATGCCCTTACTGAGGCTCGTAGCATTGCCAAAGCATTTAACTTAAGTACAGTTTCTGAAGTAGAGATTCAAAATGCTGCTAAACAAATTGCTAGTGGCAAGATTTCTGCAAGTGATTATAAGACTCAATTAGCAGCCAAGGCTGCAGTTGAATATCCACAATATGCTGACCGTCTTAAGACAACACCTAATGCAACAGTTAGAGATTTAGTTAACCCAGTATTGAAAGCAGTTGCTGATGCTTGGGAAGTAAGCGTAGATTCCCTTGATTTGAAGGACCCATTTATCGATAAGTTAATTAGACCAGATGGTGTTATTGGAAAACTTCCACCAGCATCTGTTGGTGAAGCAATGAATGCAGCAATGTTACATCCAAATAGAGATAAAACAAAGGGTGCAATTCAAGATGCAACTACAGCAGCCACTCAATTCGCTAGAGCGTTAGGATTTGGTATATAATGGCAACCAAAGAAGAAGTAGCAGCAGCAAAAGCAAAAGCAGCAGAACAGGCAAAACAATTAGCCACTGCTAAAGCACAGCAAGCAACAGCGCAAGCAAGGCTATCTTCGTTTGGAAGTCCAGCCGATATTCAGTTTACAAAGGCAGTTGCTCCTAAGTTTTCAGCAATGTCAGATATTGCACAAAGAATTGCTGCTAAAGCACCAACTAGACCAGAAGTATTAAAATCTGCAGGAATAACACTTGACCAGTTAGGTCAAAAGGTTGCTGCCACAACTACAGGTGCTGCTCAATACACAGCCAAGGCTGCTGGGATAACAGAAGCCGAACAACAATTAGCAACAGCAGAGGGACTTGTATCACAATACAGTACTCCAGTATATATTCCTGAATTAACCCAAGAGTCAATTACTGGAAATCTATCATTAGATGCTTTTATTAATACATTATCTCTTCTTATGGGCAAGGAAGAGGCAAACAAATCATATGTTAAAGAATTATATTCAGTAGTATCTAAATTCTACAAACAAGGTTCAACCATTTCTGATGCTATCAACTTAGCGTTATACCAAGCAAAAGAAGAAAAGTCTATACCAGAATTTACCAACCGCTTTAGCGGTATATTTAAACTACAAGAACGTCGTGCTAGGGGCGAAGCAATTGATGTTCCTACTATTGCTGAGTATATTAAGTCTCAACAAAGACTCGGTGATATTCTTCGCCAGTCTGCATTAGGTGACTTAGCCAATGAAACATTTTTAAATACAGTAATGGCTACTGGTAAATCAGTGGATGAAAGTACTGCAATTATTACAGATGTATTTGATTTGATTGATAATGCTCCAGCAGTATTTAAAGCACAATTAGCAAAGACGTTTCCAAGCGTAAGTAGAGCAGCCCTAGCAACGGCATTACTAACTGGCCCAGAGGGCGTTAAGCAACTAGAACGTACAGTTAATAAGGCTGGAGTTATTGCTGCTGGTACAGCACAAGGACTTAATATAAGTGAAGAACTTGCATCTGATTTAGTTTCTAAGAATCAAAGATATGGAACTGCAGGAGCACAATTTGCACGAGTAGCACAGATACTTCCAACAGCACAGAAGTTAACATCTATTGAAAGTGGTATGGCACCAGAAAAGGCATACACAACAGAGCAGGCAGTTGCTGCAACATTTGACCAGAGTGCAGCAGAACTTAAGAGATTAGCAGATTTAGCAGAACGTGAAAGAGCAAGACTTTCAGGTGCGGCAGGAACAGCAGGAAGTAGGTCATTCGCCTCACAAAATAGAGGCCTTGGCTTAATATAAATAGAATCCTATGTGAATCCATCGGCCTCACGTAGCGTAAAAGACCGATAGCAAGAGCCAACCAATTTCCCCGAATTGACTTGAGGCTTGCGACTAACAACGAATAGAAGGGTGGGTTGCTATGAGCAACAACTACTGGGAAGACGAAGACGAAGACCTAGATACAGATACAGACACACAGATGGACGGCAGTGATTTACTTAAAAAATTACGCAAAGCCAAACGTGCAGATGAGAAACGTATTAAGGAACTCACCGAGCAACTTGAGACATTTTCCAAGGCGCAGCGTGAGAGAACCGTCAAAGAAGTCCTAGAAAAGAAGGGCGTCAACGCAAAGGCTGCAAGACTTGTTCTTAAAGACTTAGAGGATGTTAATGAAGAGTCAGTGAATAACTGGCTTGATGATAACGCAGACCTCTTTGGAATTAAAGTAGACAAGGAAGAGTCTAAACTAAGTGAAACAGATAGGGCTGCCTTAAGACAGCAAGATGTAATCACTCAAAATGCTATGACCCCTGACCGAGCAGAAGACTTAAATCTTCGCATCGATAATGCGGATTCAATGGACGCATTGTTGGATGTACTTCGCTCACAACAATAATTCCGTTCATAGTCACTTGGAGGTGACGAAATGGCATACGTATCAACAGCCTCTGATTCTCTCGGAGGAACCGCTGGTGGTGCTGGTCTAGTACAGAAGGCATATGACCGTCTTCTAGAATTCGCTCTCCGTTCTGAACCACTAATTCGTTCAGTCGCAGATAAGCGTCCAGCACGTCAAGCAATCCCAGGCTCAACTGTAGTTCTACAACGCTACGTTGACCTATCCGCAGCAACTACTGCTCTGACAGAAACAACTGACCCAGATGCAGTAGCAATGTCAACACCAACCTCAGTAACCATTACTCTTAACGAGTACGGTAACTCAGTGTTGGTAACACGTGCTCTTGAGTTATTCTCATTAGCAGATGTTGACCCTGCAATCGCAAACATTATCGCTTACAACCTAGCAGATTCTATTGACTCCGTAGCAATGACAACATTGCGTGGCGGTTCAAACGTAATTTACTCAGGTTCAACAGCAACATCAACTGCAACTATCACAGCAGCAGCAACACTATCTTCAGCAAACATCCGTAAGGCTGTAGCGAAGTTACGTGCTAACAAGGCTAATGGTCGCAAGGGTTCACTATACTGGGCTGGATTACACCCAGAGGTATCCCACGACCTACGTGCTGAGACAGGTTCAGCAGGATGGTTACTTCCTAACCAATACGGTTCTTCACAAGACCGCATTTGGGCAGGAGAAATTGGAACATACGAAGGTGCATACTTCGTAGAGTCTCCACGTCTGTACTCAGCAACTGATGGTTCTTCATCTGCAAAGGTGTACCGAACAATCATCGCTGGACAGCAAGCATTGGCCGAGGCAGTTGCCGAAGAGCCACACGTAGTAATCGGACCAGTAGTTGACCGCTTGATGCGTCACCGCCCAATGGGTTGGTACGGCGTACTAGGCTTTGCACGCTACCGTGAAGAAGCACTATACAGAATCGAATCAGGTTCTTCAATCGCTTAGTTGATTGACGGTAGGGCTAGGGGAAACTCTAGCCTTACAGTAAGTTCATTAAGGAGAAAAGTGGCAGATTATATATTTACAACACCTACTGTAGAAGAAGGACCAATCGGTAAACATCGCCTATTCTACTTCTATAAAAAAGATGTTGGCACTTCCGTGGTGAAACAAAATGGTTCATATAGAATTAATCGTTATCCACTAGACCCAAGTGTGGAAACATATCAAGAGTTTTATATTGGTGGACATAAACACGTAGTAGATGAAACTACTAAAGCAGCATTAATTGCTGGTGGTATAGGAGTTACAGAAGCAAACTTCACAGCAGTATAAGGGGATAAATGAAACACTGGGAACATCATCCAGAACCAATTGATGGATGTTTTGGATGTAAAGGTTTAACCCTTCAGATGAATTCTGGAGATGCTAAAAGAGATATTTCTGATAAGAAATGGACTTCAGAACTAAAGGCTTATAAGGATGCGAGAGCACAAGGTATACAGCCAGCAGGGACGAGTATGCGCCATATACAAGAGGCACATAAAGCATCAGAGGTTTTAGGCAAAGCGTACAATGCGGACACTATGCCTAAAGCAAAAGATATAAACACTAAATCCGCAGCCGTAATGAAAGAGATAGGACAAATCTAATGCCAAAAGTAGGAAAGAAAAAATTCCCATATACCGCCAAAGGCAAGAAGGCTGCAAAGGCTTATGCTAAGGGTGAGAAGATGGAATCTAAAGCAGAGAAGATGATGGAAATGCGTAAGGGTATGAAGAAGATGGGCAAGAAGAAGTAATATGACTGCCCGTGAAGTTAGACGTTTTGGTGCTGGTGACCCTAATTATGTCAAAGATATGATTGCAAAAGGCAAGGCTCAAAAAGAGATGAAAAAGTTTCAAAATGAAATATCTCCAAAAGGCGTTGCTGCAGCAGAGGCTGCTGCTAAGAAAGCAATTGAACAAAAATATCCAAATATGTTTATACCTGAAAAGCGCACAACTGCTGGCGTAAAGAAAGGTATGACAAAATGAAAAAGACAAAAGCCCAAAAGAAAATCTCTAAGGTAATGAAAGAGTATAAGGCTGGAACTCTTAACATTGGTAAATCTAAAAAGACAGTTAAGTCTAAGAAGCAGGCAATTGCTATTGCCTTATCTCAGGCTGGGAAAGCAAGGAAGAAGTAATGTCATCGGGTCAACGTAAGCGTCACGACGGTTGGAATAAATCAATTATGAGAGACGGTGTAATTGTTATTCTCCGTAAGGATGGGCGTGAGAAAGTGCGCCTTGACCCTAAGACAAAAGAACAAATAAAGGGGAGCAAATGAAAGATTCAAGATTAAAGAGAGCAGGAGTATCTGGTTTTAATAAACCAAAACGCACTCCTAATCATCCAACTAAGTCACACGTAGTGGTGGCTAAAGAAGGTGACCAAGTTAAAACTATTCGCTTTGGACAACAAGGCGTAACTGGTGATAAGAAACCAACTGCTAGACAGAAGTCTTTCAAGGCTCGTCATAGAGCCAATATTGCTAAAGGCAAAATGTCTGCAGCCTACTGGGCAGATAAGGTGAAATGGTGAAAAAGAAAACTGCATTCTGGGATAAGAAGAACCCTAAGAAAACTTCTAAGAAGTTAACACCAGCACAGAAGAGTGCTGCTAAGGCTAGAGCCAAGGCTGCTGGCAGACCTTATCCAAACTTAATAGACAACGCAGCAGTAGCACGTAAAAAGAAATAGGGGCATAGGGGACTATGAGTAAAAAAGATTCAGTAGCAGTTGTATGGTGTGACAACGGTATGGTAGATGGCAAGTTTATGCAAGGCGTAACAGATGTAATGTTAAAGTCTGGCGTAGAGTTTGCAACATCATTAAGAAGTCAAGGCAACCAAATTGCTAGACAAAGACAGACAGTAATTGATTACTGGTATGACAAGACTGACTATGAATGGTTGTTCTGGGTAGATTCAGATGTAGTAGTTAGTCCAGAAAAATTTAGATTGTTATGGGATAACAAAGACGCTAAAGAGCGTCCAATGGTAACTGGAGTATATTTTACTACAGATAATCCAGAAGAACCTTTAATGGTTCCAATGCCTACAGTATTTAGTTTTGTTAATGATGGAGATGGTGGCTTTGGATTATCCAGAGTTCATCCACTACCTGAGAACAAACTGATTAAAGTAGATGCAGCGGGTATGGGATTTATCCTAATGCACCGTAGCGTAGTTGAGAAAGTAAGAGCCGTAGCACCAGAAGGACAAGTGTTTATGGAAATGGGTAGAGGTGCTAAATTCATAGGTGAAGATATATTCTTCTTTGCACTATGCGATAAGGCAGAAGTTCCACTCTATTGCCACACAGGAGCAACTGCTCCACATATGAAGCGTTTCTCATTTGATGAACATTATTACAAAGCATTCTTTGGTAAGCCTAAAGAAGAGCCTAAGTCAAAACTTATTACACCTGATAAGAAAATCATTACACCTAGATAGGATAAACAATGGCACTTGGTATAGCAGGTAGCAGTCTAGCAGCGGAACTTAATCGGCTTGCTGGAACAACTGGACTAGATGAACAAGGGGCAGCAAATGCCTACGCTGGTACTGCTGGCCTTGCTACCGTAGGTGCTCTTAATATCAAGGCAGAGGCTGGACGTACAAGAGATAAATTTAAAGATATTGATGGAATCTGCAATGAACTTGCAGGAACTACTGGCCTAGCAGCACCTGCTGCATTACGGAGTATCAACGCCTAATGACAACTACATTAACAGATTTAATCAATGAGGTTCAGAT
>Ga0247723_1001383_pt1 | contig 14295 bp, 10 predicted proteins | sample MSEWelMarce5H_FC_FD_189079 | JGI IMG/M metagenome (GOLD analysis project Ga0247723, IMG submission 189079) | Subsurface sediment microbial communities from gas well in West Virginia, United States - MSEEL Well Study Marcellus 5H_FC | ecosystem: Environmental > Terrestrial > Deep subsurface >...
GTGGTGGCGATGGTGGTGGCGATGGTGGTGGCGATGGTGGTGATGGCGATAATTCTCGTCTTTCCGATGAAAATGAACCTGTGCCTAAACAACAAGCACCCCAACCCAAACAACAAGCACCCCAACCCAAACAACAAGGATCCACACCTGAACCCAAACAACAAGAACCAGATCCTGATGAAAAATCATCTGAACCCAAACAACAAGGATCAGCACCTGAACCCAAACCAAAAAAACCCGTCAAAAAAGCATCAACTCTGTTGTTGGATCGTCGAGATGTCATCAAACCTAAAGCACCGATTGATTCTTACCCACTGCCTCGTCCGAGCAATGGAAAGAAATCCATTTTGGTGTACATAAACTGTTCTAATGTCCATGTAAAAACACAAGCATTTGAAAAACTCATCATGGGTACACTTTCAAACAGTCACAACATCGATGTCACATTCACTAATCAACATGACCAGAGAAAAACCGCAGACATTGGCATAGCCTACTTCCCATGTAAACGTGTCGACGTTCGTGAGCTAAACATATTCATCAAAGACTTCAATCCAGTCAGTAAGTAAAACAAAAAAAAAACTCGTTCAGTTTCTATTTTTTTTTCTCTAAACTCGTTTCTTACCCATTATTTCAGGCCAGACAATTCTTCTCATAGCAACTGACCAATATACGCAAGGTGATATCCCTATCGATGGGTCAGCGAATGTTGTTAGCACAATGATTGTACAATCAGACCAAACCAACGCACTTGACATCGAACGAGTCAGCACGGAAATTGCACAAATTGTCCAAGCCAGACGATCAGATGATCCTGGTGTGGTGAACACAATCGTCAGATCACCAGTGAAACCAATCCCCAAACCAATCGAACCCATCAAGCCCATCATACCCATCGAACCCATCAATCCCGTCATACCCATCAGATGGCTCGATCTTACCAAGCCCATCGAACCCATCAAACGACTCGATCTTACCAAGCCCACCACAGAGAGCAGCGAACCAGGATCAGGAGTGGTCACACCAAAAAACACTGGAGTACTCAAAAAAAGACGAGAGACTGGGACAGATGAATTCTCGATAAATCAAAGTGGTGTTCAAATTGTTCTTGAGTTTTACACTCGGTTTGGATTATCGCTATACAATGTTTCAGAAATCGTGGACGCCCTTCGAGATGGAGCAAATGACGCTTACGATCTTGTGTACAAGAAACACACAGGGTCCGGGAAAAAGGTCGATACATCAACAATCGAAAAGAAGGTTGTTATCGACCTGTTTTTTGCCCAAACTAGGGTGGATGAAAATCGAATCGGCGAACTTATTTTTGCATCAAAAGAGAGTAAATTTTCCTTTTTTTTGTTGTTTCGTATATAAAATCCTCATGCAATTTAATTTTTATTATAGGATATCCACCCGCTGAGTACAAACACATACTTGGATATACCAATTTAATGGCCAACGACGATGACATCTTGAGACAAGTAACAATTCCGAATCAAATACTAGAGAAATTCGCTCTAACAGTTCGAATGACGTTGAACCCCGAAGAAAAAGTATTCAAATCGACAACGCATGCAAACAAACAAGCTACAGCGTCAATCAGATCGTTTCTTGCAAAGTTCGCCAAAGAGGGAACAACAACAAAACCTTTCGACACTGAAACAGAGCAAGGCGGAGTGGGCGGTGTGGCAGTGGAAAATTATCGTAACGCAGACGAACGGAAAGGAGACAGAGGGACATTCCAAACACCAGAAACCCGTGAACCAGACACAACACCAAAACCCGCAAGACGGGGAGGCAATAGCCAATACGTTGAAGGCGACGGGGAAGAGGAGAACATGGAGGAGCTCTGGCAAGTCGATTTCAAGATCGTATACAAGCCCGATGATTTCAAAGGATTTTCTTTTGAAAGTTTGAACAAAGATATCCGCAAACATACTAACGGTTTTTTCGAGGTCATCATCAACGGAAAGCTGGAAGATGGTTCAACAGTTAACAACCCGAAAACGAGTGCAAGAGTTGTCCTTGATCTCGTGAAACATGGTGTCGAAAAATTAACTGATGGCAAAATTCTGGCAGATACACAACAATCTTTCCAAGGTATGATGAGACGATTTATCATACATTCCTTCACCTCCCATTCAAACCACATCCCTTCCATCCATAACAGAATACCCCGTAAATCAATACGCACATCTTCTCGCTGTTGTCGTTGATAGTGACACGAAAACAGTTAGCAGAAACGGTGAGGTTCCCAAGAACTTGGAAGCATACTTCAAAAAAGTGTTTTTTTTGAAGTATGACAAAGATAGAACACCACTACGAATTAAGGACGATGGTGATTTGCAAGCTATTTGGACTTTCAACCAAAATGCTGTTAGAACAGCATACCAATGGCAGATCGACAAGAGAGACAAAAAACGGATCGACAAAGACATCACAATCAACATCGAAGGGAAGGATGTTTACAAAATGAAAAAAAACAAACTGTCGGCCTTTTATTTTGCCAACCAAAAATTGAAATGTACAGATTTTGTCCATGAGATTCAGACACGTCTCAAAGGCATCGGTATTGAACTCTCAGTCACAGATCAAAAAAGCACAATGCCTCACGTCGACTTTGTGATTGCATTTTTTTCAAATCCTAATAATTCACGTGTCGACACAGCGAGCTTGAGTCTTATGATGCAACAGATAAACGTATCAAGTAAGTTTGTTTTTCACTCACACAAATTTAAAAATAACCCTAAAAGTAGAATAGCACCTTCAACAGATGGAGTCCTCCTTGTCACATTGAGAAAGAATGAAACCAATGATGTCATGCGACAGTTAGGCATCGACAATAACGTAATTCGTGCAGCTGGAATAAAAAAAGTCATCGGAATTGTTGATGCCTCTTTCCGGCGTGATACTGTTGATCCTCAAATGACCACTAACAGTATTGCATTGAATTCAATCATTCCAATCATCAAAAAATTCTGCGGATTTGAGATGATCAAAAAAGAGCCAACCGTTTACGCGAACAAACTCGGTAAGAATTACCCAGCACACACTCACACTCACTCACACACTCACTCACACACATACATTCATTCCAGTCATCTTCGTCGATTCTCCAACAACCGCCTATGTCAAACCATTACTCGATCACGTGGCCAGAGTTGCAAACCAAAACAATTTCCAAATCATGTTGAGCGAAAAAGCCAATAATCCCGATGTTCAGATTATATTGCTCACAGAACATTTGTCCAATCACGATAATGCATCCTACAACAAAGAGGAAGTCAAAGATTTAAACCGATACGTTGCTTCCTTCCGAAAACTAAATCAAGGTAATATCTATGAAGTTATTAACAGCAGTTTGGATTTTCTCACCTACGCATCTTTATCAACTACAGAAAAAGACATTTTGTTGTTGCTCGGACTCAACTACAATGGATACATTGAAGCTGGCATTGAAAAATTCGAACGCCTGACTGTGATGACGATCCAAAGAAATCTTGATGGAGAAGCAAATCAAAAACTGCCATATGCCAATGAAACAAGAAACATCCCTACTTACAAGGCTTTCACAGAATATTTTTTGACGAAAGCAGGATCGTTATTTTCTCATTGATTTTGTTTTATTTCATCACTCTTCACAGAAAAAAAAATAAAAAAAACACACAAATCAAATTTTCTTTGTCGAATCAGGTGGACAATGAGAAATCCAATCCATAGTGACGACAGCAACAGCAACAGAGAGCACAGCAAGCAAAACATTCAAAGACATCCAGTGGATAACGGGGAGTACATAACGAGCAGAGTCAATGGCCAAATCTTTGTCATAACGATGATCATTGAGGTAAGTGGTGTAATCATCATTCCATCTTCCAACGGCAATCCAGAAAAGCATTCCAACGAGTACTTGCAACAAGACAATAAAATAACGCTTCTTGCAACAAGCAAAGTAAGTTTGATGTTTCATGTCTTGTCCGCCATTGTTTGAGGAGGAGGAGGAGGAGAATGCATTGTTTGCAGGTGATGGTGATGGAATTTCTGAATAGTTGTGACGAGCCATCAACATGATGATGACAAATGACATCACAGTCCACACGCTGACCAAAATGGACATGACCATCAATGAAAAGACTTTCACCAATGAGAGTTCCAAGACCTCAACCACCAGAAAGAACATGGCAAAGACCACATCGATCTTGCCCACGGAAGTGAGAAACAAAACTGCTCCTTTTTGGTACATATCATTGACAGGGGCCATTCCGACACCCATGCCATTGGAAGAAAATGGATTGTTGTTGTATCCGTTCATTGCCCTGTTCGCGTTTGTAAAGAACAAGAGGCAAAAATTTTGTTTGAAAGTTAATATTTTTAATCTGGAAACAATGAGTTAGAATGCTCAAAGAGGAAATAAAAAAACGAGTTCATTTTCTATTGCAAGTGGCTCCTTTCATCACAAACCCACCCGAGTTGACAATGTCCGTACCTGGCACATCCAGATACCTCCGCAACGCGTTGGAATATTATTGTTTTTTCCTTGATTTTTTTGATGAGACAAAGCACATTGTGAATGACAATGTACTTCAACTGGGGTTCATGAATTTGTTGCTTCCTGTCCACCAGAGAGACCAAAGGCAATTACTCCAGCCATGTGGACCTATCAATAACACCACTTGTACCAGTTCACTGGCTCGTGTTTGCCAAACCAAGAGAAGACTTTGGGAGATTTACGAAAACCCTGCTGCATCGCGCGACGTGGCATATGGCAAGAAATTGGTTGCGTTGTTACAGAAGATGAAACGCGATCCCACCCACTTCTCCATTCGCGCCGCCACCGACGAGATGACTAGAGAGGCAATCAAAAGGAGAGGATATTGCCCACAAGGGTACATTACAGGCATCCCTCTCTTCTTCAATTTGAACGGGAGAGACGTTTCATGTTTCGATCACGATTGCCGTCAATTTGAAAACGACAGAATCTTCCTGGCACCCTCAAATGGACACACTCAGCAAGTAGAAGATGGAAAAATAACCACACCAGCAATCCAAAACGAATGGCTCTCTCGTTATTCAGTCACCCCAGTTTTCATGTTTGATGATATGCAAGTACGTTTCATCCACTTTTTACAGGAAATCAACATCCCCGACAGCAACACCGCATTTGATTGTCCCAGTGTCTCGCGGTCAGCAGCCAATAAACTCGTTCAATTCCTCAAACTCGCGAATTTGGCACAAAGAAAGCACATTGATTTCCTGGCATATTGCATTTTTCACCTGGGTGCATCTCACACCATCTTGTCGCATTTGGCAAATCAAAAAAGCACCAATGAAAATCGTCGTCTGGTGAGCAATTGCATCGCCTTTTGCATTACGAATGGAAGATTGTTGCTCCAGTTTTGCTATCTCTCACAAACCAACAGACATAGGTTAGAATTGACGGCTGACTCGGAAAGATTGACTGGCCGACCAAAAGCAATGAACGAATTGGAACAATTCATTGACACGGCCAAAGATGTCATCAATCCAGTGATATATCACTTTCTCTTACTCTCCAAATTCGGGAAAATGGAATTCGACCCGCGTTTGATGTCATCTTTCTGTTCTTATCTCAACTCTTGCAAAGAAGAATTTGCTCGAACCACCGCAAAATGTGGTTTAGCAGATTATGAGAGAGAAATTGCAACATTTGAGGGTCAGGCTCCCCGGGGTCTGGGTCATGCTGGAATCATGGTGGGGTTTACTTTTACCACTCATAACAACCTCTTTAGTATTGGTTCTGGTTCTCCAGATATCAACTGGGGAGACAGCTTAGGTCAGATCCACGACCTCTCCAATAGCCACGTCGTTCAATCCCTGACAAAAGAACAATTTACTGCATGGCTTGCCGTCAGACACAAACACCTCCCTCCAAATGACAAATACGACCGCTTGATCTACGATCGGCTCGACCGAAAATACAACCTTGCTTCACAAGTCACCCGCTATGAAGACTTCAAGCCCACCTTGAACAATCGCGAAGTGACAGGTTCTTTATCGTTTATCTATCATGGAGACTTTGGAGTCGATCCAAAGGAGCGATCCTTTCTGGTTCAGCTTTATTTTGCCTCCATGATTGCATTACAAGGAGACCAAGTAGAGGCAGCTATTTTCACTGATTTTCTCTCTATCACACCAAATGCCTATTTACAATTTGTGAAACAAGAGGAGGACAAACTGGCCGAGGAAATGAGAATGGAAGAAAAACCCAAAAAGAAAAGCAAAAGCAAAAGCAAAAGCCAAAGCCAAAGCAATGCAGAAAAAGAAGTGCGTTTTTACTCAATCCATGATTTTGAGGAAGCTGAGAATACTGGATTGCTGGTGGAGAGTAAAACAGAAACATTTCTCAAATCGTACTCCAACACCATCGCCACCACACCACCATCTTCAGATGAAATGAAATTCAGACAAGATATCTTGAAAAACAAAGAATCAGAAAGTCGCTATATCATCAATCGCCTGGTCTTCTACTACCTACATTCAACCATGAATCCACCCCCCACCTGTTTCACCCGTCTCGAAAACGGGATGATGTGCACAAACCCATCCGTGGGATCAAGACAATTTGCTTGTTCTATTCACCAAAAGATCGAGCGTCAAGATCAAAACAGCCAATGCCAAATGATTTTGGCCGACCATCAATGCAGAAACAGGATGCGGAATAATGCATACGTGTTCTGTCAAGAATGTGAACATGCCATACTTTACCGACACAACCCCCCTGTCATCCCCTTGAACAGCGATCTAAATTACTACGACATCACCTACCCAAACGGTCTGATTGGAGTCCGACGTTGTCATTGCAAAGAAGACGGTAACGTCTGTTGCAGCCCGGTGACAGGGATGAATTTGTATTGTCAATACCACACCAATCAAACAGAGTTCATGAGAGGGACATCTCAAACCGAATGCACCATGATTATCAACGGTTTGTATTGCTCTGATGCAATTGCATACCAGGAAGAAAAACTGTGTAAAACCTGTCACAAAACAATCACAACTGCACCACCAATCAATATTTACCGTACCAACTAATCAACTCCATTTTCTTTTATTCGTCAAACACACACAAAAAAAAATAAACAACAAGTTCATATCATCTTTCTTTTTTTCGTTTTCGAAGGAGTTTTTGTTTTGTCTTTTCCATTCTGACCACCAGCTGGTTTATTTGGTGTTTTTTTGGTGTTTTGTTGTTGTTGTTGTTGTTGTTGTTGTTTTTGTTGTGATCTGACCACAGATTTGTTGAGATCAAATTGTTGTTTTTGTAAATCTTGATTCGTTTCAGCTTGTTTAGCTTCTAATTTCATACCCTTCTTCTTCAATTCAAGTTCTTCTTGCTTGAGATCACACTCCGTCATTGGAGCTTCATCGCAAAAATCCACGGATGACAAACCCAGAGCCCTGATTGTGTGTCTTTCCACTGCCTCGTATTTGAGTATGTTTTTTTCATGCAAATCCAAAAGTAATGGGCGTTCAATATTGGGGTAAAGGTAAACAAACGTGCTTTCTTCAGGCCATTTTTCCTGGTACAACCGTATCCGCTCTTTCTGGTAAACATCATTGTCTTCATTGATGACATCTGAAACTACCTTGCCCTCGAATTCTGGATTAAATGTTGAATGAATCCCACCTTCCGCCACCACAGCTTTGATCGAACGACGCAAGATATGATCTTTGCTATATTGAATGATTTTGGTCACCAATACTTGTGCTGCTACCGTCAAATCATCACGGATACTTCTCATTTGCATTTCAAACACAGCTTCTTTGCTTTTGCTACCCTCCACAGTCCGACCTGTCCCCAAAGAGGTGAGCAAGGGAACACCGAATGTAAACTGAACCAAGTTTTCATATCTGGTCACACATTCTGACAGCTTGGCCACCTCGGGGGCCTGAACATCATTTGACATTTTTACCATATGAAAACCGTTTGGCACTTTGAACAATGGCTGATCTCTCACCACTGGCATCATGGCCTCTCTTGTACCACCATTTTCCATCAATTCTCGGTCCATGGCAGCAATGGTTTTCTGGGAAATACCATTGGAAACCCGCTGGACTTTTTCAGTGTAATTGTCAGAAGCCGGGTCTATTCCAAAACCAAGCGAGGCGCTATAATCCGCCGAAAATGAGGATAATCCATCCGTTTTATCGGGCAGGCGTTCGATGGCCAACATAGGATTCAGCTCCCTCTCCACACCCCTCATCGACAATGCCCGCAGTTTTTGCAATTCATCAAACTCTTTCACCAGACGACTGACGGGTGATCTGATCTTCCCTGCAATAGAAGGTCGGCATGTGGAATAGAAGAGAGTAATCACATCTTGCAGAATGTGTTCATTTTCATCTTCACCAGGAATAAAGCTTGTTTTCCTGTTTTCACCTAACAGACCCGTGTCAGTACGAATACTGGAATAGGTGAAAACTGGCTCGTCGTGCGTGGACCGATATTGAATTTTGACATTCAGTGTGGTGGGGTCCAAGACACGTGGTTGGAAGAACCCGTTTTTCAACTCAATCACAATGGAGGCAAACCCATACAACAAGAAATGAAGCATGATTTCCGCTAACACCATTTTCCAGGTATGACGAATTAGATCACTCTTTCGATAATCCATATCAAGTAAAGCCAACAAACTTGTGCGTAGTGTTTCTCTCTCATGATCCCATCCCTCTTCTTTTTCTTCCACCGATACCTTCCTCTTTTTCGTCCCCATCTGCTTCTTTTTCACAGCACCACCGTCTTCTTCTTCTTCTTGACGAGCTTGTTTGGTTGTTACTATGGGTTTTTTCTTGTTGTTGATGGACAATGTTCCATCTTCTTCGTGTTTCCTCAACTCAGGATTGCAAATATGTGATGCCAGTGTTTGAATGGCATAGAAGATTACTGAATCTTGATCATACACCCGTTTGCAATCAAGACAGTCTTTGAAATCAATTGGAATTGATTGGACGCGTTCATTCATCGCTTTGTCAATCAATCAATCAAAAAAAAGACGATTAGAGACAAGATATAGAATGGAGTTTTTATGAAAGTAATACATCCTTTTGAATGATGAAAGCATTGTCAAAAACAGGCATCGTGGCAAGTATTTGCAAATAACGTATCAAGGCATCAACCACATTGTCAAAGTAAAGCAAATAACGATCAGTTGAACGCAAGGTAAAGGTGGAGGAATTTTGGGGGTTTTGTTTGACAGTTGAAATGAAAAAACCAAAATGAGACATGATGAAAATTGGAATCCGAGCTGATTCACCACCATTAAAAATGATGTAAGGGCTCTTATCAGCATTTAAAACAGGATCTTGTTGATTGACCACCGCCATCAATAACTCCTCTCGTTCAATCTCATCATCGGTGGCATGAATAAAGCGATTATTACTCAAGAGATCATCCAAGGTTACTACCACTCGATTGAGAAAATCAAACCCACTTCGCTGGTGTAGCAATTGAAAAACTGAGTAAATGAGAAAGAACGAAGACTTGGCCACCGAAAGCAAGTGCATGGATTGGTAACTCTTGTGTGATACAATCAAATCATGTTTCGTGAACACAGATCTAGCCATGGAATCAAATAATGCACATGTATCACGCTTGAAAAACAGTGTCATTTTCAGTGTGTTGTTGTATCTGCCAGCAGCTTGTGGGCCCAAAATCGATTCCGCCACGTTGCATCCATCTTGTCCGAGAAAAAACCAGCAACATTTTTCTTGTAGATAATCACGTTCTATTTTCAAGCTATCCACCTCCAAGCGACGAAACCCACAATCAAACAAAGCAATCACTGCCAAGTCTGAGACAATACTCTGTGCACCGTATTCTTGGAATGGAAATTGGGAGGGTGTTTGGTGAATGGAAGAGAGTACATGGGCCGAAAAACTGGTCACCAATGCATTTCTCACCCATACTAAAAAGCTGTTATTTACACCTTTCCAGGGAACCACGTCCTGTAAAATAGACTTTTTTCTGAATTCAATTGTGCACATTGTCCCATCATCTCCCCCCTCTGGTTTGGACAAAGTCAGATCAACGTCATCCCCATTCTTTTTCTCCCCATCCTCCTCCTCCTCCAGCAATATGTCCACCCCATCATCGATGGCCAAAATGTGATCACAAATCAAATCTTCCACCACCATATCTCGTTCTCGTAACAAGGTTTGGCCAGTTTCAGTCTCCTCTTCTTGAGCCATTTTTTTTCTCTGCTCCGGTTTTTTGAGCTCCTGTGGTTTTGTTTTCTTAGAATTCGGCTCCTCGTATGGCATACTAGCTCTACAGGCAGGATGATTCGCCCACAGACTTCGTTCTTTTTGCAATCGAGCCACAATAGTATGCATGTCAACCACATTTTTCAAATCGGCAGGAATACGCTCAAACTCGTCATAGTAAGTGAGAGAATCTTGCTTTCCCTGCAACTTGTTCAGATCATTAGGGTTGATACCTGCAAATTGCTCCCTCAGTAAAGCCGATACTTCACCAAACCCGGCCTCAATCTCCAACTGAGTCAATTCCACACGAGATTTATCGACTGGAGGAGAAACAAAGTAGTGATCAAATTGGCTTTGGTGTTGTTTCACCAGTCTCATGAGAAGGAAAACAGAATCCCATCGATCTAGCGATGAAGCTGTCAGATCATTCGCGGATATCCACCCTCTGTGCGAAGACATCATTTCCACAGGAGTAACAAAAAAGAAGTTCCAATCTAGTTTTGAGCTGTATTTCCTTTCTTCAAACCGACGAAGCTTCTCCAATAGAAAATTGCCACATTGTTTTGTTTCCACCAATTCACACAACTTCATGACATGAGAATAAAAAACCACGTGAAACCAGCGCTCGTTATCATCTTGTTTCGTACGCTCGCTTTCGATCTTGGATTCCATCGAACGTTTCACCTTCATCCATGAGGGTGCAGATGGGTCGACATAGCGAGAGAAGAGAGACACCTTTCGTTTGTGAGCCCGACAAATCGATTGAATCAATAGATCAACCAGGATTTTTCCTTCGTCTTCATTCATTGGTTCAAGAGAAATCAACTTCTCCACCTTCAATATCTCCAAAGTACGATCATCACCAATAGAAAAGTAGTTGTTCCTTCTTTTAATTGCATCCACTTGTTCAGTCTCTATCACCATTTGTTGAATCATCTTGTCTTGTTTTCTCTCATTCTCCCTTGTGATTTTTTTTTTGCTTTTCTTTCTTTTTATTAGTTTGTGCCTTATTCGAAAATATGCACCATACTGCCAGTTTAGTGCATAAAAAAAAGTGCAAAATTCAAAACGCGCGTTTCCTATAGCTGGTTTGTACACTTTTTTTCACCGAAATTTTTTTTTCCAAAGGTTTCAAAAGTTGGGTAGGCACCAGTCAGAGGTAGTTTTTCCTAGTACACACGTGAGGTATTTCATGAAATTCTCCGATTTGCTATTTTTTTTGTGCTCTCTAGCTACCACAAACGTCCAGACACAGTCATTATGGGCACCTTGGTACTAAAACACGTGATTGAGTGAGAGAAAAATATAAATAGAATGTGCGCGGTAGCATAAACAGAATGTGCTCCTCTCAGTGCGTGCTGTTCATCGTGCTTTTCGTACCCGACCGTGTCACGAAAAACAGATCTAGGTAGATCCGAAAAAAAAACGGCTGTCTCATTTTGCCGCCAAAAAAATTCACGTTTCATTTATTTGTTCACCTGGGGGGAGAGGGGTTTCAATTAATTTTCCATTTGTTTTTTTTCCATTCATTCTTTTCAATGCAATCAAAATCAGATTGATTTGATATTCCATTCATACTCATACACATCCCACCTTCCCCACCTTCGAACAACATGGACAATTCCAAACGCCAACGAGCTGATGCTGACTTGCACGATGAACCAAAAAAGGCCAAGACGACTTCTGATGAATGCAACGATCTTCAAATCGCCAAACTCTCCATGTCGACTTCTTCTTTCCTTCAACTCCCCATCGATATCATGTCCGACATTCTGCCGTGTTTGCCCCTTGGAAATGCGACTTATCTTCTCTGCCGGGTTGCTTTTGTGCATGGCGGTTTTGATGGCCCTGAGAAAGCTCGCTTGCATTCCGAGATCAAGCTCTTGTCGAATCGTGTGAACAAGGACAACATCTTGGGGCTAGCTGCTTTACTGCCCGTGGAGAAGCTCCTTTATGCCATTTTGTGTCGACGTGCAGGAATCCCTCCCTTTCAAGCTGTCCTTGTCCGCTCTCTTCCTCTTGCTTGCACCATCAAGATTTTGCCCACCGTTGCCGCGATGCTCGATATTTGGTCGTCCGCTGAGCACAAAGGAGAGTTGACTCGACCAGAAATCCTGAAACAGTTTATCATGGCCCACCCCGAAGGCTCGATTGATCCACTGACCACTGTTTCTCCCCGTCAAGTCATTCAAAACAACGCAGTTGATCACGAAGCTCAGGTCGACATCGAGGAAGATTTCAATCCCGGGGACGACGAGGTTGAAGATGATGAAGATGATGACGGTGGTGTGGTTTTTCCATTAGTCGTGGCTGTCCATCAAAACAACGGAAATGGAGATGATGACGATGATGACCATGACGAGGATGAAGACGAGGACGAGGACGAGGACGAAGAGGCGGAAGCTAATGCTCGTGTCCCTGATCCCCGCTTGGGCGATGTTGCTCCGTTTGAACAACTGTTTCCCATCCTGAGCACTGAAAACAGGGAACTGGCCTTGTCGAGATACCTTTCAAGCTTTTACATCCGCGCTCGCTTGTTCCCGGAACTGATCACCCGGAAAGACTACTTTTCTGTCTTTCACTATTGTCCCGCGATGCTCAACTTTGGCTTTCACGATCTTGCCCCCGTCCTGGTCGATCTGTACCGTCGTGTTTTGGCTTTCCCGGCTGTGCCTCCAAACATCACGCCTCGTGAAGTGAGGAGCTTCCTCGTTGTGTATGGCAATCAAATCGAAGAGTTGCTTTTGTGGACATACTTCTACTGTCCGCCTATGCGTGAGGAGGAATCCAAGGCGATTATCGTGGATGCCGTGCTATTCCGACTGCCACGCCTTCTTCGCTTTATCGCACAACACACCGAGCAGCCCGGTTCTCTCTTAAGTCGCGTTCTCCGACTTTCTCCGGCGGTGACGTCCCCTGCCTTGGAATATCTGGTTACCAGCCACCCGGAGTTGTTTACTCTGCCAATCATCGTCAAAATCTTCAATTCAAACAACGATGAGATCTCCACCCTGATGATTTCGAAGCTGCCGAACATCCGTAATTTCTGTGTCGACCAGCTGAGGATGTTTTGCGGCCAAGAGAGATTTCTGAGATATCTCGTCGACAGGGGAGCTCAGTTTGTTTGGTCGAAGCCTGCTTTACTGAGTGCAATGTCTTTCAACAACGTCGCTGCTATCGACATCATGCTTCGCTACATTGCTTGGACGACCGACAAGAACATCCTCCAAGACAAGACCATTTTGTCGAACGCTTTGAGAATGGAGCGCGGCGTGATTGTCACCCGACTCCTTCACTTTGGCTTCCACCTGCCCGACTCCAATGAGCTCCTTCATGTCCTGAACGGGGTGCGGTACAATCCTTTTGTTGTATCGTCGATCATTCCTGCCTATGCGCACGCTCTATCCACCATGGCAGAGTTGAAGAAGCTTGAAGAGAAGCAAGTCAGCGATGCTGTAGAAGGACCGAACCCTGCTCCTGTCTCTGATGACCCCGCCCCTTCTGTGACACCAAAAGAAAAACCTGTCTTGTCGGTTCCGAATTGCAAATTTCCACTTGGAGCCTCCTATGCACGCCACCTTGCATCCTATCCGTTCCCTTTCCAAGAAATTCAACTTGGTTTGATCCAACATGGCTCTGTAATTGCCATCTGTCAAGTCTTCCGTTATTTCGCCCTCCGCCGCAAATACTTTGGTGATCTCGATCAGTTTGCAAAGCGCATTATCGAGAGCAGGATGCCAGAAAAGATCTCTCTGCTTGCTGACATTGCAAAAATCGAACAAGAAGCAGCCAACCTCATGAAAGCCAAACAACAAACTCCACTCTAAATTGATTATCAATAAAACTTGGTTTTGTTTTGTTTATTTGGAAATTCAAAAAATTCAATTCAATTGGATCATAGTTCACCATTAGGACTATGTCTTTTGGTTTGAGGGGCAACCAGAGAAGTTGGAGAAGATCGTCTTGCTGGGACTGGTGCAGGGACGGGTTGAGCCATTTCATCGTAAATATCATCAATGCGATCAAGGACGAGGGCAAACGATCCGTTCTCCTTGG
>Ga0247723_1001385_pt1 | contig 14278 bp, 14 predicted proteins | sample MSEWelMarce5H_FC_FD_189079 | JGI IMG/M metagenome (GOLD analysis project Ga0247723, IMG submission 189079) | Subsurface sediment microbial communities from gas well in West Virginia, United States - MSEEL Well Study Marcellus 5H_FC | ecosystem: Environmental > Terrestrial > Deep subsurface >...
CTATAACACAACTACTGGCTAGTAATGGCAGCGGTAAGAGTTCATTAGCAATTATTATACAAGAACTCCTATACAACAAAAATATAAAAGGTCTTAAGAAATCTGACATATTAAATAGGTATTCTAAGGCAAAAAATTGGGAAGGTAAAATACAACTAAGCGTAGATGGTACAGATTATGAAGTAATAAGTAAACGTTCCGGTGCTAGTACTCATGTAACTTTACTTAAAGACGGAAAAGATATTAGTGAGCACAAAGTATTAGATACCTATAAGAAAATAGCTGATATAATAGGTAGAGACTTTGAAACATTTAGCCAGCTAACATACCAGAGCAGTACAGACAGCTTAGAGTTTCTTAAGGCAACGGATACTAATCGCAAAAAGTTCTTAGTAAATCTATTTAACTTTTCTAGGTATTTAGAAATAGGCGATGAGCTTAAAGTAGTACAATCCGCAAAGGAAAAAGAATTAGCCTCTAAATCTGGCGAGTTAAAAACCGTAGTAGATTTCATTACTAAGAATGTAATACCAGATAAAGCAGTAGAGCAAAAGGTACCGGATATAGACACTAGCTTGTATAGTAAGATTGAAGAACTGAAAAACAAGCTAGCACAAGAGAAGAGCATCTGTGATAAGATAGACAAAAACAATCTTAATATTGAAGAACGGAACCGTCTAAAATTTAATCTATCTTTAGAAGAACCTGTATTAGTAGACAACTTACTAACTGATATAGAACTAGTAAAAGCTAGCATAACCAGATATGAAACAGCAATAAACAATGCAAATCGAGATTTAAAGTCGTTAGATACTTCCGATCACTGTTATGCTTGTAAGCAGGCCATTGACAACTCAAGATCCGTATCTCTAAGTGAAACCTTAAGAAATAATATAGTTGAATTAACAGTAAATGTTATAAGCAACAAAAAACGTTTAGCAGAGCTAACAACTGAGTTATCTGAATATTCAAAAGCTAAAACTGCATTTGAACAAAATCAACGAGCAATTGACAAGTTTACTCAACTATCCCAAGTAATAGATTCAGACCTGCCAAAAGAGTATCCAGATTACAAAGCAATCCAAAATCAATTAAAAGATTGCGAAAAAGAACTAGCTTGGCAAGAAAAAGAAAATTCAGATGTACGTAAGCACAACGATAGTGTTAAGATAAGAAACGCCAAAATAGATGGCCTAGTAGAGCAACTTAGAGATTTTAAAGCTCGACAAGAACTACTAAATGATGATATAATTAAACTTCAGGATGAGGTAGCAAACATAGCTATACTCAGAAAAGCCTTCTCTACTAGTGGTATAGTTGCATACAAACTAGAAAATGTTGCAAAACAGCTAGAAGATAATATCAATCATTATCTAGCGCTGCTGAGCGACGGACAGTTTCAAGTTATTTTCAGACTTACTGGAGATAAACTAAACGTTGTAGTAGTAAATAATGGTGAAGAAGTCAGTATTGACTCTTTATCTGGTGGCGAGTTCTCTAGAGTTCAAACCTCTGTACTGTTAGCAGTAAGAGGTACATTATCTAATATAGGCGGTAAGAGCATAAACTTGTTGTTCCTAGATGAAATAACAGGAGTTCTAGATGAGCCCGGAAAAGAAAGACTATTCGAAGTGCTGCAAGATGAGAAAGATTTAAATGTGTTTCTTATCTCTCATGACTATTCGCACCCACTTATACCACGGATTGAGATAGCTAAAACAAACAATATTAGCTCTATCAATAGCTGAGGCTATTGATAAAGATTTTTATGCGTAAAGGAGAAATTACATGCTAACTTTGGGAAAGAACCCCATTAAATTCCATTTGAAAAAGGAATTTAAAGAAGAACTACAGTCTAGACAAGTTGAATGGGGTTATGGTGGACTATCAGCATTCACATACTACAGAACATATGCTCGTAAAAAAGACAACGGAAAGCTAGAAACCTGGCAAGAATGTATCATACGAGTAATTGAAGGTATGTTCTCAATACTCAAGACACACTCTATTACGAGTGGACATAGCTGGGATGAAAAAAGAGGGCACAAACTAGCAGAAGAAGCTGCTGAACGCCTATTCCAATTCAAGTGGACACCTCCAGGTCGTGGCTTATGGATGATGGGAACACCTTTCGTCTATGAAAAGGGCGGAGCTGCTCTAAATAACTGTGGATTTGTATCCACTGAAAACATAGACGCCGAACTTAGCAAACCATTTGCGTTCTTAATGGACATGAGTATGGTTGGGGTTGGCGTAGGTTTTGATACAAAAGGTGCTGGAAAGATAGCGGCTGTTGAGCCTTCTGGATCACCAGAACTCATAGCAGTAGAAGATAGTCGTGAAGGTTGGGTAGAGCTAATAGCCTGTCTAATTGATAGCTATCTAGAAGAAGGAAGCGCACCAGTAGAGCCAGACACTAGTCTTGTGCGTGCGTATGGAGAGCCAATTGTTGGATTTGGGGGTGTGGCAAGCGGCCCAGAGCCTCTAGTTCAAGGTTTCTATGCTATACGCGATATTCTAAGTAATCGTGCTCGTAGTGCAAATCCATTACTAACCAGCGTAGACATTACTGACGTAATGAATATTATTGGTAAGATAGTAGTTGCAGGTAACGTTCGTCGTACTGCTGAGATTGCTTTCGGTGAGCCTGACGATGAAGAATTTGCTAACATGAAAAACTGGGAGCAGTTCGGAGTAGAAACTGGAAGTATTGCTCCTCCAGAACTAAAAGAACTTAGCGAAACCGACTACAACGAGTATAATAATAACTGGGATAGTCGAGCTAAGATCGCTAAAAAATATACTGAGTATACTTGGGCATATAAGTTTGGTGGTTGGCGTTGGGCTTCTAACAATTCAATTTTTGCAAAACTAGGTATGGACTATACTGAAGTAGCAAAGAAAGTTGCAACAAATGGAGAACCTGGATTTGCTTGGTTAGACAATATGCAGGCTTATGGCCGTATGAAAGACCCAGCCGATCATAAAGATCATCGTGTTCGTGGTGGTAATCCTTGTTTAGAACAGTCACTAGAACCGTATGAACTGTGCTGTCTCGTAGAGACATATCCAGGTAAGCACGCAGATTATTGGGATTTTCAACGCACACTAAAGTTTGCCTATCTGTATGCTAAAACAGTTACTCTTGTTCCTACTCACTGGAGAGAAACTAACGACGTTATCAAGCGTAATCGTCGTATCGGTACTAGCCAGAGCGGTATTCAAGAAGCTATTCTAAGATTTGGTCGTAGAAAGTATCTTGAAGAGTTTTGTGATCAAGCATACAACTATATTAACTATTTAGATAAGAAATATAGTGAATGGCTAGGAGTTCCGCTAAGTATCAAGAAAACAAGCGTAAAACCTAGTGGAACAGTATCTCTAGTAGTAGGTGCCCTACCAGGTATTCATTATGCAGAATCTGAAAGCTACTACAGACTTGTAAGAGTGTCTAACACAAGCCACTTACTACCTATTCTAGAAGAAGCTGGATACAAGATTGAACCCGCAGTTAGTGACCCTCTAAGAACTAGTGTTGTATACTTCCCTGTGCTGCACGATGTAGGCACCGTTAGTAAAAATGATGTTTCTATCTGGGAACAATTTACTAATGCAGTAGATCTACAACACTACTGGGCAGATAATCAAGTTTCTATTACTATTACGTTCAGTGAACGTGAGAAATCACAAATTGCTCGTGCTCTGAGCTGTTTTGATACTAGACTAAAGGGTGTAAGTCTGCTTCCAATATCTGATCACGGATATGCACAAGCTCCTTATACTCCTGCATCGAGAGAGGAAATTGAAACATACAAAAATACTCTTAAATCTCTTGACTTCTCTACTCTAACAGAAGAAGGTGAGAATGCAGATAGTAATAAGTTTTGCGACAGTTCAGGTTGTGCTATATGACCGAAGCAGTAGTATACTCTAAAAAACCATGTCCATATTGTGAGCAGGCTTTTGGCCTGCTCACAAGAAAAAATATCTCATATAGAGAATTAGATGTAACCAGGCCCGAAGTGCTAGATCAACTAAGAGAACTAGTGCCAGGGGCAAAGACGGTGCCACAGATATTTATAGACGGCACACATATAGGTGGATACACAGAATTAGTAGAACACCTTAAATAAGGAAAGAAAGATGAAAACTATTAGACACATACTTACACAGATTGCTAATCTTTTCGATGTAGAAAAAAGAGAACGAGAAGCAGACTACAGATACCTAGAACAATCTACAAGCCGTGCGGATTTAGAAAGACGCATGAGAGAGCTAGAATTTAAGGGGAGAATATAATGATAAAATCATTTATACAATCCCTGTTTTGGAATAGAGATAGCGTTCAACGCGATCTTGCTAGGTTTGCAGAAATCGAATATAAAAAAGAAAGTCCAGAGTACATAGTTAGTCTTATTAATTCTGGGCAAATATTTAGAAATTAATGATTGACTTTTCGTACCATCAAAGTTATCTTCTAATCATAGGAGATAATAATGACAAACGCAAGTAAGAATAAAGGAAGAGCGTTCGAATACGTAGTCCGAGACAAATTGACTGAGACTTTTAACTCTCAATTTGAGCGGGTTCCGTTATCGGGCGCTCTTACCTATTTAAAAGGCGATGTTTATCCGCCTTGGCTACCAGATTTCCCGTGGACCGTAGAAGCTAAGCACCATAAAGAAGTAGATTGGAATAATGTACTAACTGCAAAAACAAGCTTAATACTAGAGTTCTGGGATCAGACAACTAGAGAAGCACTAGTAATGAAAAAGAAGCCTTTACTAATATACAAGTGGGATAGGAGTAAGATTTATGCCTGCTGGTTTGATGATATGGTAAAGACTAGAAATTTTGTGCACATAAGGTCGGGTACAAGAGAATTTTATATGTCGCTATTAGATGATTGGTTGTTAGAAGCATCCCAAGTATATACCAAGCCTAATTAAAAATATAGTTGCTAAGAACAGAAAAATAAGATATATTATATTTATGTTAAAAATAAACTTTAAGGAAAAACAATGAGTGTAAGTTGGGACGACCTATCTGACCTGGTTCAGGCAAAAGAACAAGATAACAATGCTGATAACCTACTATTGATTGATGGAGTTAACCTAGCTTTTCGTTATCTACAGCGTAAAAACTATGATAACTTCAGTGAGGACTATATACGCACGGTCACAAGCCTAGGAAAAAGCTACGAGGCAAAAAGAATTATTTGTTGCTTTGATAGTGGCGCTAGTGCATATCGCAAATCAATATTTCCAGAATACAAAGATAACCGTAAGGTAGAACGTAGCGAAGAAGAGCAGGAACGTTTTACGGCTTTCTTCAATTGCTTAAACGATACTATTGATGCACTTCCGTGTGAGCATTTCAAATTCAAAGGTATTGAAGCAGACGACGTTATTGCATACTTTGTAAAAAATCTAAATGATAAATATACTCATACATGGGTAGTATCGAGCGACCGAGATCTCTATCAGCTACTACGTGAGAACGTAAGTATCTTTAATATGTATTCTAGAAAAGAGATTACCATTGATAGCCTGTTAGAGACTACGGGTATGACTCCTCGCGAATATGCCTTCTCAAGAATGATCGAAGGGGATACCGGAGATAACATTAAAGGTATTGACGGAATTGGCCCTAAGCGTGCAGCAGAGCTAGTAAAAGAGTACAAAACATTAGACAACCTACTTGCATCGTTACCCATCAAAGGTAAAGCTAAGTATATTCAAAATCTTAATGCAGGTGCAGACATCCTTACTAGAAATGAACGACTAATCAATCTACTGTCGTACACTACAGAAGCTATTATGAGTGTAGAAAAACGAGAAACAGTAATTGAACTACTAGAAAAGGCAATTTAATGTATAAACTATATGAAGATTATGCGGCAGTACAGCTAGTTGCATATACCCAACCAGACAAAGCGTTTGTAGAAAAAATACGACAAGAAGAACTTGGAGATATAAAATCAGTACAAGACTTTATTGCGTTCTGTGCGCGCGTATCTAATCCAGGAAATCAGTTTAATAGCCTAACAAGTGAAAAACTGATCAAGACGCTAATAAAATACCAGCATTGGAGCCCGCTAGAGATGGCTGATGCAGTGCTAGAGATTGATACTACTCGTGATATTGGAAGGCAAATAATCCGACATAAGAGCTTTACTCCACAAGAGTTTAGTCAGAGATATGAAGACGTTACTAAGAATTTTGATGGTCGAGGTATGCAATTCGTACTAAGACAAGCTAGACGACAAGATGAAAAGAACCGCCAGAACTCTATTGATGATATACCTGAAGACATTCAACGTCAATGGCTGGCTAAACAAAGCCAGATAATTCATGAAGTAGAGATGGCATACAAGTGGGCTATAGCTCAAGGTATTGCTAAAGAGTGTGCTAGAGTTATTCTACCAGAGGGTAATACAACTACTAGGCTATATTTTAAAGGATCTCTTCGCTCTTGGATTCACTACGTAGCACTAAGGTCTGGAAACGGCACTCAGTTAGAACATATTCTAATAGCTAAAGCTTGTGCAGAGGTTATTGCTAAGGTCTTCCCAATGATAGACGATTTTGTAGAAAGAGAGTAAATAAATGACAATAGAACCAAAAACAGTACCACAAAAAACAATAGCGGCAACTAGTGCCGCTGTTAAGAAAGAAATAAATCCTTTGAGACTTCGTGATACTACCGCAAACTATCTATGGACAGTAGTAGGTATGAGCGATTGTGAGTGGACACAGAAAGCAATGCAATTGCTTAAGGATCATGGCGAGCAAATTAAGTATATAGAACTAAACGGTGAATGGCAACGTAGAATTGTAGTAGAATACGGTACTCGCAGAGTGCCGGCAGTGTTTAGAGGTAATATGTACATAGGCTCTTATGACGTATTAGAGGATTACTATAAAGCATCCTTTATATCTGACAGTGAACGCTTCTAATAGAAAAGCCCCTGCTAGAGGGGCTTTTTTATTACTTTCTTTGAATAGGCTTCATTGGGTTAATTCCGCCAACTGGGTTTCTCATCGGAGCGTTAGTACCTATTTTTGCACCTTTAGCTCCTTGAGGGGCATTAACCATGCCATCATTTATAGAATTTCTTATGCCGTCTACGTTAGAGTTAGCATAGTCTAGGCCAACTCCATACATTGCCGGTGTTCCGCCTACTGGTAGTGTATCTTTGATAACTCTACCGCCAGTACCTCTACCAGAATTGTCTGATGCTGGGTATTGGATATCGCCGCCTCCAGTAGTCATTTCATAATATTCTGCAGGGTTTCCTGGAATAGTATGATCGCCACTAGCCATATTTTGTTTTTTAACCATATTATATCTCCTATATTATCTTTTTGGTTTGCCTTGAATAGGTACCATTCCGCCTGGAGCTGGGCTGTGACGGAATCTTACTGGACCACTTATTGCATTTACTTTTGGAAAGTCGCCACTCTCTTGATGATGTACCATAGTATGTAATAACTCTCTTGTAGGAGTTATAAATGTATGGTCATCATTTGCTAGAAACACTAACCCATCTATAACTCTGTGTTTTGAGTTAGGATGAAATACATAATCATCATTGCTAAGCGGAGTTGAGCTTCTTTCTACTGTTGTTTTTTGGTTGTTTGGTATTTGTTCTGACATTTATAAACTCCTCATGCTATAATTATACTACTAACCGTAATAATGTCAATTATTATTTTTAAGAAGTATTAGTTAGTGTCTAGATACAGTCCTTCATAGTAATTTATAGCAGCTTTTTGTTCTCTTATAACTCTTAATAGTTCTTGTGTATTATAAGCTAAATTTTCATAGCTCTTTACAGTTATAGCATACCACACTCTTTCACTATCTAATGATACTCGTGTTTTCTCAGTTATTACCTTAAACTCAATAGGTTTTAAAGATACTGGTGATGGCTTCGGTGCAGGCGCTACTGTTATAGTTGTTTTAACAGGTTCTAATGGTACTATTTCTGGACTAGAAGCACAGGCTGTTAAAAGTGATAATGCCAAAATACTAGTTATTAACTTCATTTTCTATTCCCTCAAAAAGTTTTTTAGTAGCTGAGTTAACTCGTCTTTCTACTAGTCCAGGCTTAGAAAAACTAAGTAATTCTAAGTTATTATCGTCTATAGCATTTAGAGCTTCGTTAGCTAGTTTTTGAGCTGCTCTAGACTCTTCGCTATATTTAGTTGTTAATTCGCTTTGTCTTTTCATTGCTGATTCTAGTTCCGACACCGCTAATTTATACTGCTCATTTTGTTGAGTTAGTTGTGCGTTCTGAGCTGTTAGACTCTGTATTTTATTTTGTGTATAATAAAAATACCCGACAGCCGCAGACACTATTAAACCTATTATTATTAATTTTAATTGCATTTTATATACCTATAGCTGATACTGAAACATTATAACCGGAAACAGCTAATCCATTATTAGATTGATATACGGCTACATTACATCCTATACTAGAAACATTAGATACTGATACTAGGTACCCACCAGTAGAACCATACATAGTAGCTGAAATCTTTGGAGATTCTATATAATTTTTAAAACTATAGTCGATAAAGACGCCAGAAGTACTAGACACTTGCTTTACTGTGCTGAATGCTTTTTCCTGAACGTCTACTTCATAAGTAAATTCTTCTAATACTACGTTTGATGTAGTAGGTTCTTTATTAAAATACTGTAACTTAATTTGAAAGTACCTAAAATCAATATCTCCAGAGATATAACGTTTAAGACCTAAATCTGCATTATCAGATGCTCCTACAAAAGTATTGGGATTAGTATTACCATGTCCAGGAAATCCGGGAACTCCATTAGCAGCAGCAGTATAGAATACATTATCTGTAGCATATTTTATATATACGTTTTGGATTATATCTCTAGTAGGCCCTATATACGTAATAGAACCTGCAGTATCTAAAAACTGAGCCAAGTCTACTAATTCATATGCATTACCGCTTATACACAGATTAGCAAAAGAATTACTACCAGTACTTCTACCATTAGCGTAGAATACCTCACCAAGTAATATAGAGTTAGCACTTATTACACTAGCAATAAAAGCAAACATATTAGCATTAGCCGTATCGTTGATAAACTGACCCGGATTTCTTATAGCAAACACATTACCTGATGCACCACCACTAGTAAGAGTCTGAGCGTATGTATTGTAACTAAATGTTGCTGCATTGGCGTTATTAAGTCCTATAATTGTTCCTAAGCCGCCAAATGCATTATCTACTAGTACAGAAGTATTTATACTTAAATTATCGCTTAGATGGAAATCAGATACACCTGCTTGTATTAATCTATACTCATCATTATAAGTTATTGAACTGGCGATAGATATTACTGGTTTTATCCTTATAGCACCTCTTATAACCTTACCTACATCTCTTATCTGAGTTGTATATTCCGCAAATGCCTGATTGGTACTATTTAGAGCTCCTGGAGTTGTTAAATCTAAAGAAAATCCTATAGATGAGCCATTTGCATTATCTACGTTAGTGCTGTCTGAGTACACAAATCCATTATAAGTACTATCAGAGAAACTAGGAAAGTCTAACTCAGGGTATGTATTGGAGTTAGGAAATACAACACCATCTTGAGTTGCAAAGTTTATAGAAGGATCAGATTCATTATATGCTTTATAGATTCTGGATATAGTTCTAATTAAAGTTATCGTAGACCCACTTATCTTGTCACTTTCATTATTGCTCGTATCTCTTACTCTAATCAGGTATGTGTAGTCCCCGTACTTAGCTATGGGGGTAGTGTAAGTAGTATTTGGAAATGGAATTCTATCTATAACTAAAGATATACCCCAAGTAGCATTTATAGTTTGTTGATCCGCTAGATTAATAGTTCCTGGATACTCTCGTATTTCTACTTCTTTAGTATCTAAATCTAGAATATACCCATCTGCAGTTTGTGCAAATTGCCAAGTATAAATAATAGAATCGCCTTGTTGAGTTACGTTAAAATCCGATAATCCAGCCGGATTTGTAAGTTTACCTAGCAAACTTTCTACTTTAGAAGTTGGAAAACCTTTAGTACTACCGTTTAGCGGTGTTACTATAACCTCTAAAGAATTATAACCAGAGACAGGACCTCTATTAATGTTGTTAATAGTATAACGTATTTCAGGTACATTTTGATCTTGATTTACTAAAACTCTAGTGTATTCTGGGACTGTGGATAAATCCGGAGATAATATTCTGTACAGTATTTCATAAGAAGTTATATCCCTACCTAAAATAGGAGGAAAATCTATTGTAGCACTTATAGACGCGCCTCCGGTAGTATCTATAAAAATTCTTTCAGTTATATTTACAGTAGATACTTTACTTAGCTTAATAGATTCTACTTGTAGTAATCCTTTTACTGTTGCACTAGTTCTATTATATCTATTTATAGTAGTAGCTTCTACTATGTAATTTTGTGGGGACAGTCCTGCTATACTACCATATTCATCTAGTTTGGCGGTAGTATATTTCACTTTATTCTTTTGGTACATATAGTATACGCCAGAATTGGCTAATGAATAAGTATATGGGTAAGAATCTTCATAATCTATAGTAAAAGAGTTAGAAGTCAAATTACCTACATATCCTTCTAAGTCTTGAGATATATTTATTATGTAATAGTTTAGCGGATCAGAGTATATAGGTTTATCTAAATATATCTTATAGAAGGCGTTAGAGGTTAAATTACTATTATACTTACTACTTCTTGTTTCATAACTAGTAGAAGCTACATAGTAATTATTATTAAAGGTTGAAAACGATATTAAATCATTACTCTCTATAGAAGGTACAGTATATATGTTCACTACTACTAATGCTTGAGTAGAGTTTAAAGTAGAAGGAAGCAGCACTCTTCTAGGATTGCTGCTAGACCAAATAAAATTAGTGCTAGGTATATCATCTATGTATACTTTTATATCTGTTGAATCTTTAGGAGTTATATTTAGTAACACCTCATAGGAAGTGGTATTAGTAACATTAGCATAATGCGGTATAGACTTATAAGAACCCGTAACATATAAACAGTTGGCAGAGAAGTTATTAGATAGTATAGGCTGGTTTATGAGTGCTTGAAAAGGAGTACTCAGTATTAAAGAACTAATGACTCCGCCAGATATAGGAGAGTTGACTACTGTAACTGTATTACTAGATATATTAAAAGAGACAACCTCTAAAGTAACATTAGCTTCTTTGCTATAATATCCAGAAGAACCTTGCTGACTGGCGGCGTCCGAATACTGAGCTATTGGAATTTTTATAAATACGTTACCTGTTCCTACATTACTTGCTACATTCAGTATGTGATCATTAAAATTATCATCTACTAATAAATATAAGTTATCTAATTGCATAACTATAAAATTAGCATTATCAGATAAAGATGTACAACGTACAGGTATAGAACCTATCTGAGTGATGAATCCATTTTTTCCAGCATATACGACTGATTCGTTATTGGATAAAAAAGCTGTATTTGAAGTATTTATAGTATAGTATGACATATCTTATCCCTGACTTATAACATCTATAACGTTAGTTATAGAGCCATAGTTTATAGCTGTGGTTACTGGAACATTATAATTTGCACTATCAGATGTAGCACTTATAGTAGCTTTGTAAGATACTATCCCTTCTCTACTTCTAGAAGGTATAGCTCTTAAATTAAGTACTGGTGGGGGAGGAGTTACATAGTTTAAATTAACAGAGGTTATGCTATCTGAAGTTAAAGCTGCATTATCAGATGAATATAATATTGATTGATCGTATTCTGTAGCTGTTATGCTTACTTTACCCCCATTTAATATACCTAATTGTTCTACTTTAAATAGTTTATCAGCAGTTTGATTAAATACATTATTAATATCTATCTCTCCTAGCGCCCATAAATCACCTCTTTTAGGTGTGTTATTTGCTGTAAAAGATGTATACGGTGTAAACACTTTAGTGAATGGGTTTAATTTTGCAATAACGTTTACGTTTATTATATCTGATCCTGTATATGAAAAGCCAGTACTACCTAAAGAATAACTAGTATTACTTATCAAGTAATAGTCTAACAAGTTATCAGACTGACTAAATACTTTCAAGGATAGCGGCTTAGTGTTAGAAGTAAATACTGAAGAAGTTACTGGAGGACTAGTATAATACTCTAAGCTTATACCTGAAGTAGATACTGTAGAGTTACTATATACAACACCGCCATATCCATATGATGTATTAGATATTTGTTGAGATACTGAAATAATGTCTCCTACTTCCAAATCGGATGCATCAGAAAAAGCTGTAAATTGTAACTTTCTTTTTAATAGGCTATTAGAATCTAATATATACTTTGCTAACCTTAAGGCTTGACTTTTCCTTGTACAACCTACTGCATCAATAGCTATTTTCTTTTCAAAATCTATCTGTGATGGGTCTTCTCTATCTAGAGTAACTGTTTCCTTTTTGAAATGGTCATTAAAGTTAATAAAAGATACATCTACTCCAGTAACTATATCTTCTTCCCTAATACCAGAAAGTTTAAATGATCCTTGCTCTATATTTGATTCATTGAACATAGCTACCGGCAGCGACTCTGGCCTGTCAATAACTAATCTTATCCTACCTGAAGAATAAGATATTACGCCTCTAAATGAACTAGCAATTCCAGAAAGTAGAGTGTATGCATCTGTGTTATCTGTAACACTCATACCAAATACAAAACGACGTTCTCTAATAGGGGTGTCTGTAGGTAGTCCTAATAGGGTCTCTACAGTACCAGTAAGATAATTATTAGGTTTAAATCTAAAACCGCCGTCAGCAAATCCTCCTACACCTACAAACTTGCCAGTAGAGGGATCTACTGCGTCGCAATACTGAGCTGCCGAGTAAAAATTATATTTGTCTATAGCAGAATTAGGTATGTTTAATATATCAGTTAGTATATGCTTAATAATCCATACAGGATTTTCTGTCCAGTCTTTTTTATATGTTCCATCCCAAGGGCCTACGTATACCTGTGGTCCAACCTCGCTCAATACAGTGCTTCCAGATCTTTGAAGTCTGTATCCTCTAGTAGCATAAGAGTCTGCTCCGCTTGAAGGAACTTCAATTTGCCTCCAATCTATCTGACCATTAGGTAAGATAGGTTGATTATAATTACTAGGTACATCTACTATCAAACCTTTAATTAACGAAGTAAAGGTCGGTATAGAATCTTTTCTAAAGTCTGTAGATTTTACTGCATAACCGGCTATGGCTGTTCTTGGATATGAAAAAGGACTTTTCCTAACTTCATCAAACCCTACTACTTCAATTTCACTGGAATAGCCATCCTCAGCTACATCATCACTTACTTTTAGGATAGAAACTCTATAGCCAGCAGAAGATTTTTTAGCATCTGGTATTTTAATCTCTAATTCAGTAGCCATACCGCCGACTACTAAACTAGTTATGATCATACCGCCACCAGTTAGATAATTATTAATATTAGATATCTCGTTAAAAGGATGTACTAATGCTGCAATACTTAGTTGACTAGATTGATCTCCATCAGCGCCTGTTGTCTTTAATTCGGTAACATTAAATTTAATTCTTATACTATCTATAGGATTTAACCCATCAGAAGGACTTGTAGGAAAAAATAAAACGGAAGTTTCAGTAGGTGCTGGTATTTCTGGGTTAGAAGACAAACCACTTTTTAATATTATAGGACTATTGAATCTTACACTATTAACTATCTCTCTACCAAAAGAAGGCATACTTGCTTGAGTTAAAGTACCTGTCTGATATGAGTAACCAAAAACTTCAGGTTTAACATTGTTTGTAGTAAAGTTTATTAAATCGTCTATATATCTGTCATCTATCTCTATGTCCTGTGGGCCGTTAGGATTTATTCTATATATAGGGCCCTCTCCTAGCGCTAGTTGAATAAATAATATATCAGAGCTTTTACTAGTATTAGGGTTGTTTGCTACAGAACCATCAAAACTAACAGATAATGTTGATCCCACACTCTCAACACTTCCACCTGCAATCAAGGGTATTTTAATATTATTTATTACTATATATTTTTTTATCATAAATAATCTACTACTCTTATATTATCTAATCCGCCACGCTGTATGTGCTTAACATATGTATTAATTACTGCGCCACTAGTTCTAACCATACCAAAATGTAAAGCTACTGGCAATCCAAATCCGGAAGTAGAAGCAATACTACCAAATCCAGTTGTAGGATCTTCT
>Ga0247723_1001386_pt1 | contig 14253 bp, 24 predicted proteins | sample MSEWelMarce5H_FC_FD_189079 | JGI IMG/M metagenome (GOLD analysis project Ga0247723, IMG submission 189079) | Subsurface sediment microbial communities from gas well in West Virginia, United States - MSEEL Well Study Marcellus 5H_FC | ecosystem: Environmental > Terrestrial > Deep subsurface >...
AATATAATCGATCTTTATCAACTTCTTGTTTGATAATTTGATCTTTAACATCATTTAATTCTTGTTCCATAATTTTTGTTTATTTATAGTTATTATTTTATATTTATAGATATTTTTATTTTATCACCACTAGGCATTGAATAAACAGCATATTTTGGAGTTAATTCAAATTCAAGTCCATTTAATTCTTTAACATATTGTTTACCTTTACCTGGTTTCAAATAAGCGATGGTTAAATGAGGATGATAATCAGGATATGTTTGTGTATTAGGATATTTAACTAATTCAGCATTAGCTTCATATAACCCATCACCAACTACATCAAATTTCAATACATCAAAATTTTCATGTTCAAATAAGGAGGCATTACTAATCTTAAAAGCATCAAATGTAAATTTATCTAATATGTTTTTAATATTTTGTTTTGTAACCCCATCATGTAATCCATATAATAAGGTTGTATGAGGTTCGGTTTCTAATCCAAATGAGGGGTCGTCAGGGTCTTGAAATATATCTTCATCATTAATAACACCATGAATTTTATCTATTGTTGGAAAGTCAAAATATAACATAACACAACCATATTCATATTTAGTTTGTACTTGTTCTTTAAGTATATCAATTAATTTAATCATTATAATTTATATTTATTTTTATAAGGTGACATTAGATGGTTATGATTCTATATGTTATCTTTAATTCTTTTTTTAATAGCATCTCTATGGATTTTAAATTTTCTAGATATATATGATATTGTGTAACCTATGGAATATAGGTGTAGGATTTCTTCTAGATTGTTATCTGCTTTTAAGTTTCGATTTCCTACCCATCTTTCTGGTTTTGATCGAGATATTATAGGATTTACTTTATCTTGAAATTCAATAAACCATTGGTAATCATATGCTGTGTTTTGTTTTCCTCTTATACAATTAGATATACCATCATTCCTTACTCTATTTTGTCTGGCTGCTTCATTTATGCTAGGATATTCATTTATAAAGTTACCTTGTAAATCATATTGAAATATCTTTTTAGAAGTAGTTGAACTTTGTCTAGATTTCATAATTAATTCGGGAGTGAATATTTTTGGATTTAATTTTTTAGTATTAGATATCTTATTTTTTATATCCTCTGATCTTTTTTTCCCTCTATTACATTTCCCAAAACTATTACCACCTTCACAAATATTTAATCCTACTACATGACTTTGATACAATCTAATCCAATATTCTTCTCTAACATTTAATTCATCAACACTACATTCTTCTATTATTTCAAAAATATGATTTTCATATCCATATTTCTTTAAGGAATGGTATATTTTAGATTGGCTTTTAATACCATTTAAATTAGAATAATGTTTAAATCTTCTTTTAATATTAAGAGATTGACCTATGTAAATTTTATTAGAAGGGGAGGTAATTTTGTAAATACCTATAATAATATCTTTCATTTTATTATAAATATTATGAATTACTCCCCTTCATCGAGGAGCAAACCATTATTTTACATTCTAATCATATTTATTACTTCTTGTTTAGCTGTTTTTTCATGGTCTGCGAATACCCCAGATATGTGACTTGTCATCATTGAAGCTCCAGAATGGCGAACTCCTCTCGTGCAAACACAGTTATGTGTTGCTTGAATCATTACCATCACTCCAATATTTCCCTCACATATCTTATCAATAGCATTATGTATAGCCATTGTAAGTTGTTCTTGAATAGCCCCACGTCGTCCAAAATGTTCGACTACTCTATTCAATTTAGATAAACCAATTACCTTACCACCCTCGCCAGGTATATAAGCAATATGGACTTTACCTAAAATACTTTCATGGTGGTGACTACATACAGATGTAAGAGGAATGTCTTTTTCTAGTACTATACCTGAATATCCGTCAGACGGAAATGCGGTAACTTCACCTAATACTTCATAACGACCCCTCCATATATCGTTTATATATTTCTTAGCTACCCTTCTAGGAGTATCAGCTGAATTAGGATCATTTCTCCAATCAACTCCTAATGCATCTAAAAATTTACCATAAGCATCAGTGGCATCTTCAATAATAAATTGTTTTTCTTCTTGTGTTAATGAACGTTCAACACCCTCATCTTGAATAATTTTTTGTAGCTGTAATGAGATACCATTGGCATTACCTGATTTGGTAATTTCTAGATTGTTTATTTTTTTCATATAACTTTTATTTTTTTATTACATGTAAATATAATAAAGAAAGACTTGATTTACAAGTCCTTCTATTTTATTGTTTTTATCTTATTCCTGCTATCTTCAACCACCTAAGTTGTTGTTCAGCTAAAGAATTCATATTACTAGTATCGACTTCAGGTGATATACTAATGATTTCATCATATTGATTCATAGATAGTACTTGACCATCCAAACACATATCAATTATTTTGTCTGTTATTTTATGTAAAGTTTCATCATCAGTTGCATCTTCACGTGCAAATTCTAACAAACGTATGAATAAAGGTATATCGAATGCTACAATATCTTCTTTATTTTCTTTTTCTGGTTCCATGTATATATATATTTACAATAAATATAAGGTAATTTTAATTAAATTAAAAGTTTATAATATTCTTTAAAATGATTAATACGGTCAGGTAAACCATTTATTCCACCATTTACAAGTTTTGTAATTTTAGTTACAACTTCATCGGTTGGACCTTCATCTGCTATTTTATGTAGACCGTTTTTGTTAAAAAACCAAGCAGCTGATAATAAAGCATAATCTGAAGCTACTTTGTCAGGATTATCTACTATATTTTCATCTATTGATTCACCAAATAATGTATAATTATTTTTACCAGTTAATTGAATATATCCTCTTCCTCTAAATTTAAAACCATCACCACTAGCTTCATTTCCATTACCCATACGAGAAGCATAAACTAAATTAGCTATTTTTTCAGGTTTACGTTCATAAGCTGTTGATAATTGATATGTAGGAAAATATTTTTTGAATGTACTCATTAAACCTTTAGCAGAATAATTTAGATTTTCTCTTGTTGCTTTAAACCCATTTGATTCATGTCCACACTGAGCTAAAAAATGAGCTAAGCGTAATGGAGTATCAATTTGGAATTTTACAGCAGTATCAGGAATCATTGCTATTACTGCATCAGGAATATGCCCGTTTAAATTAAATAATTTTAATAGCATTTTTATATTATTTAACTTTTATTAGTTGTTTTATCTTTCATTATTGTAAATTTATCAACTGAAGATAAACCTAAAGCACCAAAAGCTAATAAAGCTACAGCATTTATTAAAGAATCTGAAGGACAGATATCTTTTGTTAAAAATAAAGCAATAAACATAGTACTACATAAAGTAAAAGAGGCCATTAAACCAACAAATCTCTTTGATGATATTAAACCATTCTCATCTATTAATAGTAATCTAAAAACATTTACTAATTTTATCAAAAATTTCATTTCAGTATAATTGTTTAAGTGTTTCAATTATAACCTCATTTAACCTCTTATTCTATATTTTTAATCTTTATAATCTGTAATAATTGAAGTAGACGGAATATGTAAAATAAGATCATCCCCAAGTGGAATATCGGATAAAGATATTCTATCTTTTTCATCCAATTCCTGAACAAGTATTTTATCTTTACTAGCATTACCAAATTGGATGATTGATCTTAATTTTAAAAATTTCATTATTTATATATTAAGTTAAATATACATTTGGTAATAAATATAGAAAGAAATAACACTAAGTAACCATTATGTGCTTAGTGTTATGATATTTTTTAGTTTTTAATATGTTAAAAATATAATTTAACGGGTTTAGAAGAAACACGTTCAACAAATGTTTGTATGTACTTACAACCGGGGGAATTGATTGATACTGAATCAAGTATATGGTATTTATCAACAATATCTGAAATACTTTTTTCTGAGGTAATATAAGCACTATCAATTAATTCAGCACTATCAAAGAAAGTATATTCTGTATATATAACACGTGATTTTGAGTGATTTATATATAAATTTGAAATTTCAGGTTTGGGTAATCTAACATATAATGTATCATTTTTAATTTTAACATCATTATTAGTTATGTGTGTTAAATCAACACACACAATTGCATTTGAATTAATAGATAATGTAACCGAAGCATCAGGTAAATAATCACGTATCATCTTATGAGTTACAACATCATTAAATTCATAATTTAATATTTCAACTTTACCAATATGTTTAATATCAACTAAATTAACTTTATGGTTGGTTTCAACATTATAAGTCTTGGAATCCTTATTTGGTAAATAATTAACACCATGATAGATGAGAGACAACAATAATAAAATACCTAATACTATACTTATTTTTTTCATAACTTATTTTATTTAATTAGATAAGGGGGCTTTAATTGTTCTGTTATTACTTGGTTTTCCTTTAGATTGATGTTGTTTTAATGTTGGTGGAATACAATTCCATTTTTCTTTATAAATCCAAATATATCCATGAGCTGATCTTCTTTTTTCTTTACATACATCACATATGGCTGAACTGGGTACTCCTGTTTTAGAATATGCTTCTCCCATTGATTTATATTCTGCTACAAAATTTCCTTGTTTATCAAATTGTAAAACAGCTGTACTAGTCCCTAAATCCCAAGTTATTTTTTGTCCTTTAAGTTTATTACTAACGGTAGGTTTTTTAATTCCTTTTTGTTTATTCCCTATTAAATTTTTAGCTAACTCAGTTTGTTGGTTTGGCCCACCTCCACCTCTATTTTTATTTAGTAAAATTATATTCCAACTATTAAATAATTCAATCCACCATTGTTCCCAAAATATCCATTCATTTTCTTCTACTTCATCAAGTACTTCTAGAGCTACATCTTTACTAAAATTCATTCTGTGTTCTCTTAAGCGTCTAATAGGTTTATTAGTTTTACCTAAATAAATAGGTATTTCGTTTTCTAATAATATATAAATTGAAATCATAATGGTATATTTATTATAAATATTATACCATTATGTTTCTTATACTAGTTTGATAAAGGAATTTTTATTAAAGGGTGGCTTTGATAATTGTATAATTGTATATCTTCTTCTATTAAACATTTACAAAAAGATTCACTATCTAATCCTTTTAAAAATCCACTAATCGATAAAGAACCTACCCCACATTCACCTGATTCAGTTTGCCAAAATTCAGTATTGATGTTTAATTTAGGTAATTCAAACGGTTCTCTTGTTCTTTTAGGTGTTATTTGATAATAATCATTATCGTAATCAGGTTGATTATTTGGATCAAAATATCTTTCCATACCTGTTTCGTAATTATTATTAAACCAAATATTATAACATTCTTCATCTGTTAATTCTCTACCAATTTGCTCTTTAATCCCATCTATTTGGTTTAAGTAAATATGAGCATCTCCTATATTAATAATAAGTTCATCAGGAACCATATTAACTAATTTAGATATAATTTCGAGTAATAAACCATAACTTGCTATATTAAACGGTAACCCAAGTGGAACATCATTTGACCTTAAATTGACCATTATACTTAAATGACGTTTTCCTTCTTTTTCAACAGAGTATATCTGCCAGAAATTATGACAAGGTGGAAGAACCATTTGGTCTAACTCACTTACATTCCAAGCAGATACCATTAATCTTCTACTATCGGGATTTGTTTTAAGTTCGTTGATTAGATTTTGGATTTGGTCAATCGTTTCGGATTGGAGATAAAATCCATTAGTTCCATCCGTATTTCCTTCTACCCAAGTATCACCTTCCCAATTTCTCCATTGCTTACCATAGATTGGACCTAATTCACCCCATTCTTCAGCAAATTCATCATCTGTTTTAATTCTGTTAATGAATTCTTCTTGTGTATATGGAATACCTTCACCTAGTTTTTGAAAATAAGTATAATATCTTTTATAAATGTCACCATTCCATATATTACATCCATTATTTACTAAAAATTTAATATTAGTATCACCCCTCAAGAACCACAACAATTCAGTCATAATTGTTTTAAAAGGCATCTTTTTAGTTGTCAACAATGGAAAACCATCTGACATTTTATGTTTAATTTGTCTTCCAAAAAGACTAATAGTTCCAGTTCCTGTTCTATCTTTCTTTTCTACTCCATTATCTAAAATATCTTTTAGAAGATTTTGATAATCTAAATCTAATCTATTCATTATCTCCATACATTTTTAAATGATCCATAACTATATTTTACTTTTTGTTTTTTTACTTTTTGTTTACTAATACGAGGTGGAATATCATCATCAGTTGATGAATTAAGATTATTGATGGAATAACGTATTTCACTGCTAATCATCGATGTTTCATAGGAGTGGCTATTACTTTGAGGAAATTCAATACAAACACGATATTCTTCGTTTTCTACTCGCAAGATACGCCCAACACCCTGATTAGTAACAACAATTTCTCCTATTCTGTACATAACTTAATATAATATATTTCTAATTTTATTTTCTAATTGTCGTTGTTCTGTAAATGCTTCCATCTCCCAAGGTCTCTTACTATATTCTAATTCATTTATATCATATTCGGACATAATTTGACCATCCCATATAACTTCATCTTTATGTAATACTAATTTTTGAGTAACATACTGTCGTAAATGTATTAATTCATGTGATAATACCTTAATAGATTCATCTCTACCCATCTCATCTAAAAATATAATATATTGCCTATTTTTACCAAGTATGTGTGCTTTTAAAGTACTTTCAGAATCGAAATGTTGTTTTACTTCTTCAGTTATAGGTCTCATAGTAACTATTATACTATCCATACCTAGTTCATCTAACCCAACATAAACAACTGAATCTAGATAATTATTTTTTGTTCTATTAGCTACTATATTTGTGGTCTCTATATCAAACTGTTTAAATGTTTTCTCTTGGTATGTTCCGATGGTTATTTTAAATTTTAATCCATCTAAGGATGATTTTTTAAATAGGATAAATCCAATAATTATTAATAATGTAATTCCTATAATCCATTTTATTTTTGTTGTCATAATTTATTTTAATGATTAAATATAATTAAGAAAGGAAGATAAAATTAATCTTCCTTATACTTATTTAATGTATTTTTTGTCATTTTTATATACCTATTTCACCTTTAACCCCAGGCAACATTTGTTTAAGTTGATCAGCTGTATATTTTTTAGATAGTGGTGTTTTTTCTAACCATAAATTCTTACCAACAGATAGATTATCAGGTAATGAATCAATTAATGTACCCATCAAATCTAAATCACCACCAACAGACACATTATCAGGTAATTCAGTAATTGGTATGTTACTTAAATTCAAATCACCACCAATAGATAAATTACCAGATATTGATTTTATGGGTGCATATGATAAATCTAAATCACCCCCAACAGATAAATTACCCGATATTGATGTTATATATTTACTATCTGCTTCTAAAGTCCCACGAACTGATAAATTATTAGGTAAGGATGTTATTTTTGTATTTGTTATATCCAAATACCCACCAACAGATAAACCATCGGGGAGTGAAGTAATGGGTGTATCTTTCAAATCTAAATTACCTTTACCACCATCCTTCATATATTGTTGAACTTGTCTTTGTTTAGCAGTACTATAATTTGTAAGACGTTCTTCAGATGAGCGTCTTGGAATTAAAATATTATTTAATTCTTTAAGTAAATCGAATAGTTTTATCATGATATTCCTAAAATGTTAGTGTAAGTTGATATATCTTCTTTATTAAGGGTATCATCTAACCCATCATATCCATCTATTATACCATTACGTTTACCCTCTCCATAAACAGCCAATGCTGTTACCTCCATAGCTTTGTATCTTTCTAAGTTTTTATTTTTTTTATGTTGACCAGGAAATGCTTCTTTAAGTTTAGCAATCATTTCAGGTGATTTTACTTTTATATAATAGAAGGTTATATTATTTTTATAATAGTAATCATTAAAGTGATCGGGTGCTTTATATGTAGTACACCATGCTGAATCTTTACCTCCACCTTCGCAATCTCTAAAAGAGAATTTGGATAGTCCTAATCTACGTGACGCTTCATGAGTATGAGGAGACATAATTAATAGATCAGAATTATCGACTATAACTTCATAATCATTTTCTAAATCTTTAACTGATATTCCTTCTCCAGAATCATTTAGATAATCTACTTCAGATTTTAAATCTTTAAATGATTTAAAGGCATTTATATCTTTAGTTTTAGTTTTACCTTTATTTAAAAAGGTATTAAATTCTTCTACTGTATTCCTTAGATCATCAATATCTGTTTTATCCTGTATAAATGTTTTAGCCATCCACCCCACATATTTTTTTTGTGGGGTAGGGTCGGCGTTTACTATATTAGTGAGATCTTCTTGTGATATTTTACCAGCAGTAAGATATGATTTTGCTTGTTTTAAATTTTCTAATATTCTAGACTTATTTTCAACTAATAACAAAGAACGATGTAAATTCATATTATTTTAAAAATTATTATTTACAATAAATATAACTAAATTGTTTTTTATTATATTATACCTCTCTTTGATCTTGATAAGCAATAATATGATCTCTACCACTAAAATTAAATGCATTAGCTGTACAGAAATCAAGTACCATAGGGTAAGTACGAATTAATTCATCTCTTGTATCTCCAGGAGGCATAATCCATGTTTTATGTTTAGGAATTGAAAAACGCATTCTAAATGATTCAACTTCATCCCATATTTTGGGTTGTTCAATTGGATTTACTACTGGTTTGAAATGATAATCTTTATGATATGATAATAATTGATGAATAGCATCATATTTTCCTCTAAACTTATTATGTTGGTCAATGAATTTCTGATCAACTAATTTATCAGTATCTAGTATTTTAGTATTTAAAACAGGAACTGAATTTGAAAATTTGGGAGATAATGATATGACATCAATACGATGATCAGTAATTAAAGGATGTGATCCTTCAGTTTCTAATGTTATTATACCTTTTTTAGCATGTATTGATTTAAATGAATTAATAATCTCATTAACAGTATCAGGAACCATTGTTGGAGAACCTCCAGTAATCATTAAATGATTTATATCCCAATTATCAGCAAAGAACTGTTTTACATTATTTAAAGTATATTTACCCTTTTCAGGAGTTATTGATGTATAAAATGAATCACACCACCCCCCATCTCCAAAATAACACCTATGTGTACATCCCGTAGTACGAACAATAATATGTGGCCTCCCAGCTAACGAGGCCTCAGTTTGGATGCAGCGATAAATCTCCAATATTGGTTGAATCTTATTATAATCTACAATTTTATCCATTTCTTAATTCTATTTTTTGGTTTAATACTTTATTTTTATCTTTTAAATAATATTCTAATATACAATCTCGTTCTTTAATAAATGATTCAGATTCATCACAATATTCTACAATTTTAAATTCAAAATCAGGATTAATATTATATAAAGACTGCATATATGGATTAGAATGTTTATTTGATTTTAATTTAGTAAAATGATCAATTTTACGTTCATTTATCCAACCTCTTCCTATATATAATTCTTCAGTATCTTTATGTTTTATAATATAAATCCCATACCCTCCTTTTTTTAGATAGGCTTTTGTAAAAACATCCCCATATTTTTTATGGTATTTATTTTTACATGATTTACAGTAATTATGATACCCATCACTTAATCCTTTATTTTTAGGAAATTCAGATATAGGTTTATCAATCTTACATTTCCCACAGACCTTATTAGTTTTATTATTCATGATATGCATATTGGTTTATTATAAATATGCATTTTTTCTATTTTATTGTACTTTAAATTTTGAACGTCTTATTACTTTTTTACTCTTAGCAGCAACATTAACAACAACATCATCTGCTGCTTTTTTATTTAAATCTCGCACCTGTAATTTCCATTCAGATTTAGGAACAAAACTCCACCCATACTGCTTGACTTTTACATCAGCTTCATCTTCTTTTACTCTACGGATTTCACCTTCTTTGCTCTTAATACATTTCATATATTTAATTATTTTGTGTTTTAATTATTTCCCCCAATTTTTATTTTGAACTAATTGTGCTATTATATTATAAATAGATAAATCCTGGTATGTGTCAGTAATACTTTCATTTACTAGATCTGATTTATTTAGTAGTACTAATTGTTTTAAACGATTAATTTTATCATTCATTCTAAACCATAATCCTTGTAGTGATAATCGGACATCATCATCGTTTGTACATTCGGTACCTAATGAAATATTATTAGGACCATAATTTAATTGTTTTTTACAAAATAATAAGTATTGTTGTTTCATAATATCCTTAAATGCTTTAGTAGTTTCAGGATATATTTTCTCACATTCTGCGGTAATTTCGAAGAAATCGTTTTCCATTATTTTATTTTATGTTTGATTATGTATTGAAGATAATTTAGAAATTCTGCATTTCCTAAAAATAAAGATAAAATATTAGGATGTGCATCTCCGCACATCCCAAATAAATGACTAATAAGGTGTCTAATCTCTTCCATTATTTTTTAAAATCAGTTAATACTTTTTCAACATGATATTTAGCTCTTTCCCATGATATTGGACCATTTTCATCTTCATATTGAATAGGATCAGGACGACCTAATTTAATAAATGCTTCTACGCGTTCAACAGATGAAGCTGATTTATAATCACTATTTCCTGATGGGTAAGGTTTGTAGGATGTATTTGTACGTTTATATACTTCGTCAAAATCTAAACCTAACTGTTCACAGCATTTTAATCCATCTTCCAAAATAGTAAATTTGTTACCATCCAAATACGGAGTATAAACAGATACTAATTCAGAATCCCAGTTACCGACTTTAAATGCTTCAAAATCAGCATCACGGAATTCTTGACGGCAATCAGGATAAACAGCATGATCACCAGCGTGAATACCTAATGCAATTGCTACTTCTTGCTTATCGCCTTTAGTTGCTACTGATAGAGCTGCTGCTTGAATCAATGACGCGAAAATCTTATTACGATTTGGCACAACAGTTTCTTTCATGTTGTCTTGCTCATAATGTCCTTCTGGCACATCGTTTCCACCTGTAACTAATGCTGAATGAAGTAAGTTCTGCAATCCATCTAATTTAATAATTTGATGTTTTATTAATGGGAAATTTTCACCAGTTACTGTAATTGTTCCTAATTGATCTTGTTCTGTTTTTTGAGAACATCCATTTAAATACTCAACTAATGAAGCCGCACGTTCTAATTCAATACGGTGTTTTTGACCATAATCAAAACTCAATGCTGTAACTTCATAACCACTAGCAAGTAAATGAAGTAATAATGTTGAGGAATCCATTCCTCCAGATAATGATAGAACTGATTTTTTTGTATTAAACATAATATTTTATAATATAAGATAGGAATGTATTAATTTATTGATCGATTAGTTCCGATAACCGATTATATTAAAGATAATTAAGAAATTATAATATCATATATTCTTCTTCGTAAGAGGCTGAATTACGATCATTTTCAAAAACTTCAATTTTAGTTACTCTAACTCGGTTAAATGTTTCATCTTTAACAAATTTATCTATTTTTTTAAATAAATACTCAGCAAAACGTTCAGCACCAGTATAAGGTAAAATACGTAATTGAATAATTCCATCAGCATCCATTTGTTTAAATTGTTCTAAATATGGATCATCTTCTGCAATAATTGTAGTGTGATCTAATAAATAATCAAACCATTGTTTTGGATTCATTCCATCAATTTTACCAATAGCACGTTTCATACCACCGAAATCCCATACCCAATTTTTTTCATCTAATTCTCCTTCAAACCACACTCGGAATGAAATAGCATATCCATGTAAAAATTTACAGTGAGTACCATCGGCCTTCCACTGTCTAAATACGGTTGAATACCCGTCATATAATTTTGTTGATTTAAATGTCTTACTATAGACAAATTCACTAGACATACCAGAGTCCATACTAATGGGGTCTTTTAAATAAGAATGTAATGATTCCATAATTTTATTAATTTAATTTTTTTACGATAATAATGTTTTAAAATATTTAACATTGTATAATACGTCAGAAAGTTGTTGAGGATTAATAATTTCATTAAAATAAACTTCTAATTTTTCTTTAGGTTTATCAAGTAACACAGTATCAGGATATTTACCATGTTTTAATCCATAAATAATAGGATTTGAGGTATCAATAGTTTTAATAAAGTTATATTCTTCACCTTTATAAAATGAAAACTCATTAGGCAATGTAGCACCTAATAAATGATGATGAATATCTCTAGAAAATAATTTTAATGATGGTAACATATTAACAAATTTAATTCTTCCAGTCATTAAACTCATTAATTCATTTTGATATGGATTCAGATCTTTATAAAATTGTCCAGCATGGTTTAAAGCAATATGTTTGAAACCTAATCCAATAAGTTTATCATAGACAATCATGGCGTCTGACATTGTTTTTGCTTGGACAACAGCCATTAATTTAGTAGAAGAGGGAATACTATCAATGTAATATGATGCCCATCTTCTCGCATTTTGTAAAGTAATATGAGGATCATTCCAAGCATCAGGAACAATAAATATATTAGGTTTAATGTCATTGATTTTATCAATCAAATCTTCTTCAGTATGTGATATACCCTCAAATAAACCATTGTCACATATTATAAAATCCCCACGCTCACTTGCGTCTTTAAAAAATCTATAATATACATCATTTTCTAATAAATGAGGTAAACAATAATGATAATCATTAAATTTTTTACTTTCTTCAAGTAACGCCAATGGCACTTCATGTGATATTAAAGCCATAACTAATTATTGTATTTTTTTAAATAATAATATAAATCAAGAGTAGTACCGTCAAAATCTTCAACTAATTTATTAATTAAATCTACACGAGAAGATCTATCAGGCCCTAAATGTCTTAAATCATTAGCTAGTTCACGTATTAATTCACCCCACATTTTTGGTTCCTCTTTATCAAAAGCAGTCATCAATCTACGGTAGCGATCATATTGTTGGGATTCAATAACTTCTTTACGATTTAACCAAGCTTCTCGGGATGGAAATTTAAGACGCTCTTTTTCTAAACGATCATCCAATAACCATAATTCATAAAATGCTTGTTGTCTGTAATCTGAGATTTCGTAATCTCCATTCTTAATACGGTCTTCTAAAGGAGTATATTTGTGTTTTACTACTCGAGGTTTCCATCGCCTCCAATAGTAAAACACATTAAAATTAGCAGGTTCATATTTAGATTCTACTATTTGATTAATATTTTTTGGATATTTCATTTGTTTATTTATATTAATAATATTAAATATAACAAAGAAATCTAAAATTTATTAATTTTTATTTCTTATAGAATCTAAACTATCTAATGAACTAATAATATCTTCTCCACTTATTTGGTTTGAACTAAGTACATTTACAAACCTATCAGATATTGATATTATACGATTAATTTCATCTTCAGTAATATTATTTGTATCTATAGAATTGACATCTTTATAGATATCATCTAAATCCTTTTTCATTTTATTCAAATAATTATCTAACATAGTATTTTATTTAATTAAAAATTTCCATTTAAAACCCCCAGATGACATTCTTTTATTATTACAACATAAAGATATCCCAGCTTGGGAGACATTTGTTAATCTATGTGCTTCACTTACTGATTTATATTCAGCTATAAATTGCCCACTAGTTGTATATTGTTGTATTGGTTTGTTTCCTCCAGCATTAGGTTTCTTTTTACCCAATAATGATAATGATATTTTTTGTTTTTGATCATCTGTCATTATTTTACCTTTATTATATCCTATTTTTCCTTTATTTGGACTTATTCGACCTTTATTTGATTGACTTATCTTTTGTTTCCATTCATCTGTATAAAATTCTTTAGAGCGTTTTTCTCCAAAATTATCAGGTTTTGGTTTACCTTTTAAAGCGGATGATATTTTTTGTTTGGAATTGAGGGTGTGTTTATTAGGCCCACACCCTCCTTTATTTTGATTAAGGCCAATATTATTACTTTGGTAAAAATTAATCCAATATTTTTCTCTTTTTCTTAAGATTTTATTATTTTCTTCTTCAGTTAATAGATTATTATATTGAACTAATTCTTTAATTTCAAAAACATGTTTATCAAAT
>Ga0247723_1001388_pt1 | contig 14250 bp, 22 predicted proteins | sample MSEWelMarce5H_FC_FD_189079 | JGI IMG/M metagenome (GOLD analysis project Ga0247723, IMG submission 189079) | Subsurface sediment microbial communities from gas well in West Virginia, United States - MSEEL Well Study Marcellus 5H_FC | ecosystem: Environmental > Terrestrial > Deep subsurface >...
AACCGCTAACTTTTTTAAGGACTTTTTTTCATGTCTAATAGTATCCTAACCATTGATATGATTACCCGGAAGGCTCTGGAGATTCTAGAGAACAACCTGGTACTCACCCGTAACGTAAACCGTCAGTACGACGACAGCTTCGCTGTAAGTGGTGCCAAGATTGGTTCTACTCTGCGTATTCGTCTGCCCGACCGCGCTTTGGTTACTGACGGTGCCGCCCTGCAAGTTCAGGACGACAACGAGCAGTTCACCACTTTGTCTGTCGCCTCGCAAAAGCATATCGGCGTGAACTTCACTTCCGCTGAATTGACCATGCAATTGGACGACTTCGCAGAGCGTGTATTGAAGCCTCGTATCAGCCAGTTGGCCTCCAGCATTGATGCTGATGTCGCCAATGCGTACAAAACCATCGGTAACACTGTCGGCACCCCCGGCACGACTCCTTCGACTTCTTTGGTGCTGTTGCAAGCCCAACAGAAGCTGAACGAGAACGCCGCTGTAATGTCGCCTCGCTATGCAACGGTTAACCCCGCTGCAAACGCTGGTTTGGTTGAAGGCATGAAAGGCTTGTTCAATCCCACCGACACCATCAGCAAGCAGTTCCGCAACGGCATGATGGGTACTGGCGTGTTGGGCTTTGATGAAGTCAATATGTCTCAGTCGATCAAGCAGCACACTACTGGTTCGCGCAGCGCTACCGCTTCTACATTGGTTAAGACCCCCGGCGTTACTTCCGAAGGTTCTTCGACCATTTTGTTGGAGCAAGGTTCCGTTTCTACAACCATTAAAGCTGGTGACGTGTTCACAATCAGTGCCTGCAATGCTGTCAATCCACAGACCCGTGAAACCACTGGTTCTTTGTTCCAGTTTGTAGCCTTGGCTGACGCCACTGCTTCGTCTGGTACTTGGACTGTGACCGTTGCGGCTATGTACTCGGCTGCTCACGCACTGGCTACTATGGATGCTCTGCCTGCAACTGGCGGCGTTGTGACCTTTGTAGGCACCGCTTCTACTGCTTACGCACAGAACTTGGTCTACCACAAGGACGCCATCACGTTCGCTACTGCTGACCTGTTGCTGCCTCAAGGTGTTGACATGGCTGCCCGTGCAGTTCATAACGGTATCAGCTTGCGCGTTGTTCGTCAGTACGACATCAACAACGACCGTATGCCTTGCCGTATTGACGTACTGTATGGCTTTAGCACCATTCGTCCACAGATGGCTTGCCGCATCTGGGGTTAAATTGAATGCCCCTTCGGGGGCTTCATTTCGTAACATTTTTTAAGGAAATTTATCATGGCTTTACCTAATGGCGCAGGCGGTTACCAAGTTGGTGCAGGCAACCGTCAAGAAACTATCATGGGCGCAATGGGCGCCCCTCAGACAGCTACGGCTACTGCAACCCTAACGGCAGCGCAAATTGTCAATCAGATGCTGGTGGCTAACCCCAGCGGCTCTGCGGCAGTCTATACGCTTCCTACAGGCGCGTTGATTGACGTTGCTGTTCCCAATGCTACTGTTGGTAGCACTTTTGACGTGGCAATTGTCAACATCGGCACTAGTTCCGGCACGGTAACTTTGGCTGCAAGCACTGGTGTAACTGATGGCGGCAACGCTTTCGTTGCTATCGCTGTGACATCTAGCCAGACGTTCCGCTTCCGTAAGACTGGTGACGGCACTTACGTTGTGTATAACTTGGGCTAAACCGAATGGGGCTTCGGCCCCGTTTTTTAAGGAATTAATATGCCAAATACCAAATCAATTGGTGTCGCTTATGAAGACCAGCAGCTTGACGGCGCGGTAATGGGTAAGTCAGGTGGTACTGCCGGATTTTTCGGTGCTACCCCTACTAACCAACTTGCGGCGTTGACTTCGCTGAACTTCTCGACCCTCACCACTGCAAGCGTCGGCGCTTTGACCACCGCTCAGATTTCTGCCCTGCAAACTAATGTCAATGGCATTATTACAGGTCTGAAATCTTTGGGGATTATGGCTTCGTAAACGAAAGGGAAGGGGGCCACAAGCCCCCTTTTCAATATGAACATTTACCTATCTCACCCCGTTCATGGCCGCAAAGTTGCCACTATGGAACTTGAAGCCGAGTATGATGAAAAGAATGGTTGGACGCGATATACTCTGGACACGCCTGAAATTTTAGAGGTGGTTCCTGTCAATGCGCTGGAAGTAAAGCGCAGATACACACGCAAGGCTGTAGCCGAAGGAGCCTAGTATGGCAATATACACCGCTGGCGATCAGATCAACCGAGCCCTTCGGTTGCTTGGCGTGCTGGCTGAAGGCGAGACTACATCTGCTTCAGTGTCTCAAGACAGCTTGATGGCGCTCAATCAGATGATTGATAGCTGGAATACCGAACGACTGTCGGTGTTCAGCACCCAAGATCAAGTGTTTACTTGGCCCGCTGGTTTTATCAACCGCACCCTTGGCCCAACAGGCGACTTTGTGGGTAACCGCCCAATTCTGTTGGATGACGCAACCTACTACCGCGACCCAGGCACCAACGTCAGCTTTGGCATTAAGTTCATTAACCAGCAGCAATATGATGGTATTGCTGTTAAGACGGTTACGTCTACTTACCCGCAAGTTATTTTTGTCAACATGACATATCCTGATATTGATATGTTCATCTACCCCAAGCCCACACGGGACTTGGAGTGGCACTTTATCAGCGTTGAAGAGTTGACCCAGCCTGCTAACTTGGCGACTAACATTCTGTTCCCGCCTGGTTACTTGCGTGCGTTTACCTACAACTTGGCCTGCGAGATCGCACCTGAGTTTGGCGTTGAGCCCAGCCCCCAAGTGCAGCGCATTGCCATGACCAGCAAGCGCAATCTGAAGCGCATCAACAACCCTGATGATGTGATGTCGATGCCCTACGCCATCGTGGCGACTCGGCAGCGGTTCAACATCTACGCCGGTAACTATTGATGAAAACGCCGATTCTTGGGTCGGCCTACGTTGCCCGCAGCATCAACGCTGCGGACAACCGCATGGTCAACCTGTTCCCCGAGGCCATTCCCGAAGGCGGCAAAGAGCCTGGCTTTTTGAACCGCGCCCCTGGCCTTGAGTTTCTACAGACCGTAGGCACCGGCCCAATCCGGGCGCTATGGGCGCACCAGACCAACGGCAGCGACTTCTATGTGGTATCAGGCAATGAAGTCTACAAGCTGACCAGCCTGACGGCCACGCCGCAGTTGCTGGGCACTTTAACTACTAGCAGCGGCCCGGTGTCCATTTCCGACAATGGGTTTCAAATATTTTTTGCTACTAATCCTGATGGGTTTATATACAACGAATTAACAAACGTGTTTAGCCAAATTACCGATCCTCTTTTTGCTGGTGCGGTAACGGTCACTTTTCTAAGTCTATATTTTTTATACAACGAACCAAATAGCGGGCGCATTTTCTCTAGCGAAATATTAGATGGCACCGTAGTAGAAGATTTTGCCAGTGCTGAAGGCGCGCCAGATGGCGTAGTAGGTATCATGGCAGACCATCAAGAATTGTGGGTTTTTGGCACTGATACAACTGAAGTTTGGTATTACACGGGCGCTGCGCCACCAATTTTTCCTTTCCAACGTATACAAGGTGCGTTTCTTGAAACTGGCTGCGCGGCTGCATTTTCAATTGCCAAACTAGATAATAGTTTATTTTGGCTAGGCACCGACGCCCGTGGGCAAGGCATTGTCTACCGAGCCAACGGATATACCGGCGTTAGAGTTTCTACCCATGCCATTGAGTACGCTATTGCCCAGTACGGCAACATCTCGGACGCCATTGCGTACACCTACCAGCAAGAGGGCCATGCTTTCTATGTGCTGACGTTCCCTACAGGCAACGCTACTTGGGTCTACGATGTATCTACCCAAGTCTGGCATGAACGCGCTGGTTTTGACAACGGCGAGTTTATGCGGCACCGCAGCAATTGTCAGTGCAACTTTGGTGGCAACATCATTGTGGGCGACTTTGAAAACGGCAACATCTATCGGTTTGACTTAGATGTGTACGCCGACAATGGCGGAATCCAAAAGTGGCTGCGCTCATGGCGGGCGCTGCCCACCGGCCAAAACAATTTGAAACGCACCGCGCACCACAGCCTGCAACTGGACTGCGAAACGGGTGTGGGGCTTAATGACGGCCAGGGCAGCGACCCGCAAGTAATGCTGCGCTGGTCAGACGACGGCGGCCATACATGGAGCAATGAACACTGGTCGCCAATTGGCAAAATTGGTGCATATGGTCATCGAACTTTTTGGCGTCGGCTGGGCATGACTTTGAAGCTGCGCGACAGGGTTTATGAATTGTCAGGCACTGACCCCAACAAGATAGCAATCATGGGCGCTGAATTAATACTTAGCCCGACCAACGCTTGATATGGCAGTAGGCAACGAAACCAATATTACGCCGCCGCGAGTGTCGTTGGTTGACGAGCGCACGGGCGCAGTCTCGCGTGAGTGGTATCGTTGGTTTTACAGTTTATTTACTACTCTTGGGTCGGGTACGGGGATTGTTCCTGTCACTTCTGGCGGCACTGGTTTGGGCACAATCCCAACTAACGGTCAATTGCTGATTGGTAATGGCACAGGGTATAGCCTTAATACGTTAGGCACTGGCGTTGGTATTTTGGTCACCAACGGGCTAGGCACAATCACCGTTGCCAATACAGGCGTTTTATCTAATATTGCAGGCACGGGCATTTCGGTGTCTAGCGCCACTGGCGACGTTACGATTGCCAATACGGGCGTTTTAAGCTGGTCGGGCGGCACTACTGGCCTAACCCCCTCCACAGCCACCACGGGCGCAGTTACGCTTGCTGGAACGCTTGCAATTGCCAACGGCGGCACGAATAGCACATCCACACCAACAGCTTACGGTGTGGCTTATGGCACAGGCACAGCGTACGCATTTACGGCGGCGGGCACAACCGGTCAAGTGCTGACGGCCACCACGGGCGCGGCTCCGACTTGGGCCGCGCCTGCAACCAGTGGCACGGTCACCAGCGTATCCGTTGTCTCGGCCAATGGTTTTGCCGGTACGGTGGCGACGGCCACCACCACGCCAGCTATCACGCTCAGTACCACCATCACTGGCATCCTAAAAGGCAACGGCACGGCTATCTCGGCTGCGGTGGCTAACACGGACTATGTACCGTTGTCCACGGTCATAACCAAGACGGCTGACTACACGATCACGAACACGGACACTTGGATTATCAACAACAAAACCGGTTCGGCGTTAACGCTGACGTTTCCTGCGGCCTCGTCTTGGACTGGCCGCTATATTACGGTTAAGAATATGCAGGCCCAGGCGGTTAACTCGGCGTCCAGCAACATTGTGCCGATTGACAGCACCAGCGCCGGTACGGCGATATTGCTGGGTGTGGTAGGAAATTGGGCGACAATGGTGTCAGACGGCACCAATTGGATTATTATGCAGGCTGCGTCAAACAACAACCTGCTTTTGGAATAGATACAGGAGAAGTATTATGTCTTTAGGAGCATTATTAGGCGGAGCAGCAGGGTTTTTCCTTGGTGGCCCCGCAGGCGCAGCGTTAGGTGCAACTTTGGGCGGCGGTGTTGATCAGTCAAATGCCGCTACTGAAGCAGCTAATACTTCTGCCGCCGCGAATGACAGGGCGCTTGCGTTGCAACAGCGGATGTACGAAGAGAATGTTGCACGGCAAGCACCTTGGCTTCAGGCTGGACAAGGCGCGCTCAATAAACTGACAGCAGCAGTTGATTACAAACCGTTTGGAATGAATGAATTCCAAGCAGACCCAGGCTATGCGTTTCGATTGGGCGAAGGCCAAAAAGCACTTGAGCGTTCTGCTGCCGCTAGGGGCGGTTTGATCTCCGGTGGGGCTCTAAAAGCTGCAACTCGTTACGGCCAAGAAATGGGTTCGCAAGAATATCAAAACGCATTTAACCGGTACGGCGCTGAAAGAGAACGTATGCTGGGGCCGTTGCAAAGTTTGGCTGGCGTAGGTCAATCTACCGCAAACTATTTGGGCAACGCTGGTCAATCGTATGGTACAAGCGCGGGCGGCTTGTACAGCGCTACAGGCGAAAACCAAGGCAACGCACTTATGGCTGGCGCAAACGCAAGGTCTTCCGCATACGGCGCTGCTGCGCGGCTGTTGCCGCAAATGAAATTTACCAATCCGTTTGCGTCTGATGTTTCTGGGTCATGGAATTCAGCAACCGGTACGTTTCAGTAAGGAATAACCATGGCACTTAATTTTGGACTTTTAGGCGATGCTGGTGCGCCAGCTATGGGCTATTTGCAAGGGCAACAAGATGTCGCCCGCAATCAATTGGCGCAGCAACAAATTGAAACAGGTCGCATGACGCAAGACAAAATGCGTATGGAGATGGACGCAATGAAACGCCGTCAAGCGGGGCTTGACAAGTTCATGGCGCGGGCAAAAGAATTAGGCGTTGACGGCGATCCTGAACAGCTAACACAAAACTATGCGGAATACGCTACCTCAACGGGCAACCCGCAAGAAATGCAAGCCGCGCAAATGGCGGTGCAAGCGGCTAGAGAACGCAAGGCGTACATGGCGGGGCAACCTGGTGCGGGCGGCGCGGTGTCTGCGCCTGTGTCTGCGTCAAATATTTCTTCTGCTGCTTTACCTGCACAAGCTAATGCTATGGCACCCACCGCTGCGCCCGCACAAGGTAATGCGCTTGCAGGAAACAGGCTATCTCAAATTGAAAATAGACTAGCTGAGTTGCGGCAATTCCCCACCGCCGGGGCGCAAGAACGTGCGGATTTAATTAAAGAGCGCGACAGATTGATGACGCCGTATGTTGTAGGTAAAAATCTTATCTCTGGCGGCGGCGCGCCGCTGTATACCGCTCCAGTGGAACCAACCGCACCAAAACTGCACGTTGTAGGTAAAAATTTAGTTAATGAAAAAGGCGAAGTTGTGTTTAAAGCGCAGCCTGAACCGGGCGCGGGTGTTAGCAGTGGGGTTCCTGCGGGCAAAGCGCCTTCTGGCTACCGTTACACACCGACTGGTGATTTAGAGCCTATTCCTGGTGGGCCTGCCGCAAGCAAACCCCTGACCGAAACGCAAACTATAAAACTGCGTACTGACGTTGGCAAAGATTACAAAAACGCATCAACGGCTCTGTCGCAAATAGACGATCTGTTGGCGTCAGCTACCTCAGTAAGGACTGCGCCAGGGCTATCTGCGGCTACAGGTTTTACAGGTATGCTACCTTCTTTTTCTGAAGGCGCGGCAGCGCAAGCGGAAACACGGCTAGCTAATCTGCGCGGAAAAGTAACTGCTTTGGGTAAAGCTACTGCGGCTATGGGCGGCGCAATTGGCTCAATTGCAAATCAAGAATGGAAAATCTTGGCTGACCAAATTGCCGTATTAAATGAAGTAAAAGGCAAAGGCCCCTTGCTTGAGCAAATTGCATTGCTGGAAGAGCAAGCAAAAGGCGCGTCTGAACGCATTCGTGACGCGTACGAAAAAACGCGCGCTGATGATTTTGAACGATTCCCTCAGTTCCGTGATTTGCCAGCACCAAAAGCACCCAGCGGTAAGCCCATTGTTTCACCAAACATTGACGCACTTCTTGATAAGTACCTTAACAAGCAAAAATAATTATGGCAACACTTGAACAACTTAGCGCGGCGTTGGTCAAGGCCGATGCGGCGGGCAATGCCGAGGATGCTAAAGCATTTGCTAATGAGATTCGCCGTATGCGTATGTCTGAAACGCCTGCAACGCAGGGTAGCGCAGGCGTGTTTGATGCACTGTCTGCGCCGTTTGAGATGGGTGTTTCGTTTGCGGCCAAGCCGCGCAGAGAACAAGTAGAATTTATTGCGCCTGCTGTTGAGGCGCTAGGTAGCGCTGGGGGTGCGGTAGTAGGGTCTGGCACAGGGCCGTTAGGTACCGTAGTTGGCGCAGGCGCTGGTTACGCTGGCGCTAAAGAGTTGTTGCGTCTAGCCGCAGGCGAAAGCGGCGGCGAAACAATTCCGCAAGCCGCTACACGTCAAGCAAAAAACGTGCTTGAAGGCGCAACGATGGAGGCTTTTGGTAGAGGAGTGGTAAGCCCCGCTATCGCCAAAGGCGTTGAGTACGCAAGCAAACTCAAAAATATTAAGCTAGACCAGTATTTTAAAGCTGTTGGAAACAAAGGCGAAGATATTGTCAACGCATTGCGTGGTCGTGTTCAGATCGTCCCTGGCACGGCACCAACAGCCGGTGAGGCCGCTGCCGGTGAGGGCAGTGTTGGGTTGTCGGTATTGCAATCGCGCGCGCGTCAAGTGCCAGGTGCCGAAGACGCATACGCGTCTCAAGAAGCACAAAATATTGCTGCGCGGCAAGCGCAAGAAGCACGGGCAATAACAAAATTTGACGCGTCCAAACAACGCATTCAAGGAAAAATTGACCGAGGGTTAGTAAACGTGACGCCGGGTGAAGTCGGCGGCACATTAATTGACGCCGCTAAAGCTGAGCAACAAGCCGTCAAATCTAACGTCATACGCCCGGCGTATGACGCTGCTTTTGAAGCGGCGGGAAATTCAAAAATTGACGTGTCAAAAGTTATCGGCGAAGCAGAGCGTATTCTTGATCGCAAGCTGTCTAGTTTTGCCACCGAAACCGCGCCGGACACCGTTCGCAAATTAAGCGGTTTTGTACCCCCTGCACCGCCAGCAAAACCTGTGGGCAGCGGGCCTATATCTAGCAAAATGAAAACGCCAGCGCCGCCTGCCGCTGCGCCAGAAGCTACGCTACAGCAGCTTGACGATGTTCGTAAAGCCATCAATGCAGATATTGCGGCAGCTTCTACCAGCAACGCGCCTATGGCGGCTACAACGCTAAGGAATTTAAGACAGCTACATGCGGCTATTGACGATGCAGTTAATTCAAGCACTGCGTTGCCTGAAGAAGCCAAGACGCTGTATAGAGGCGCGTTGGATGCGTACCGCACTGAATACGTGCCTCGGTTTAAAGAAGGCATAAATGCAAATTTATTTAAGCAAACAAGTTTGCTAGAAACCAAAATCAAGCCGGAAGATGTAGTCAGCAAGTATTTCCAGCCAAAAGGCGAAAGCGAAGCCAAAGACTTTTTACGCTTGTTTGATAAAAACCCAGACGCAATGAAAATTGCGCGAACTGGCATTGAAGATTTGTACCGCCGCGAAGTGACGGATACTGCTGGGCGAGTAACACCAGAAGCACACGCGGCGTTCTTAAAAAAATACGCTGAGCCGTTAAAAATTCTTGATGATGCTGGGATGAACATCGCACAACGTGTTGGTATTGTTGGGCGGGATGCTGCGCGGTTGGCAAAGATTGACGAGTTAGCTAAAGCAAGCGGAAATAAACTTGGGGCACCGCTACCAGCGGGGGCTAACGCGCTTGCGGTTGAAAAACGAATTGATGACTTAACCCGAACCATGACCCCCCAACAGTTGGCCCACGTAAATGCTGTGCGTCAAGATTTAGTGCGAGAAGGGGAGTACGCACGGTTAGTGAAATCTGGTGAAAGTTCTGGCGCAGATATGCGTAGTCTTGCAACAAAAGCGGGTAGAGAACTTGGAGTACCACTCCCAAGTTTTATTTCCGTGCCAATAACGGTGTTTAACAATGTCGTCAAAAAATTAGCTTTAAGGATGGACGACAAAATTGCGTTAGAAATTGCGCGTGAATTGACAAGCCCAGCCATAGCGGCTAATCAAATTGAAGCCGCCATAAAGTTGCAAGCGGCGCGCGGTCTTGCTAAACCAGGCGCAGGCACTGCTGCTGGTCTAGGCGCAACGCGGGCGCTAGGTGCTGAAATGTCACGCCGCGCAGAACCAGCAGACAACCAAAACGCATTGGCACCATAATGGACCAGCAAACAATCAACCTCATCTTGGGCGGCTGCATGGCCGTGGCCGGATGGTTCGCGCGTGAGTTGTGGACAGCAGTGCAAGAACTTAAAAACGACCTGTCCAAGCTGCCTACAATCTATGTTGCCCGTCAGGACTACAAGGACGATATGCGTGAGATTAAAGAAATGCTAAGTAAGATTTTTGACCGTTTAGATAATAAGGCAGATAAAATTTAAACTTTGGCAAACTTGGCGAAAGCCAAGGACGCAAAGCCACCGGACTAAAGCGCAAGCTACGTCAGCGGGGTTGCTAAATTCATAAGGATGAATATGGTATACCTTGCATTACGAAAGACAGATAGCCCAGGCTTTTTAAAAGGCTTGTTTTCAAAGTACACACGATGGCGGCTAAAAACAATTTATCCCCATTGCGGTATTGTTGTTGGTGGGCGTTTGTGTCATTCAACTTTTCAAAACAATTTGCATTGGTCAGAATTTAATATTGATGAATTTGATTTATTTGAAATAGATGTTTCTGAAACAATTATTTATGAGCGTTTTGATCTGGTTAAAACAGAAAAATATGACTGGCTTGGCTTGTTGTCGTTTTTGTTCCCGTTTAAATTAGGGGATAAAAATTGGCTGTACTGTTACGAATGGGCGTGGTTTGCGTTAACAGGCAATTTGCCAGAGCAAAAAATTACTCCAGAAATCTTATTGGTGCAATCATGGCCGAAAAAATAAACCCGTGGAACTGGTTTGTGGAGAAAATACTCCCGCCGCTATTTATTTTGGTAGCTACTTCGGTAGCAGGGTCTTCGTTGGCAATTTGGAGAAATGTAGAAGAACTTTCGGTGTCGGTTGCATCGCAAGAAAAAGACATTCAATTGTTAAAAATTACAGTAAAAGAATTGCAGACTCAATCTGTTACACGATCTGAATTGTTGGAGACAATGAAACGGGTGGAGCAACAGTTGGAAATTATGATGCTCCGCAGTAAATTAACCGGCACAATTGAGGTACGTTAAATGGCACTTGACCCTGTATCCGCATTGTTAGACATTGGTGGCAAAGTCTTAGATAGGATTTTCCCTGACCCCGCGCAGCAAGCCGCTGCTAAGTTGGAGTTGCTCAAGCTGCAACAAAACGGTGAACTAGCCCAGATTGCGGGGCAGATGGAGATCAATAAGGTAGAGGCGGCAAGCTCTTCTTTGTTCGTTAGTGGCTGGCGCCCTAGCGTTGGATGGGTGTGCAGTGCAGGCTTTGCAGTGCAATTTGTCGTCGGCCCGTTGGCTGAATGGGGTTCTGCGTTGGCAGGTCATCCCGTAAAGTTCCCGCAGATGGATATTGGCACAATGATGCCTCTGCTGTTGGGTATGCTTGGGCTAGGTGGTCTTAGGACTGCTGAGAAGTTGGCAGACAAGGCCGCAAAATGACCCCGCATTTTTCCTTGGCAGAATTAACTACCACTGACCATCGGGAATTTAAAAATGAACCTGACCTTAGTGAAATTGCAAATCTTCAGCGTTTGGCTGAATTGCTGGAACAAGTCAAAATTGCTATTGGCGGCAAGCCAATTATGGTTAATAGCGCCTTTCGAAGCAAACAGGTCAATGATGCTGTTGGCTCTAAAGACACTAGCCAGCATCGTCTTGGTTGCGCTGCTGATATTCGGGTTCCCGGCGTTAGCCCCGATAACGTAGTAAAAGCAATTATCTCGGCTAAGTTGCCTTTTGACCAGCTAATCCGTGAGTTTGACCGTTGGACTCACATAAGCATACCCAATGACCCCAAGGGCAAGCCTCGGGGCCAAGTGCTAATCATCGACAGTAAGGGTACTCGCCCGTACTAGCCGCATAGCGTCCTTCAGGTCGCCCCGTAGCTGCTCCATAGCATCTTGCTGCACCTGTAGGCGCAGATACGCCTCAAGCGCAAATTTGGCTAGGTTTTCATTTGACCAAGCGGCGAAGTTTGGTAAATCTTGCATGTGGTTTACACGCACGACCCACATTCGCCTAGAGAAAGTCCAACTTCAAGTTGCCCTGCTATCAGTTCATATTCCGGTATGCTGATGTTGTACCTCTCAAGCACTACCAACTTTGCCGGAATTCTAGTAAATTGCATATTTGCGCAAGAATAGTCCTCTGCGTTTTCTGAGTCCCTGTCGTACAAATCTCCAAAATCTTCGCTATCGGCATCAATTCCGTTAATCGTAAAAGTAGGAGAAAAACACGCGTAACTATAAAACTCCAGTTCTAATTTCATGTTTTTCCTTTAATGACGCAAAAGGTGGGGGTACTCGCTGCACTGGTATTAATACGCCTTGCGATTTACGCAATCACAGCATCCGCTTTCCCCCCGTATTTTATGGTTTAGGGCAATCCTCTGGCACTTTCACGGCAATGTAAATCGGCGTTATCAGTCGCCTTTTCGGTTGCTCCCACCTATCAATATAAACATCTGGCATAGCGTCTAGGCTTTTTTTAAGTGACCTAGCATCTATCCCGCTGATGGTGCATATTTGGCTTTTAGTCAGGCCATCTTCATGGGCCAATAAAGTTTCACGGATTAGATGATGTCTTGATTTTCTCATGTGTTCTCCTGTGGTGGTGTGCAAGTATGGATAGCTGTTAAATCTGCTGTACGCTTACCGCAGCGTGAGCAAAAGTTACGCTCCTGCTCTGCCTGTGCAAGGGCTTGCTTGGTGGCGGTGATTTGTGCCTCCAAGTAATCAAACAATGTTTCGTGTGGGCTATACCAGATCGTGTCCGCAATAGGGCCACCCGGCGTTGCATTGGCATCATCCAAAGTTTTTAGCGTTTCCTCCAACGCCTCAAGCGCCAGCTTCAATGCTTCTTCTTTAATCATGTGTTCTTCTCCTTGAGTTTGGTTTCTATGGCTCTTGCAAATGTGTCGCCGTACTGATATTCGCTTGCCACTTTGTTTGAAACAACTTGTATTTCATCTTCCGTCAGGCCGACCCATGTGCGCTGTGCTGGCTGTGCTGCGGCATAGGCTTTGCCGGCCCCATAACCTTCGTTTATTCCGTTTGAATACCCAGCTGCATACGCAGATTCGTATGCTTGCTCTGGTGACTCTGCTTTTGCAGCGTTATACCCATTGCTCCACGCCACCGTATACGTCTCTGGCTGTGCATCAATATGCTCCAAGCACTTCATTAGCGCAAAATACAAATTTCCGCTGTCAATCTGCGAATCTGGCGTCCCGTATTCATCAGCAATTCTTCTGGCCTCTAACAAATTTACAGGCTCCTGCGCTGGCTGTGCAAAAGCGGCTTTACCCACTTCATCGCACACCGAACGCTTCAAGTCTTTCAAACTTTGCATAGTCGCATCTTGCGCCGCGTCTTTATCCATTGTTCTTCTCCTTAACCCAAGTGCAAGCAAAACACACTTTCATCATCCAGCGCACAAACCAATTTGGTTCTTGCCCTTTACTGGGAATCCAAACAATGCCATTATTTTCTTGTGGTGTGTTACCAAACAGGTAGCACTTCCATTCCGAGCGTTCAGGCTGTTTGAATGTGTGGAAATTATCAGGTGCAGCACTCAACTTGGCTTTTGTGTGATGCACAAGGTACATCCCTTCTTCGTCCAGCACTTGCCCCATAGCAGCAATGGCTTTCTGTGCATCAGCAGATTCAGGTTCTGCTGGATGATGTAGCGCATCAATATCCTTCAGCGCTTCCACCCACTGCTCAAGCTGTTCGCGGCCAACGGCTAACTTGTCCTGCGCCGCTGCCTTTTTGCTTTGAAATCCTGTCATTTTGTTCCCCTTGCTCTAATGTCGGTAGCGCAGTTCTCCGCAAAGTTCATTGGATTGCTGTTGTTTTTGGCGTTTTCATCACACACCTTTGCACACGCCTCACGCTCATCCGCACGGACAAGCTCAGCAAAGGCTAAAAGGTCTGGCGTCCAAACCTCAATAAATTTTGTTGCACCAAACAACTTCATTGGTGTCATGCCAGCCTGTTGAGCCATCTCAATGATTTCATCTTGTGTCATGTTGTTCCCCTTGCTCGGATTGCAGAAGCCGCAATGCACGCCTGCGCCCAGCCATGTGTGCTCAATTGTTGCTCACACACCTTCGCGCACGCCTCACGCTCCTGCGCTTCTACCAAGGCTGCAAACCTTGCAAAGTTATCGTGTGCAATCTGTATTTCTCGGTCACTAAATTCCGCTTGCTTTGCTAGTTCAATGATGTTCATGTTGCTCATGTTGTTCCCCTTGCGCGGATAGCGTCAACTGTGCGCTGCGCTACATTGTCTGACTCACAGAGTCCGTAAACAATTGAACAACACGCCTCACGCTCATCGGCACGGGCCTTCTGCGTTTGATCTTGCCAGTAATGCACATCACACAAATCGCCTTGGTC
>Ga0247723_1001389_pt1 | contig 14236 bp, 7 predicted proteins | sample MSEWelMarce5H_FC_FD_189079 | JGI IMG/M metagenome (GOLD analysis project Ga0247723, IMG submission 189079) | Subsurface sediment microbial communities from gas well in West Virginia, United States - MSEEL Well Study Marcellus 5H_FC | ecosystem: Environmental > Terrestrial > Deep subsurface > Rock...
AATTTATCAACATCTTTAAAAGCAATAAACTCTTTAGGTATTTGGATTTGTTCATATTTTACTTCTGATTGTTTGTTTGGGATAATAATAGAATCTAATTGTTCTAATTTAGAACCATTTATTTTTAAGGCTTTAAACAACGATCTAATTGTTTTACCTTTAGTATTACAAACCCAACAATGCCAAGGATTTTCCTTTTTTTCATTGGTAACAGTATTAATTTCTAATTTTGGTTTATGATGATTACAGAATGGGCAATGAAATGAGTGATTGCCTCTAGATGTAGGTTTAGATTTACCCAACACGTTTTCCAATAAGTTTATCAAAACTAGGTTTTCCATAACAATAAATGTAATTAGGAAATAAGTTATATCAAATCCTTACGATAAAATTTACCTAATATATTATCATTTATATAACGATCATCTTCTAAAACATTATATTGAAACAAATATTTTGTTTCCCAATATGTTAACTGTTTACTAGTTTTACATAGTTTTAGAATATGACGTAACATTTCTTCTTTAGGTAATGATTTGATTTCAGTTGATGAACCGTAGTATGTTTTCCAATCACTTTCTTTTACTACTTGTTTTTTAGTAGGTCTTTTACCTCTAGTAATAGGAATTTCAAGTAGTTCTTTTTTACCTAATTTTTTATTTGTAGTATGGAAAAAATTTTTCTTACCAATATATTGACGCCCCGTGGGCATATGACTTGTTACATAAATGTAACCTACATATTCATTGATATTAAAATTGGGATCATTAATTAAATCCTCCACTTTAGTAGTGGGACCTATTACTTGCATCATAACTTTTATTTTATTTTAAGTATCGTAACGTACTAAGAATGTCATGTCTGTTTCTGTTGATATAGGAACAGGCTGACCAAATTTAGCAACCATTAATAATTCATTATTGTCGTTGTAAAAACCAATTGTTGTTGCGTATGGATGAAAATCAGATCCAGTAGCAAAGTTCTTTACTTCAGAGTAGGCGTTTGAGCCAGTCTGAAGTAAAGATTTGTTATATGTTAAATTAAATTCGTTTTCTTTAATCTTAGCAGTGATATAGTTTTCATACACTGTGTGTTGATTAGTGAAGGATAATTTAAAATTGTCTTTATGTATTACGGGCATATGTTATAAATATTAACAAGTTGTTCCTTGACCTAAACCACTAGTATAAACTTCTTGAGCACAAATACTTTCATTAAACGCTAAAGTAGTAGTTGTATAGGATCCAGCACAAGATACATATTCTACAAATATATCAGGGAAGTAACTATCATTATAGTAAGTATAACATGTTGGTGTAACTGGAGAAGGAGTTGGAGATGTTGTTGGAGCAGGTGTTGGATTAGGAGTTGGTTCTGTTGTTGGGGAAGGTGTTGGATTAGGAGTTGGTTCTGTGGTTGGAGCTGTTGTTGGAGCAGGAGTTGGGTTAGGTGTTGGAGTTGTTGTTGGAGCCGGAGTTGGGTTAGGGGTTGGAGTTGTTGTTGGAGCTGTTGTTGGAGCAGGAGTTGGGTTAGGTGTTGGAGCCGTAGTCGGAGCCGTAGTTGGAGCAGGTGTTGGGTTAGGTGTTGGAGTTGTTGTTGGAGCCGTTGTAGGAGCTGTTGTCGGAGCAGGTGTTGGGTTAGGTGTTGGAGTTGTTGTTGGAGCCGTAGTTGGGGCTGGGGTTACAGGAGCTGAAGTTGGAGCTGTTGTTGGTGCTGTAGTAGGAGCAGTACTAGGAGCTGTTGTAGGTGCCGTAGTTGGAGCCGTACTTGGAGCTGTAGTTGGAGCAGTTGTTGGAGCTGGAGTTGTGTAGCAAGCAACATTATTACAATTATTTACTGAAGAACCCACTGTATCATCGTAAGCTTGAGCAATTACCTCATTTTGAATTGTATAACAATATGTTGTACCTCCAGATATAACAACAGTTCCTGTACTGTAGTAATTAGTTCCACCATAAACAATATAATTTGTATTATTATCACATCTAGTAGCATTATAATAATATACTGGAGTAGGAGCCGTTGTAGGTGCCGTAGTTGGAGCCGTACTTGGAGCTATAGTTGGAGCAGTTGTTGGAGCCGTTGTAGGTGCCGTAGTTGGAGCTGTTGTAGGTGCAGTTGTTGGAGCTGTTGTTGGAGATGGAGTTGGGTCTGTACAATTATATGATGTTGTTTTCTGGAAGCTACTATCATATGTTGGAGGAGCTGGGTATTGGGTTACTGAGTTGCCATTATATATATAATTTACTCCTGGTTCTGCTGGTAGTACATATCTTTGATTTATTCCATCAGGTGGGATTGTAGTAAATTTATATAATACATCTACACATGAAGATACTTCATAGTAAGTTGTTAATGGAATTGGAGCTGATGTTGGAGCAGTTGTTGGAGCTGTACTAGGAGCAGTTGTAGGGGCAGTTGTTGGAGCAGTGCTAGGAGCTGTAGTTGGTGGAGAACAAGCACTATAAATATCTATAAATCCTGAATTGTCTATTGTAAAGTAATCACCTGATGAATTATTAGCAACTGCTTTAAAATAAGTTCCGGCACCAGCATACAATGTTTGGAGAGTATTAGTAGTATATAAAGCTTTACCATCAGTATAAGCATCATATATTGAAGTATATCCAGTAGAATTTACAAATACTGTAATTTCTGTACCTGTACCAGCACATGCATCAAAAGATGTACCCCATCCTTGTAATGGATTAGTTCCTGAATCTAATCTAGCCCACATGGTTAATGCACTAGAAGGAGGTAAGACTGGAGCAGATGTTGGAGCCGTTGTAGGTGCAGTTGTTGGAGCTGTTGTAGGTGCAGTTGTTGGAGCTGTTGTTGGGGCTTCAGTTGGAGCTGGAGTAGGTTCTGTTGTTGGAGTAATTGTTGGAGCCGTAGTAGGAGCTGTTGTAGGTGCAGTTGTTGGAGTAATTGTTGGAGCCGTAGTAGGAGCTGTTGTAGGTGCAGTTGTTGGAGCTGTTGTTGGGGCTTCAGTTGGAGCTGGAGTAGGAGCCGTACTAGGAGCAGTTGTTGGAGCTGTTGTAGGAGCTGTTGTAGGAGCCGTACTAGGAGCAGGTGTTACAGGAGATGGAGTAGGAACCGTTGTAGGTGCCGTAGTAGGAGCCGTTGTAGGTGCCGTAGTTGGAGCTGTTGTAGGAGCAGGTGTTGGGTTAGGAGTTGGAGTAGTAGTAGGCGATGTTGAAGGTGCCGTAGTTGGAGCGGTTGTTGGAGCCGTACTAGGAGCAGGTGTAACAGGTGATGGTGTTGGCACAGTTGTTGGAGCTGTCGTAGGGGCTGTTGTAGGAGCTGTTGTTGGAGCCGTAGTCGGAGCTGTTGTAGGAGCCGCTGTTGGGGCTTCAGTTGGAGCTGGTGTTGGAGCTGTACTAGGTGCTGTTGTAGGTGCTGTACTAGGAGCGGTTGTTGGGGCTGTTGTTGGAGCAGTAGTAGGAGCAGTAGTAGGAGCTGGTGTTACATTAGTACAACCAATAAAACTACCTATATTATAATCTGTTTTACAAACAGCACTACCAGTATATAATGATGTTATTGAAATTAAAGTAACATTATCATTTACTGATATATTATTGTCATACGGAACATACCAACTAGTACGAGGATTAGAATATCCAAGATCGTCATTATAACTAAAAGATGAGCTAGGGTATTGTACTGTAAGTGATGAGTCTGAAGCTGTTATGTGATATACAACATCATCTATACTTCCTGATTTAACTATGTTTATATTTGCGTATATATCTGTACCAAATGGAACAGTATAAGTTCCAAGATTATTTGTAGTTTTTGGAATTATATTAAATCCATATACTGAACTAGAAATTTCAGATCCAGAAACAAAACATATTTCTTCTATATCTATATCAATTGAAGATGTTTGTCCATATGTAAAAGATGGTTTTTCATCTAACGGAATCCATGGTTTATAAAAAATATTTGCTGGTGCTTCACTTATACTAGAAGTTGTAAAATTAGAATCATATAAATAAAAATAATTATCACACGAACTAGTACCAATCATACTTCCAGACATGAATCCTTTTCTTGAGACTAATTGATGCATGTCATAAGAACTAAGAAGAGAACTTGACATTATGTATTCGGGATACATTAACCCCATACTGCTATAACTAACAATATTAGCATAATCGGTAATTAATTCATCATCATTAGCATTTATCAAATACCAATTACTTGAATAATCTTTATAATCAGTAACTAATGAATAAGAACTACTTGCTTGATCAATAACAGATGTACTGCTTGATAAAGGCATATAATAGATATTTTGTATAATTCCACTATTGGTTTTAACAAAAACTCTATACGCTGATGAACTAGGAATTTCAGATCCTGAAATTGAATAATATCCATCTAATGCACCTAAATAACCATAAGCATCATAATATAATCTTTTTCCTATGCTTATATCAATACTACTAGTATTATCATAATATACGTTAACTGCAGTTGGAACATCTTCAAGTTTTAATTCATGAGTAAAAAATGCATTTAATGAAGATGATATATTAACAGAACCAGTTGTAGCTATCCCTAATACTGTAAATGACCCAGTTATCTGAACTGGTCTTTCAGAACCTGAAGGATAAACTGGGGTGTATTGTGTTCCAGATGATGATACAAATGGTATTAATGATGAACTTAAGTAGTCAAGAGATGATGAGTTTGCAGCAGCCGAACTAGTATAACTAAAAGATGAACTAGCTTTAACATACATTGTTTTTGTTTCAATCTTAGTTTGTAATCCTCCTTTAGGATATATGTTAACTATATTCTCTTGATATTGACTGTAAAATATAGGTACTGAAGCTGTATATTCTATAGGTTGACCAGATGCATATGGTAATAAATGGAGTTTATCAACTTCAATTATTGTTGTTGGATTTAAAACATCTAATGATTCTTCATATTCTGTTACTATGTTAGGATCTTCTGAAGTTAAAGTATAGTTAGAATAAGATACTTCTTTTGATGTAATAACACCACCAGATTGTTGGTAAAAATAAACACCATCACAATAATACCCATTATTTGTTTGGGTAAAATATGGGGGATCAAATATATCATTTGGAAAATACCATTGTGTACCCCCCTGACTAAGATCAGGATATCTTTCTTTAAATTTCAGAGTATCTCCAATTTCAATATATGGATTTGTATTATAATGAAAAATAAAATTTTTACATTCTTCACCTAACCATTTTTCAATTTTTTCTAGTAATTGAATTATTATAATAATTGCTATTATAACCAATATTATTATAAGAACAACTGTAGAAGCAGCAATACCACCTATAGTAGCAGCCGAAGAGGCTGAAGTACCTGAAGTTGTAGCTAGTTGTGTTCCTGCTTTTACAGCAGAAGAAGCTGCGGTAGTTGTTTGACTAGCTGCAGAAGATAAATATGTAAATGATGGGCCACCATTAATAGCTAAAGAACCAGGACCTGCTGTTATAACGTTTATTCCATGGCTACCGATAAAAAGATCTGCCGCGGCTCCAGTAAATTGAGCTACTATTTGATGTACCGAATTATATAAAACAACCAAATTACTAGTAGTAGCAGCACCTACTTTACTATATACTATGGGCCACACTGTAACCCCAGCACTAGCCCCTGCCGAAGAAACTCCTGCTGCTGTAAGAGCAGAAGTTGTACTACTAAGAATACTAGTTACTGCGGCAACAGTTTGTGTAGCAGTAGCACTAGCAGCAGCTGCTGAAATTGAAGCTGCAGTACTTGATGTTAATAATTTAGCTAATAATACCCCGGCCCAAGCAGCTGCTCCTAAAGCCACACCACCAGCTACTAAATGAGATACTTCAAAGTTATTACTAAATGCTACATCGGAAGCAAATCCTTTTTTATATCCATTAGCTAATCTAAGCATATTATGGCGTCTACCAGTAATTGGATAAAATTTATTATTACTGAATACCCATTTAGCAAAAAATTCATCATTAGAAGCTTCCTTATTAGAGCTGTGATATCCGGTAATATATTGGTATAATGTAGGTTTAGTATATGTTGATTTGTTTAACCAACTTTTAACTTTTCCTATATCAGTCATTAACGGGTGCACACATGCCGGAACAGTAGTAGCATATTCATAATCTTTAGGACCTTCTTCTATTATCTCTAATTTAGGTTTAATTCCCCAAAGTTTATTCCATCCACTATGAGTTATTTTATAATAATTTTTAAAACCAAATGTTCTATCATATGGACCTCCTACTTTAATAACATTATTATTACCTGAAATTAGATAATAATATGGATAAGCAGGGTGGCTAAAATCAGCTAAAGCCCATAATTTATGATTTAATGGAAATGGATCATTATCTCCAGATCCTATTTGAGTTTTTGAATATAATTTAGCTGTTAATTTAGACGCATTAGCAGCATCATAGGGAGAATACACGTGAACTCCTGCTGAGTATTCATATAATGGTACTATACAATCATATTGAATATCGATTGAGGCTGCAGATGCAGTACTTACCCCAACCGCAGTTACAACATTTATTTTTTTAGTTGTAAATTTTGAATTAGGGTTAACAATAACATATAATGTTTTAGGAACTCCTACTTGTAAAGGAATTTCATATCCATTAGGACTACCTAAATTACATGGATAAAAAACATCATCTAAATTTTGACCTATTGATATAGGAGAACTATTAGAAGTAGAAAAAGTTACAGCTCCGTATCTAATATTAGATCCTGTAAGAGTTATTTGGAGTTTAACATACCCATAAGTAGCAGCTCCTGAAGTAACTGTTAATTCTTTTTTCTTATTATTATATATCGTTAAACTCCCATTAGGCGATCTAGAAATTGATTTAGCATTAGCCGGGGTAAAATCACTACTTAAATAAGAAATAGTTGTAGAATAACTTAATGGCATTTTTTTATGTTTTTATTAACAATTTACTGGGGCTTTTTCTGTCATTGATGAGTCACAAACTTTAGCATATTCTGATGGAGCACCATTATTTAATATAAATATAGTAGAACCAATTGGTGATGATTGAAGTTTATAAAATCCATTATCCACTGGGGTTGTTAATTCTGGATTTTTATACCATACTAAAATTTGTGAAGGATCATTACCTGCAGCCGCTAATGCTGAAGTGCTAAAGAATACATTTGTTGGAGTTCTACATTCAGCACAGAACCATTCAAGCTCACTATCACTTAATGTAGGATTTAATGATAAAGCAAAACAGTATGGATATGCGGTAACTGTAGTATCTTTAAATATACCATATATAAAATCATTACCTTCAACTGTGTGAGTATAATTTGCATTTGCAGTAATAACTGGATTAGGTATATTAGATGGGTAATAAGACCATCCTATAAAGCTAGTACTAGTTCCAGCATCTGGTATTCCGGTAACACTTATTGTAGCACCTTTAGAACTTTGAACTTGGAATGCATCTGTATAGTAAGTAGCACCTTGTAATATTTCACCAGCTGCATTAGGTGTTAAATAAGATGGTATAAATGTTACATTAAGAGGCTCACAATTAAGTTGTTCATATCTGTAAATATTTCCTAATTCATCTCTAACCCATGGGTTTATTATTCCTGATAGTCCAAGGAATTGATAACTATTACCTAAAGCTGGGGATTCAAAGTATGTAAGCCCACCATCAGCACTAAACCAATATGGAGGATTTCCATATGATGCTGTTACTTGCATTTCTCCCGCATTACAATCAAGTGTTAAAGTTGTAATTTGGAATGGAGGTACTACAGGAGCAGATGTAGGAGCAGTAGTTGGTGCCGTAGTCGGAGCCGTTGTAGGCGCCGTTGTCGGAGCGGTGCTAGGAGCTATTGTCGGAGCTGTAGTTGGAGCTGTTGTCGGAGCCGTTGTAGGTGCCGTAGTTGGAGCTTCAGTTGGAGTTGGAGTAGGTTCTGTAGTTGGAGCTGTTGTCGGAGCCGTTGTAGGCGCCGTTGTCGGAGCTGTACTAGGAGCTATTGTCGGAGCTGTACTTGGAGCCGTTGTAGGAGCCGTTGTAGGAGCCGTAGTTGGGGCTTCAGTTGGAGTTGGAGTAGGTTCTGTAGTTGGAGCTGTAGTTGGAGCTGTAGTTGGAGCTTCAGTAGGAGCCATTGTAGGTGCCATTGTCGGAGCCGTAGTTGGAGCCGTTGTAGGAGCTGTAGTAGGGGCTTCAGTTGGAGGAGTTGGTGGTGAACCAGGAGCAGCAGTCGGAGCTGTAGTTGGAGCTGTTGTCGGAGCCGTTGTAGGTGCCGTAGTTGGAGCTTCAGTTGGGGCCGTTGTAGGTGATGTTGTTGGAGACGTTGTTGGAGCTGGTGTAGGAGTTGAAGTTGGAGCTGTTGTTGGAGCTGGTGTAGGTTCTGTAGTTGGTGCTGTAGTCGGAGCCGTTGTAGGTGCCGTTGTTACTGGAGATGAAGTAGGAGCAGTAGTTGGTGATGTTGTTGGAGCCGTTGTAGGTGCTGTAGTAGGGGCAGTACTAGGAGCTGTTGTAGGTGCCGTAGTTGGAGCCGTACTTGGAGCTGGAGTTACTGGGGATGAAGTAGGAGCTGTAGTTGGAGCATTGGTTGGAGCAGTACTAGGAGCAGATGTTGGAGCTCCACTTGGAGCCGTTGTCGGAGCTTCAGTTGGAGATGGAGTAGGTACTGTTGTAGGTGCTGTACTAGGAGCAGATGTTGGAGCTCCACTTGGAGCCGTTGTCGGAGCTTCAGTTGGAGATGGAGTAGGTACTGTTGTAGGTGCTGTACTAGGAGCAGATGTTGGAGCCCCACTTGGAGCCGTTGTCGGAGCCAAACTAGGAGCTGTTGTAGGTGCTGTTGAAGGTGCAGTTGTAGGAGCTGCACTAGGAGCTATTGTTGGAGCTGTAGTAGGGGCAGTACTAGGTGCCGTTGTAGGTGCCGTAGTTGGAGGAGTTGTTGGTGATGTTGTTGGAGGAGTTGTAGGTGATGTTGTAGGTGATGTTGTTGGAGATGGAGTTGGAGATGGAATTGGATATGGAGTTCTATCTATTGAGTAACATTCTGGTTTGACATTAATTACATCTATAAATTGAACAGTATCACTTGTATATATAGTATATCCACTAGTTAATTCTGTGGAAATTATGTTTATAGCAGGAGACATTAAATCTGATTTTAGAGCCTCATAAGTCCCTGTCGGATCAATATAGTATATATTGAAGGGACCTGTTGGTGAAATCGGATCAAGTGTTACTGTAAATCTTTTCATTTATATTTTAGTAGCATCCATCAGGACAATTATTTAAAGTACCATTAATTGGAACTAATCCAGTTATATTACTTGTTGATGCTCCATTTATGTAATAACAATATCCACCATCAGACCAAACTTGAGTACCACTATCTAAAACTCCACCACCTACCCAATAATATATAGTACCACCGTCAGCACATCTTGTTAATAATTGATATGATGGGGCAATAGGAGATGGTGTTGGAACTGTAGTTGGAGCAGTTGTTGGAGCTGTTGTAGGTGCTGTGCTAGGAGCTGTTGTTGGAGCAGTTGTTGGAGGAGGTGTTGATCCTGGAGCCGCAGTTGGTGCTGTAGTTGGAGCAGTTGTTGGAGCTGAACTTGGAGATGAAGTAGGAGCTGCACTTGGAGCTGTAGTTGGTGCTGTTGTTGGAGCTTGAGTTGTAGTTTCTGTTATTGCTACTTTAAATCCGCAGTTATTTCTTATTATTACTTCTAAAGTTCCACTATTACTAGTTAAAGTTTTATTTTCAGTTCCACAAGAAGAATCAATTAATACAGCATCAAAAGTATAATATATAGTATAAATCCCAGGATCAGTACCATTAAATGTTAATAAACCATTACTATCCACACTACATAAACTAGCATATGGACCGCTAAGTTTATAAGATGTAACATCAACAGTTCCTCCTCTACCATCACTAGCCGCGGTTAAATCTACAGTTTTAGGTGAAAAAGTATCTAAAAATGAAGTTTGAATAAATTGAGCTAATGGAGGAAGAGGAAACATTAACTGATAATCTTGACTTGTGATTATAGCTAATCCTTGAGAATAAAAAATATTACCTATATGAGTATTAAAATTTTTATAGTCTATCAAATTACCTATACCATCATCTTTAACATAATATGCAGATGATGATAATTCAAAAGCATATGGTAAAATTTTCTCACCATATAAGTTTTGATTAATAGATAATACACGAATACCTTCTAAAGCTCCTGTTGGGAAATTTTTAACTAAATTTGGATTCTCATTATAGTTAAAATAAGAACCTGTAGCTCTTATTTGAGAAGCACCATCATAATATAAAGAAGATAACAATGAACTAGTATTAAGAAATTCAACACTAGAAGAATACTGTTGGTAATATAAGTGATTTATTTGAGAGTAGACTAATCTCTCATATTGTCCTTCAGTAATTGGATCTCTTTTAGATGAAAAGGAACCAGTTACGTTGGTTCCTTTGTATATCACTATATTAGGATCGTTTTTAGGATAGGGGCAATATTCAAAAACCCAATTTTTATTGGCTACATATGGAACGGATATTACATCCGATCTTTTTAATCTTTTAAATGAAGCCATTTAAGTATTTTTAATAGTCTAATTTAATTCTAATCAAAGACTCTTTAGTAAAATCTTTAACTAACGGGCGAGATAATTTAGCTACAGCTAATAATTCATTATTGTCATTATACATACCCACAGTTGTAACATAAGTTTGTGGGTTGTTAATTAAAGTATCATATAATAAACTACCACTGTTATTAATAATAGATGGATTAGTTGTGTAATTAAAATCGCTATTTTTAACTCTAGTAAAGAAATAACGGGAAGACACGGTTTCTTCAGATTGAAGTGTAAATGATGATGCTCCACTTCCTGATATTGCATTGTAAAGAGCTACACTTCCGGTTGCTAAATTAATACCACCTTCAGATGATGTTTGAGCTAATGCAGATGAATTTAATAAAATTACTCCTAAATCTGGGAATAATAAACCATAGCTACCACTAACTCCAGCTCTTGAAGATGTTACTATTCCAGCACTACCTGAAACTAAACTATAGTAACGATTAGATCCTATATAATTTGTTATTGAACCACTTGCTATACTATCGTCTGTTAAAACTAATGTAGTTAAACCAGTACCTGAACCTGATAGTCTTAATGTTAATGAACCTGGTTTAATTGATTCTTTATAGCGTGAACGAGCAATATTAATTGCTGTAAAGTTAGGAGTTGTTTGAGTTCCAAATACAAATGAAGCATTTTCATCATTGTAAATTAAGCTTCTATATTGTCCGTAAACAATACGAGTTGGAGTATTACTTGCTACACTAGTATTAAGTGGAGCAGAACCCGAACCACTTACATGCGCATATTGAACTGCAAATTGTAGTGATGATGTAGCTTGAGTATTATAAACATTTAAATAGTATGAACTAGTAGAAGTACTAGAAGTAAAGAATGTTGTTAAACTAGCGGTATCGTTAGTCCACATTCCTCTTACTACTGTTTCTGAACTTATTACTGAATCATCAGTGGCGTATCTTACGAATGACATATTATGCGTTATTTACTTTAATTATGTTTACCGGAATAGTAATTCTAGCTCCTGAATCTCTACCAGTTACTGTTAAAGTAGTTGATAATTGAGTAGCTGAAGTACCAAATAATGTGTTAATTGTTGTACCAGTTAAGGTAAATGAAGTACCTAGAACAGATTTACTTAATACGGCTCCAGTAGTAGCGTTTGCATCTGTTGGAGTTGTTGTATTATTAATTCCAGTACCATTAAATGAAGATAATAATCTAATATCAGCAATTGTTGCAGTATAACCATTAGCTTCAAATGTTGAAGTAGCTCCTAAATAATTTAATGTTTGAGGAGTAATAGTTAAAGTAGCACCTTGACGTAATGATATAATATTATAACCTAAAGAAATTACAGGTAATTTTGAAGTACCACGAGGTAAAGTTACTAATTTGTATCTCATGATTTGTGTTTCATCAGGAAATGCTTCAATTACAGGCATTGCTTCAATAGCTTCACCATAAAAAGCAGATCCAGACGGATGAGTTGGATTATACAGAGTATAATCAATTTCATCATCCGCTAATGAAAATTGGGTAATTTGAAAAGAACCGTCATTTCGTGCTAATAATTCACGACCTTTAGTGGTTAATACAGCATCTACGGTTACTGTTGTATTATTTAAAATTGCCATAATTCTTTGTTATTTTCGTATAAATATATATATTTTATAAATTTTTTAATTAAAAGCTACCTAAATCAGGAGTATTAAAGTCAACTAATTTTTGTTTTACTTCTTTAGTTATACTATCTATATTAGCTAATACATCAGGATGTAGATTGTTTGGTATGATAAATCCTAAAGAGGTTGGTTGATCTACAGTTTTGTTAAATTGCAATACTACATTAGTTTCATCATTTATTTTACTTAATAATAAAAATTTAGTTACATCACCATCAACATACGCAGATTTCTTTAAATAACTAGGTAATTCATTAGATAAGTCTAGATTTATTTTTCCACTACCATCAAAATAAACATTTGATATTGATGATTCAAAATAACCATTAGGATAATATACAGCTACATAATCTCCAATTTTAGGAGAAAATGTATTTTCAACATTACCATACGTATTATATAAAGTATTAGTAACAGTTGTTCCAGATACAACAACAGTAGGTAAAAATAAATAATCTTTAAAGTAACTTAATGAACTATTTAATACTAAACTATTTAAATAAGAACCAGATATAAATGGTTTGGTACCTGAACTATCATTAGCAAGTGGATTATTTCCTAATTGATCTTGTTGAAGTTGATTGTATAATGTGCCTATATTGGTAGTAGAATTATAAGGCACTACTGAAGCTGTGAAATTAGTAGTATTAAAACCTCCACTTCCTGTTACAAATTCAAATCCAATTTTATCATTTATTGTAAATTGAGTATAATCAGTACTTACATTAAAATATAAAGTATTTGATAGTTCAGATTTTATATCTTCATATAATTTTTGTTCTGTTTGAATTAATTTACATACTTGTTCTGATGGATTACTATTATTACATCCTGGAACTGGTTCTGCAGAATCGTAAGCAGCTGATGTTACATAAAATTGAGTATTAAGGATAAAATTACATGGGTTGTTTTGATCATACTCTGTTAATTGAGGAGTAGCAACAATTTGTCTAAGAACAGTTCCTGAAGCTAATGTTTCTAAAAGAGCTCCATTCCCATCATATACTTTTACATCTTGAGGTAAAGTATAGTAAGCATCAGAAGGAGTTTTCTTTATGAATATGTAAGAAGTATTTCGTCTTGTAGAAAATCCAGAAACAGCTGCTTTTGTTTCAGATTTTAAAAGAGTAGAAGGATTTCCTATTTTTTTAATATTAAAAGTAAATGAACCCGAAAGATTAATTGTTGGGAAGGTTACTTCTACTGCAAAATTAGCATTAAATCTTTGATTACCAGTTTCTTGAATACTATAAGTTGAAAATGTATTAGCAGAAGGTTGTGAATAAAATGCATTACCATCAGCATATATAGGATCAGCATTATCGAGATTTTTTCTAAATAAATTATAAATTTTTCCGTCGCTAATAGGATATTTATTACTACTACTTCCACTTATAAATCCACCTGAAGTAGTTATTTTAAATAATTTAGATAATGTATTTCCTACATAATCAAAATATAAGTCATTATCTGCTTGAGCTAAATATAATATTGGAGCATAAGAATAACCACTATCATAAATAGCTTTACTCCCATCAACTGCTTTTTGATCACCATATTTTTGACTATCAAATTGACCAACAACTAAATTATTTCCAGCTTTAAAAATATTTTGAACTTCTTCCCAATTTTTGTTTTTCTTATTTAATTCAGTTAAACTACCACTTTCATCTACAAGATATTTTAGAAATACATTATTTCTTTTAGGATAGTTAAAAAATAAATTTTCTTGGATTTGAGTAAATAAACCTATTTTTCTTGTGTAGTGATCAATAACTGCTGTTTTACCAAAAGAATTATCACCTACATATCCTAAAGATGCTGATGTATAATTATTATATGTTAAACTGGATAATCTAGTTCCATCATAACGAGAATTTTGATGACTTCTTAATGATAAATAACTATCTTGTAATTCAGTATCTG
>Ga0247723_1001390_pt1 | contig 14234 bp, 28 predicted proteins | sample MSEWelMarce5H_FC_FD_189079 | JGI IMG/M metagenome (GOLD analysis project Ga0247723, IMG submission 189079) | Subsurface sediment microbial communities from gas well in West Virginia, United States - MSEEL Well Study Marcellus 5H_FC | ecosystem: Environmental > Terrestrial > Deep subsurface >...
ACATACTACTTATCCTATTATACACCATATGTCAGGGTGAATTTGGTGGAGGTGACAGGACTCGAACCCGCTACCTACTGCTTGCAAAGCAGCCGCTCTCCCAGCTGAGCTACACCCCCAAATAACTAATTAATCTCTAGTCGACGCAGTACCAGTGGGATTCTTCTGATAACCGCCCGGACCAGCAGGTCTCTTTTCACGTTTAGGTTGAATAGCCGCAGACAGTTCGGCATCGATACAGGCACGTTTCCATGCACCACGTTGATGTGCATCTGTGAACTTGCCTGTGGCTAAACTGATTTTAAGCAGCGAACTCATTCTGTAATTTGGACCTGGTTTCATATATTTCCTCTTTTAAAAAAATGGCGGAAGACCGGGGACTCGAACCCCGAAGACGTTTTAAAGCGACCGACGGTTTAGCAAACCGCTCCAATACCATTATGGGAGTCTTCCGTATTGTTGCTGGTGGAAGTTAAAGGGATTGAACCTTTGACCTTGACCGTGTAAGGATCCTGCTCTACCGCTGAGCTAAACTTCCGTCTATTCTGAAACACACTATCTGCGGCATCGCAGCCCATGTCAGCTTAATGTGTTTTAGAATAGTGTTAAGACTGAGATTACATCTTAACCATAAGCACCTCTAGCATTACCGTACACCTTGCGAGCATACGTTCTCTAGACATCCACTAAGTCCATATCACTATGTAACCTAGTCTGCTTACAGTATCGCCGTTTTTAAAGACAGGCATTAGTCTTGTCGCTATATGCTATTCTACACCATCTATCCCGTTAACCTTGCGAGCTATTCGAGTGCGCTAACACCCTACGAAACTTCCAGTATAAACTAATGTCACCTTGCGAGCTTCATTAGACTTGATTGTGTTACCACTCAAGTATTAGATACTTTTCACATATAACCGAGGCAGTCTTTGCATTTTTGTTTAAATGATCGGATTTGAACCGACAGCATTCTTCTTAACAGGAAGATGATCTACCATTGATCTACATTAACCTACCGCGATGAGCTGCCTCAGTTGCTTCATACTCTTTTGGAATACAAAATACAACTCACCACATACCTTTTGCCTCGCGAGCTACTCAGTGATGTTTCACGATCGGTGTACTGTATTACTACAGCCCACTAACCATTGACATTGCATACGAGCTCTTAGGTGCGACCCTTCGAACCAATACACTACCCTTTCTCATACCAACTGACTGATTGGTTTCGCATGGAAGTCAGCACCACCTGTTACTTTTCACTGCCCCGTGTTCCTTGCGGCACGTCGAACAATGTTCTTCCCCATACATCAGCTTTGCTGTTACATCCACCGGTCTTATCAGTGAACGCTACCTCGCGGTAGTGAGCAGGCTTGTTTACGTGAACCATTTCTGGCGCTGGTATGTAGGCATTCCAGCTTTGGGTGTGTCGCCACACTTATTCTTCGTAGACGGCAAGCCGCCTACAGGACAATAAACTGCCCTTAAATTTTTTACCATTAAAAATAACATTAGACCCTATGGGATCAAGCATATTTCTGAGTGGAGTTCGATGCTCCTCATAAGCCATTGCTCACGGTTATATCAGAAGAGTAAGATGGCCCTATTCTTCATGAGACTGTGCGTCCACAGACGATTCCCGTCAATGCTATTTTTAATGGTGCCCCAGGAGAGACTCGAACTCTCACGCCTTGCGACATCGGCTTCTAAGACCGACGTGTCTACCATTCCACCACCGGGGCAAAATTACTAACCTAACTTTTTAAAGAACGTTTAACTAATTTCTTAGTATGTGTATATTGTAACATCATATTTAAATGCTGTCAACCTTTATCTGGCACCGCCTACAGGAATCGAACCCATATTCAAGAGGTAGAAGCTCTTTGTATTATCCATTATACTAAAGCGGTATGGTGCGAGAGACGGGACTCGAACCCGTATGCCTTTCGGCGGCAGATTTTAAGTCTGCTGTGTATACCATTCCACCACTCTCGCATTTGTCTTGGTGCTACCTCCAGGAATCGAACCTGGTTCAACGGTTCTTCAGACCGCCGCTATGACCACATCAGCTAAAGTAGCTTAGTCTACAGTAGTGTCAACTACTTCTACACTAACATCTTCGGAATAGTATCCATTGCTGGAACCATACCATCTAACACTTACAGAACCTTTTCGTGTACGAAAGCGATAGAATGTCCATGTATAAGAATCTTCGTATTCACTTAGCGGACCAGCTTCATAGTCAGAAACTTCTTCAGCTTCTACTAATGGTGCTCCAACTAGGTCTTCAAGGTCCCCACAGATGTCTTCTATGTAAACACTTTCGCAACAGCTTTGGTGATGTTGGAATCGTACATAGTTTGTCTTTGACAGATACAAAGTTAGTGTTTCGCCATCTGCTTCTGCCTTGTATAATGTTCGTCCTAGTAGTTCATCGAACTCTCGAACAGAACCTTTTAATGTGTTCAGTGTTTTTATTTTTTCCATGATATTTCTACTTCGTTGGGTTGAACCGGGGAATCGAACCCTCTCTAACTGTTTCACAGACAGCTGTGCGACCACTACACTAGGAACAACATTGATTGGCCGGACCGGAGAGATTCGAACTCCCAACCTCAAGTTTCGAAGACTTGCTTTCTATCCAATTGAATTACGGTCCGATAAATTTGGCACGGGAACTAGGGCTCGAACCTAGAATGACAGAGTCAAAGTCTGTAGTGTTACCATTACACTATTCCCGAACAGAAACTGGTCTCCCTACTTGGATTCGAACCAAGACCACACGGCCCCAAACCGCGGATGCAACCAGGTAACACTTTAGAGAGATATTGAATTTGTAAGTAGTTGCCCCATCGTTATAGCAACCATTCACCCGTGTAATAAACTCGAGCGGGACTCGGTACGTCACTTGGGATACTAGTCCAGTTAGCAACCAATCTGCGAGGATCTTCCGATCCCCCGGGAGTTGAACCCGTCCCCTTCTACTATATCAGTCCTTCGAAGAAACCTTTATAGCGTGACATTCTCTTGCTGACACTTACAAAACTTGGTGGTAATGGAAAGAGTTGAACTTTCACTGGGCACCGTATGAAGGTGTTGCACTACCGTTATGCTACATTACCATATGTAAACACACTTAACTTACTCTGCACTGCAACTGACTGGCGTTCAGAAAAATGTGTTTGCATATGGTAGGGGCACAGAGAATCGAACTCTGATTAATAGGTTAAAAGCCTACTACTTTGCCGTTAAGTTATACCCCCGACATCTTATCACTCTTGTCACTTGTCATGACAGATCTCCTTTTAAAAATAAACTTGGTTCCCAGAACAAGAATCGAACTTGTAATGACCGGTTATCAGCCGATTGTTATACCATTTAACTATCCGGGAAAATTGAATTTGTTTACCGCTCGTAGTGTCCAAGCTACTTGCTGAACTTACTCGGCGTAAGTCTGCTACGGGCTTCAGGTACAATAACAAGTGTCTTGGGCGACTCGCTATTCACATATGGGAACCGTACACACGTAAACAAAACTGGTGGAAGCGGTGAGATTCGAACTCACGGACCCTTTCGAGCCGTCTGTTTTCAAGACAGGTGCAATAAACCGGACTCTGCCACACTTCCATAACTTGGTACCCCTGGTCTGATTCGAACAGACAGCCAACTCCTTTTGAGAGAATCCGCACTACCAATTAGCGTACAGGGGCATACTGGAGTAGGAGGTGAGATTTGAACTCACGGTTTTTCGGATTTGCAATCCGGTGCAATGGGCCTCTCTGCCACTCCTACATTGTTTGGTACCAGCGGAGGGAATCAAACCCTCTCAAGAACGCTAATCTGGCGCTAAAAGTCTTATAAGGACTCTCTGACTGTCAAGTCTCGCTGGCAAAAGAAAAACCTCGCAGCATCAACTATGTTGAACGAGCAAGGCCATAATATGGAGCAGGATAGGAGGGTCGAACTCCTGACATTCTCGTTGGCAACGAGACATTCTACCACTGAATTAATCCTGCATAAAAATGGTACACGATACGAGAATCGAACTCGTCTTTCCGCCTTGAAAGGGCAGCGTCCTAACCGATAGACGAATCGTGCAAATTGTTTGGCTACCCTCCAGGGACTCGAACCCCGACGAACAGTTTTGGAGACTGTCATGCTGCCATTACATTAGAGAGTAATATTTGGCTCCCCAGGTACGGATCGAACGTACGACACCTTGATTAACAGTCAAGTGCAACTACCGCTGTGCTACTGGGGAATAAACTGGCGCCTCGTAGGGGAGTCGAACCCCTGTATTCCGCTAGACAGGCGGATATAATAGACCGTTATATGAACGAGGCAATCTGGTGGAAGTGGTAGGATTCGAACCTACAACGTTTCTTATGTGGCGGATTTACAGTCCGTTGCCTTCAACCAATTCAGCACACACTTCCATTATTTGTAAACACACTCTCCGCTATGCTTTTTGACACCGTCAAAGGGTGAAAGGAGAATGTGTGTATTAAAACATTCTAACAACGCCTGCTATGCAGTACTACGCTATGAGTGTAGCCGTCCCTATAGAATGCTTTAATACGCTGTAATTTTTCGCTCTAGAAGAAGAGTTTCATCCTACAGGCCGCCCGTTTGCTCTATGTTTTAAGTGCAGAGCGAGGACCTCGTTTCCTCTTATTCACACTTTGTGCTATTAGTTTACACTAAACGTTGGTGCTTTCGCTAACGCTTGGTGATACATTGTAGCACGATCAAACTTATCTTGAATAAGTTTTTGAAGTTGCTCTTTTGTAAGAACTGCTTCATAAGCCTGTTCAACGACACGTTCATTCAATTTTGCGTAATCTATCTGTTCCATTTTTTCCTTTATAAAAACAAAAACCCCAGGGTTTTTAATCCTGGGGTCCTTTGAAGTTTAAGTGTATTTTATGTTTACACTAACATCTCCACGGACCCCGGCTCTAGCTCTGGTGTACGATCATATGATAGACTATTAATCGCTAACCAGCAAGAGGCCATCACGCCTACCTGTTTAGGTATTGAATTAAAATGACTAAAAGATGATCTGAGTTTCATGTTCTTTCTCTTTGTTCCTTGATTTACAAAACAGCATTTTTGCTGTCTATGTATTAATTATACAGTTATTTAGTTGTCTTGTCAACCCCTATTTGCATTTTAAGCAAAATAAATTTTGACGCCTTCCTAACCAACTGTATGTATTGTACGGTCTTTTTATTTATATGTCAATAGAAATATAGCCACATTATGTGGCTTTTTTGCCACAGTTTATTCTGTGTCGGAGATGCCAGTCTCACTTGAAATCAACAAGTGCTTGCCAATCTCAAACAAGCCTATGCTGCCAGGAAGGTCCAAGGCACACACATGTATCTGGGTGATGCCATCTTCGTCTATGCTGGCTGCTACGAACTCTGCTATCTCCCCACTCTGGACCATCAAACGCATGGCGTCGATGACATCAAGGAGATCTTGCTTGCGTTTGGCTTCAGCTTCTAACTTTCCACCCAATACAACTACTTTTGAATCTGTTTTCATATCGTCCTTATTCTAAAATATGATCAGCTATGCCTAGATCCAACACTTCCTGTGCTGTGAGATAAACATCTGATGGTGGCAGTAATTTTTTCTTGATCACACTAGGAGCAAGACCTGTGGCTTCTTTGAGCACACTAATCATCTTATCGTTTAACAATTCAGTTTCTTTCATTTCAGCTTTGAGATCGTGGTACTTTGCATCCATTCCGGATGAGAATTGATGACACATAAAGCTGGTGTTCTTGGAAGCATATCTCTGTCCTTTATCAGCGGCCGCAAAAATCAAAAAAGCAGCACTCATCACTGAGCCTATGCCTACGCATCTAACCACGTGGGGACTTGCCTGCATGACATCGATCAATCCAAAGGCCTGATAGAGATCTCCTCCTGTAGAATTTATGTACAGAGTCAACATTTTCTCTTTGGTTCTATCGAGATTTTCGTAGATCAGCCACTTGGTACAGGCAGCAGCAGATTCTTCAGAAATTTCACCGTTGAGAAAATATGTGCTATTTTCTAGCAGTTTTAGGTCAATCCGATCTTCAGCATTAAAATCTTCCAGTTTTCTCACTTTTTGCTCCATGGTATACTGTTACTTATGCTTTATAATATTATACTTTAATTACTGCTACAGACCGAAGAATATCCACCAAATCAGCATGATATAAGTCAGCTGGTGCGCCAATTGATCAGCACCAAACCATGCCCAGAAAGCTGAATCTTTCACTGTTAGTCGATAATGATCAGTGATCTTGATTTTGGACCAATCTATGTGATAGTGCAGTAGAAAATCAAAAAACGCAGTTACTAATCCGATTATAGGATGTAACCATACAAATGCCAATAGGGTACCAACACTGTGCCAAAGACTGTGATATATACCATGACTAGCACCGTAGATTCCTTTTTCATGAATCATACGGGGAGTCTGTATCACAAAGTCTGCTAGAAAATGTTTGACCTGTAGAATGCAGAAAATCAGCAGCGCAGATTCTAGGTCTGAGAGTGCCATTTTCCTTCGCTCCAATGACGTGAATCGTAGATAGTAAACTCTACAGTAACTCCGACTAGGCCTAGACACAGTCGTATACCGCTGTGACTTTGCCTAGTAGTAATATCCACAGCAACGTCTATGATGTCTGCACTGAAGTATACCTGCAGTTCCCAGAACTTGAAAGGAATTGGCAAGGAACCTGCCAAACACCAAATACTCCGAAATCTATTCATTCCGGGTACTCGAATGTTAAAATTAAAATTAATCATCAGGTAGTTCTCTAAATCTACTTAAAAAACTTTCTTCGTAACAACTGTATTCGCGATTCGAGTCTTCTGGAGCATTTTCTTTAATATAATGTATCCATGTATGACCGTCAAGTTCAATTACATGGATAACATGAAATTTATCATTGCCGTTTCCTAACCATTTTGATCCCGCTTTGACCATGGCATCTCCTATTGTTTAAAAACCTCTACTGATTCATTGTCGACGTTCTCAGTCATATGTAGCATAAATCTATAGGCATCCCAGGCAGACTTGACTGAATGATTTTCACTAAGCTCTGTAGGGAACATATCTACCCAAACTGAGTTTTCAGGTTGGCGGTGCCGGTGCAGTCCTTGTCTACGAGGCTGCAATATTTTATTTGTGCTCCACAGTTCTAGAGCCACTTCTTGACAACGATCTGCATCAAGCCCGTAAAGATAATCGTCGTCTCGATACATATATTGTTCTATCACATTCGCAAGCTGTGGTTCGTCATGTATAGAAGTGGCAGCAATGATAAATGCCACATCGTTAATGTCGACTGATTCTTTAACAATATCACGAACACAACGTCCAAGACTAAATCCTATTTTCATTCTGCTTCCTTTTCGTCATATTGTTTACGTGCTAGTTCACGTGCTTCTTCACAAGGTGTACAATAAGTATGTATCCATCCGCCACCACGGCAGCTGCCGGGATTGCCACAGTTTTCGCAAGTGACTGCTGTCAGGCTTTCTGCTAGGCTAACCATACCGCTGATATAGTCATCTCCACCTGAATAATAAAAACGCAGTGTACCAAACTTTTCTTTAACTTGATCCAGGGTTACTTGCGGAATCGAATTGGGTACTGGTCTAAAATCGCCGGCAACAATTTCAGCAAGACGTTTTTCTTTGTACTCGTCGTTGGGCAGGGCCTTCATGGTTTCTTCAAACAAGTCAAAGTTACCTGCCTTGGCCTGTGCAGCCATGTAATTGTAATCCATGGCTCCTTTGCGCTGTTTTTCTTTCCAATCTATATGATGCTGAATATTACCCATGAGCTGATCTAGTATATTGAACCAGCCATCGCCACATTCAAATCCCCAACACATACAAGTTTCCTGCATGTTCTTGTTGCGGTTCACCATCATCTTTGGATACTTCTCGCATAACAGTTTATCTAGTTCTTGTTTCATTTTATCTCATCCGATGTTTCGATAAAGTCGTTAATGATTAGATTGAGAGCTTCAATCCTACGTATGTTGCCGCTTACGTCTTCGGGGTGCAACCAGTACCCATCTGGATTATCTTCCGTCTTGGGATTCTTCTTCCATTGTGCTAGTTCTTTCTTAAGATAGGCACGATAGTCTTTTAAGTTAAGGCTAGTAATACGATCCGCAGTTTCGCCGTCAATCCATTGATACTTCTTGTGTTTTTCTTTAGTCATATGCTACTCCGGGCATCTGTTTCTTACCTTCCCAATGATCCTTAGTCACACATACACCTTTATGTTTAACACGCATCGGATAATCTAAATTTGGTAATTGTACCCTTACTGCTTCACAGTCTTTTTTAGAGTTAAATCCCATGGTTTGCTTATCGATGAAATCACCACCCGGGCTATGCATTGCGATGATCAAGATCCAAGGATACATCATACAACATGTCCTAACCCTGCATAGATAAGTTGATCCAATTCTGCTTGATAGTCTGTACGACCCATTCTACGTTTAAGCCAAATGGCTGTTAGCAAGTCCTTGGCATCGTAACCGCTGTCAACAGGTAGAGCACCGCGTGACTCTAGTTCATCTAACAGATCCTCTGTGTCAAAGTCCGACAAGTCAACATCTACTTCGACTTCTTTGTACATAGTTTTATACATATTAATACGTTTCTTTCACAATTTTAAATTCGGTCAGTGGATATTTGACTTTAAACTCATCTGTGTTAACAAACTCGTTGTATTGTTTGGCATTAAAAAACATGCGATGAAAAACGGATTTGTGATCCATTGTGGTTACTGTTAAGTAAACTGATTTTGCTTTACCTGCCATTTTGCACCACTTTCGTATAGTTTAGATTATACGTATAGTATAACATCAGTTGGCTAGAATGTCAAGCCCATTTCATAGCAAACATAGTGGCATCTTGTTCATTTTGGAAATACCATGCTCGGCCATTTGGATCACTGAGATCACGAAACTTATTTTGGCAGTTTTCCAAACACCATGTGAGTTTCTCTGAGAAGTCATCATCTTTGAGTGTGATCGCATGATAGGATTCTAATAATTGCATTAATCTTTGATCGATCTTGAGATGTTCTTCTGCTCTTTGAGCTCGCAGAATAGTAACTGTAGGATCCGGATCTATCATTTTCCGTGTCTCAACATGTATTCTGTGAGTCTAGCACCTGATAGTTTGGCTCGAATTTCAAATCGGTATCCATATTGCAGTTGGTCTGGAATTCTATGCCAGCTAGGAGTCTCCACTGCGTGAGACATGACCCATTTACCTTCTTCACTTTGTTGCCAGTTCCAAAGAGGTTCTGCAGCATAAAGATCCGGATCTTCTACATCGCCCATTGTAAATGAATGGACAACGACTTCTCGAATTTCCTCTATTCGATCGTTGATTATCATATACCTATATGTATCTTTTCTAGGGCCGCGACCTAGGTAACCTTGGGCAGGCTCAAATTGATATCCTTTGGTTTTTGTTATGGCCATTATGCCCACTTCAATATAAACATCAGTTTGTCTTGTTCTTCAACAAAATGAAATATATATTTTTCATGATCGTTTCTACCTGCCCAGAACATGGTCCAAGACCCGTCGGTATTCTTGCCTATAGCTTCCCATCTTTTTCCAAACTGCGCCAAACACCATTTGCCAGCGTCCCTATGTTTTTTAGCATCGATTAGTACGCTGTGTTCTAATGTACGGAATGCTCTGCGATATCTACGTGCCTGTGCTGAGTTCATTGCCATCTCAGAGTAAAGTTCACAGCATCTACCTCAGATTCAAAGATAAAGTCCGCACCTCTTCGTTCAAAGGCATGATTGCAGTGGTCTGCTAACCAATGTGTGATATCCACAGCATGATTGTTGTCTGTAAATCTATTCAAATTCACTCTAGTCCATCCTATATTTTTAAGCATGCCCCACATGACTTCTCTGTCTATTTCACTCTGCATCTTTGTGCCGAGTTCATCTAAGATTTCTTTTTCTAGATCTCTTCTCATACGTTAGCGCCACTTCATCACAAACATCAAACGATCTGCATCATCACGGAACCAAAACTTGCGATTGTTCATGTACCAACGCTGTGCAGGACTAGGAGCCTTTTCTCCCCCCCAAATGTGTTCTCCTGCGGAACCAAAGTGTTCCGAGCACCACAGTTCCATATCACGCCAACTACCACCTGTGGGTTCTACGCAATAGTATCTTGAACCGTATACTGTACCTTCTGTGAGCTTGAGGTCTTCAACTGGTCGACGATGTAACTCGTCCCATAGTCGTTGAAATGCGTGGCTACCCAGCATGCTCTTACCAGTCCGTCGACCTGCCATTGTTATAGACAGTTCACCTTTTTTGACGCCTTGAATTTTATTCAGCACATTCATTTGCCAATCTGGTATCATACATTACCCCTTCCGCCAAACTTTAACATAAACATCATGGCATCATAGTCATCTGTGAATTGAAAGTACAGTGCGTGATAATGTTCTTCACGCCAAAGGTCTTTGCAGTTATTAATACACCATGCAGCCATCTCTTCAATTTGATTACGTGTGATGTTATCAAAGTTCACACGATAGGGATAAACTGTCCTAACACGAGTAGCTAGAATCTCATTGAGAGAGCCAATTTTAATCTTGTCCGTTGCCATATTTTAATAGGAACATTGTGCGTTTCTGTTCATCGTAGAAATCCAATCGAACGGTATGCACATTCATTTTGCCTTCAAACCAACCAGCAGGTTCCATATTGTACCATTCTCCGTTGTCTGGCTGTTTCACATGATCTGGATCTTTGACATACTCTCTATGATCACGCACAGTAAAGCCCAGTACTTCTTTCATCCTTGATCTAGAAAGATACACGCTGGGCTTTTCCTTTTGTTTAATACGTTCGAGAATACGATGCCAATGCTCGGGCCGCATAACCACAGGCTTGCTCATTTCCAAGTCCTATGATCTTCAGCCACCCATTCTACTCCGTCATACTCACCAATGTGCCACGACACATCGCCGGGTATTTCTACTATCTTGAGCTTGGCATGGCCACCGCTGGCAGCAGAACCCAGTTCCTTGACCACCTTGACCAGATAGGGGTCGTCTCTGGCCACATCACGATCATACCAACCAGGGTCTGTGATACCTGCAAGTTTTTTGTATTCATCACGAGCAAGGTCACTGAGACCAAACCCGCCATAGCAGTCGTTGATTACCACATGTCGAACACCAGTCTTTAGATCATCTAAAAACTTTTGTGCTTCGGTCATTTTTTACCTTTCTTTTTCTTTTTCTTTTTCTTTTCTACAGGAAACGGAATATCGTTTAACATACGATGTTGATCAATTGCTTCTCGTAGAGCAATTTCTACAAGCTCGTTAAATGTAATATCACGATCGTGTGCAATCTTCATATACTCTAACAGTTCTGAATCGTCGAAGTTTACTTCAATCTGAACACGAGTATCGTAATCTTCACCGGCTCGGATAGCTAGACCTTTTTGGATGAAGTCGTCATCTACATCAAGGTCAACATAATCAACATCGTCCCAAGCATTGTTGATTTCTATGCCTCGACCATTGCTTTCATGATCATGGGCAGATTTAAACTCAGGATTGATTAGTCGATAGGCACGATTGCGAACATAGTCGTGTGCCTGCACTTCGTAGACAGTCTGAGTCTTGGTGTCAAAGACCACCGTAAAGCTGTGTCCATCTTGTTCACCGTTCCAAGAGTCCATCATATGAACATCGTGGCCGTAGCACTGCCAACCATAGTCACTGCCTTCAGTGATACGATAATCTACAAGTTCCATCCATTCTTTAAGAGAAATCATGATAATCCTTTCATTTGATAAGCTATTATAACACTAATTTTTCAGTTTGTCAATGTCTTTCTGAGATTCAAACTCAGGTTCTTTTGAGTCATCCGGGGTAGTGAAACGCAGTTTAGGATATATGCTGTCATTTCGCATGAACACTACGGTCACTGGTTTCCAAAATTTGTGCAGTAGATTATTGATCAATATCATTCCAGCCACCAAGACCAAACAGCCTAGTGCAAACAAAATACTACCTGTGAGCCAATTAGTCATTTGATCTATTATCATATTATTTGTTCATCATCAATGCGTTGAAGTTTGAAGGAACAACAATGGTCTGCACTTGACCGTTCTTGATACCTTCCGAGATATTCAACATGGCCTGTGCCTGCATGAACTGAATACTTGCACCTGAGTTGTTAGCCAATGCTGCCATACGACGACTTTCTGCTTCAGCAGTCTTAACTTCAACTTCCTTCTGCTTCAACTCGTTCTTACTACGAACCAATGCGTTAGCACTTTCAACTACAGAGTCTGCTGGCACAACATTACGAATCAGCACCTGGCTAATCATAATAGTACCGTCCAATTTTTCTTCTGCCAAGTTTCGAACGATCTCATCTTGGATAAACTTTTCCATTTCACCGCGATTGTCTGCCATATCCAATGCTTCATACTTACGTGCTGCCTTATAGATGGCATTACGAGCATTTTGAACAATATAGTTGTACATCACATAAGTGTCGCCCTTGAAGTCAGCATGGAAAGCCTTGTTCTTTGTAGCATACAATTCACTGACTTGTTGTGGGTTGATGTTGTAAACAACCACAGCATCAAAGTCTTTCATTGTGCTATTATCTTTGGCCACAGGAGTCATATTCTCCAATGTGACGTTGACGTCTTTGATAGGAAAGGTGAGTACATCGCCGATCAGGACCTGATTGAAGGAACCTGGCAACAACTCACCGGGCTGTACTTGTTTGTCAAAGCCCACACGCACACCAACCTCACCAGTTTCGATACGAGTACAACCAGTAGCAAGAACTGCGGCGGCGAGAATAGAGAGAGTAAAAATACGTTTCATTTTAGATAATACCTTGTGAAAAAAGAAAAAAGCAAACGGCGAAACCCAAAGCAAAATACAGTGGGCGAAGATAACGATCATTGATCATACAAATCCTTAAAAAGCAATTACGAATACTGTCATAAGCATTACTGCTGCCAGTGATACAAGTATACTATATCCTAGAGTTTTTGTCAATGACCAACGTTCCTTACCGTTGAGATTTCTCCAGGCAGTAATGCCAAAGTGAATAAGAACAACCATTATAGCAAATACTAACCAAAGTCTAATCATTTTGTTTTTCCTTTGTGAGTTCGCACATTAATAAAAAATGTTCGTAGGCTTTACGAACACTCTCATGTTTCATGAGTTTGTCTGCTTCTTCCTGCATGGCTTTAATTCCAGCTTCTGCATGATCTCTAGAACTACCATAGGTCAACGTACATAATTCATCACCGAATTCTTTGGCTAACTTTTCCCAGGCCTTTTTTTGACCTAGAGTAATCGCAGTACGCTGTGGCCGCATTTCGCTGGACTTACTAATTGACTTACAAATAGCATCTTCAGCAACACGACCTGCGGCAATCATGGCCGCATAGTTAGGGTCAATGTTATACCGGCGACTCTGGCCGCCTGGGTACACCATCACAATGTGTGTGCCCTTAGAGAAACTGTCCAAGTACTCGCTGTCATATTCACTCACAGGCACATACCTGCGTCCCTTTTTTTCGTAATAGATTTTTTTCATTCTTCAACTTTCAGCTGTTTTTTCAACTTACGAATCTCTGCTTTGAGATTGCGGTTTTCATAATCGCTCCAACCTGCACGGTCCTGCATTTCCTTCATTTGTTTGGCAAAATCACGATCTGTTGGAGTTAGTCCTTCTGTCGGTTTACAAATTAAACGACCAGATTCCCAATCGAATCCGCCATAAACAGATTCAATTCCAACCATAGGGCGACTGCCCACAGTTGCATACGGTAGATTAATTAAAATCATTACATCTAGATTGTCATCTTCCCGCTCAAGAATAGATTTTAATTCACTGACTTTCATTCTTCAACTCCTTTAATACAGTATTGGTTCGATTGTAGATTCATCTCGAAGAGCCAACATTACTTCTTCTTGCTCTGTGTAAATCAATTCATACTTTTCAAGAATAGCTCTGCGGATATCTTTATCTAAATGAAGCCACTCGCTGACTCTGTTGTAGCTGCTGTAGGCCTCTGGGGGCATACAGTCATTGATCCATCCCACCAAACACTTAAATGCTTCTACAGTGTTGGCAGGATGGCTACGTTGCATGGCCGCAAAGAAATCATT
>Ga0247723_1001391_pt1 | contig 14227 bp, 24 predicted proteins | sample MSEWelMarce5H_FC_FD_189079 | JGI IMG/M metagenome (GOLD analysis project Ga0247723, IMG submission 189079) | Subsurface sediment microbial communities from gas well in West Virginia, United States - MSEEL Well Study Marcellus 5H_FC | ecosystem: Environmental > Terrestrial > Deep subsurface >...
GTTCTGAACAACGGAAGACAATTGCTTGCTTTTCAGATACGATTGCATATCTGGTGCAGACTTACAGCCGCCTGCAATAAAGTCATCTACAAGTCCTTCAATCTCGCCAACTTCTTCGGCTGCCTTTTCACGAATTCTATCTTGGATGTTAACGACTGGTGCGGTTGATTCGGCAACAGGTGCTTTTGATTTTTTAGTTTTCTTTGCAGACTCGACAACATTCTTAAACTCTTTGACAAAAAAGTTTTTGAATGATTCGGAAGGCTGGTAGCCCATACACATCATACGTGCTACCCAACCAAGTTGTACTGGAATAGATGCGTCACTTGATGCGACTAAAGAAATTTCTTCTTTGGGTCTACCAATGCTAGCCATGTATTCAATAACAAACGTTTTTGCTTGTTTGTTATCGCACATATAATTGTACCAATTCAAGGCACCAATTTCTGCGACTTTGAGGTTTTGAATCTCCTCTTGATTTGTCCAAGAAGGCTCTGGTCCCATATACTTGGACTCAGCGCCAGGATTAATCTTGGAAAATTTCATAATTTATTCACCCAATGTAAATGATACAGACTTGATAGAATCGTAACGGAATGAACGCCATTCGTTTTTGTCCAAGTCAACTACAGAGATAGACTCATCACTTGAAGTGGTGCGAACACGTTCGGTTTTCTTTTCATATGTTGGAATTGCAGACTCCTGCAATGTGCATTTCATAGTACGCATTGTACCATCTTTTTTCATAAAGTCAACAGTCACAGGACCATACTTGAGGTGGCTAATAAGCCAATCACGAAATACTTTCTGTTCTTTTGCAGTACTTGTTGCATAATTAAAAGTTGCCATAATAAAGTTCTCCATGTTAAAAATACTTGTCGTTCAATGCTTCTAGTATACCCATAACCTGCTCAACTGTCAAGTCAGTATCTTCCACTCGTTCTTCCAACGGCAAAATATCCCAATTGTCATTCTCTACGTCATACCAAACATAGATACAGACTTCCTCTTTAGGTCGGTGAATCAAACACCATGGCGTCAATTCATGTTCGGGAAATACAAAATCTTCGGTTGCAGAATCTTTGTGAATAAAGACTGCATACGATTCCATGTTCTTATTGCCACCTTCAACGTAGCGATAATTACCAGAATCATCTACATCTTCTAAATCGCCATAGCCGTCAAAGATAATTTTCACTTCTGGAATATCAGAGATATCTTCGCCAATTTGCAACTCTTCCGGCTCTCGCCATGATGTAGTCAACAAAGCTACAATGATATCATCAAATCGCTTGTAATCATATTCATAATCAGACATAATTTACTCTCTAGTTTCGTTTTGAAATTGTTTCTCTTGTTTAAGTTCACTATACAAATAATCGTGTAGTTCTTTGACACCACCGATGTATTTTGCACCATGGTATATGTGGGGAACGAAATTAGTATCAGGAACTAATTTTCGTAGCTGGTCTATCGTGTAGTCTTCACCCAACCAAAATATTTTGTAGTCTCTTCTACAAATGACTAAAAGCAATTCTACCTTACGGGTTGTTTCGCTTTTCTCTGCGCCATAAACATAATACGTCATGGAGCATTGTACACCTGCACAAATTCACTTGGTTCATTATTTAAAATTGCAGTTTTAAGTGTACCCTTAAAATCATATGTTACTTGATAGCCTTGAACAACATTGCGATATACTTGCTCTGTCACAAGTTTACACGTAGGTGTTGAAAGCGGCGGCGTTACACCCAAGACTAGAGTATTAGTTCCAGGTCCTGAATAGTGTATCGTGCCATAATGTTTTTGACAATAATTCTTTGTAGTCATGTACGGTACCTTTACTATGATAGGTTTCACATTTATCACTTTTGCCATGTAGTAGCCGTCTTTGGTTGACGAATCTTCCACAAGAACAACTTTAGCGTGTGCAAAATTACACAAAAATAAAGTTGCTATGATACTATGTAGCGTACACGTTTTTTTCATAGTTTATTCTACAGCATAAATTTTCGTAACTGTCTTAATTCTAATTGCATTGCCGGGATCGTAATTCATTTTAACTGTACGAATCTGCCCTTGATATTCAAATGTCACGTTGAATGCAGTTACATTATAGCGAAACTCTCTGTCACTATATGTCACACATTTTTGTTGTTGAGGTTGAACAGGCGCACCTGCACCTTCAACGGGTTGAACATTTGTGCATGACATTCTAGGCATTGAAATGGCTCTCATGCTTCCAATGGGGTCAACTTTAATGACCGGCACGATTTGATAATTGACAACATCATTCGCAAATGCACTTGTTGCAATTAAAGCACCAATTGCAACTGCTAAGATTTTCTTCATTGTTTGCTTCCTTTCATCACACCACCAATGGCAACTGTCAACCAAGTAATTGCCGCTACAGTTTCAACGTTAACCGGAATGTCAGTTCCGAAAATTACATTAATTGACATAATGGTAAAAATTGAACCAATCGCAACAACAGTTACAATAGCGGCAAGCACGCCCAAGAAAAGACCAAGACTGTCAGTTTTAAAGTTTGTCATAAGAACTCCTATACGATAGATTAAACAGTATAACACATCATATATGGTATGTCAAAATGTATTCAGGGAAGGCTCATATTCGGCAATCAATTCACGTTCACGCTGGTGTGCAGGCTTACGTCCACGAATCACTTCAAGGACTTCATACTGCCAGACTGCGCCAGCCAATTCACGCAAAGCATTACACATTGCCCAATTTTTGTTTTCGCACTTAGCACGACTCACATGTTTTTGCCAACGGACTTTAACCGAACGCACGTAGGCTTGTCCCTGTGCAACAGTCAAGCCAACATATGAATCACCAGTATCAACGCATGTAACTCGGTAAAGCACATGGTTTCTGTCAGAACGTTTCTTTCTCAATGTCATATGACTAGTATACCATAATGGGACGGCAGGTCAAGGGTTATTTTGGCTTTTGTTGCAGAAAAACAACAAAAACCCCCTCTGAAACCTGCCAAAAACTTGGTTTACCATAAATAATGAAGAATTAATTATTTCGTTTTAGGAGTTAAACATGTCAGAAGTAGTAGAAAAGAAACCATTGTCACGCTCAGAACGTGAAGCACAAATTAAAGATAAAGCTGGATGGGTAATCACAGTTTTAGCCGCTTTGCTTGCAATCAATACGTATATCGCTAGTGGAAATTCTAGCAAAGTATTGAGCAATACAATCAAAGCAAACGACACATGGGCATTCTATCAAGCTAAGTCTATCAAACAAACTCTCGCCGAAATGGCTAGAGAAGATGCTATTGATAGAAGACAATTTGACAAAGCAGATAAGTTAACTGCAAAAATCAATAGATATGAATCTGAACCTGCAACAGGTGAGGGTAAGAAAGAATTGATGATTAAGGCACGTGCGCTTGAAGCAGAACGTGATGAAATTCGTAAGTCTGGTCCTTGGATGACATTTGCTGGTTCTGCATTTCAGATTAGCATTGTATTGCTGTCTGCAAGTATCTTGGCAGTTAGCATGAATCTATATTGGGCAAGTATTGTTGTTGGCGCTTTAGCCGCATTGTTGATGAGTCAAGGTCTATGGCTTTGGCTACCAATAGTCTTGTAAAGTCAACTGTCTTTATAATATGTTTAATAATATCAACTGCAAGCGCAAAAAAGACAAAGGAAGATGAAGTATTAAAATGTGTCCGTTGGAAGTGGACTGGTGATGTTTTTGAACGAAAAGTATATTGCGTAGAGTGGATAAAAAAAGATTGTTCTCAACGATTATACAAAGAAATATGTAAACAGGAATAACACCAATGATTGATCCGTTAACGGCACTAGCAGGCATACAGTCTGCTGTTGCACTAATTAAAAAAGTATCCAAAACTGTAGATGACGTTTCGTCATTAGGTCCAGTGTTGGGAAAATATTTTGATGCGAAAAGTAATGCAACGAAAGCCGCAACAGAAGCAAAAAATAGCGGCAAAAAATCTAGTATGGGTGCGGCAATTGAAATTGAAATGGCTTTGGACCAAGCCGTTCAGTTTGAAAAAGAATTGCAACTGCTATTCATGCAAGCCGGCAAGATTGACGTATGGAATAAAATTAAAATGAGGTCGCAAGCCATGGATGTGGAAGCGGCACATGAAGCAAGAAGAGCCAAAGAAGCAGAAGCAAAACGCAAAAGAGAACTACAAGAAAACATTGAAATAGTTTTTGCCGTTGTACTAGGCGTTGCATTTCTCGCTGGTTTAGGATTTGGTCTATACGAACTTTTTGAGTATTGTAAAACACATAGGTGTAGTCAATGAACCGACAACATGAAGTATTTGATTACAAAGAAAACTTTGACAAGCTACTCAAAGTAATTTGCGGTGTTCTTATCGCATCGTGGCTTGTCGATGGTTTAAAGTTTTTGCCATAAGCACGAATATTGCTTTATACTATGGGGGTGTCAATAAAACAATAAGGAGAAACACAAAAATGGCGGTCAGTATCAACAAGAAGAACCTTATAGGTATTCTTTTTGTTATGATGTTTGGTGCAGTATCAGCACAAACAACAAGCGGAACATCCAGTACAACTGGTGGCACAACAACAGGGACCACAAGTCTCATCAATCAAGGTACATACGATAGCAAATCATTAGTGGATACAAATAGTACCTCTAATAGCGTCAGCACAGTAAATAGTAACAGTACGGCAGTAAGCACTACTAATGCTACAAGTAATTCGACTGTCAATAGCACTAGCGTCAATACAAACAACAATAACAACGCAAGCACTAGCACATCCACAAACGTTAACACAAACAACAACATCAATAGTGGAACACAGACGTTCAATAACAACAACGTCAACTCTGGTACAATGACATATAATAATAACAATGTCAATACTGGAACTATGACGAACAATAACAATAACGTCAACACTTCAACGTCAACAAACACAAATACAAACCACAATATTAATAGTGGTACACAGACGTTCAATAACAATAACAACACCGTCAGTACAAATACCAATATCAATAAGAATGAAAATACTGGTACAATGACGTACAACAACAATAACGTATCAACTAGTGACAATAAGAATACAAACATTAATACGACAACTAGCAACAACGTTAACCAGAATATCAACTCTGGCACAATGACGAATAACAATAACAACGTTAATCAGTCAACTAGCACTAGCACAAATACGAACGTTAATCAAAACGCCAACGTTAATCAGAACATCAACTCTGGTGATATGACTAACCGCAACATTAATGAAACTACAATTACTCAGCGTGTGATTCAACCACCGCCAACTGCTGTAGCGCCTGCAATGATGAGTGGTGGCAACAATGACTTGTGTTCTACGGGTTCATCTGGTTCTGTTCAGACACAAATCTTCGGCGTTTCTTCTGGTGGCACAATCAGAGACTTGAATTGTGAACGTTTGAAGTTATCTAAGACATTATACGATATGGGTATGAAGGTAGCCGCTGTAGCAACTATGTGTCAAGATAGAAGAGTGTTTGATGCTATGTTAGCCGCAGGCACACCATGTCCTTATGATGGTAAGATTGGGGAACAAGCTAAAGCGGCATGGGAATCAAATCCAGAAAAAATTCCACAACTTGAAAAAGAAAAGAAACATGAAACTGTTAAGAACATTGGCTTCGGCTCTTTGCTTGGCATTCTCGTTCACGCCGCTTTTAAGTAAAGCGCAGACTGCTACAGAGTTAGTTCCAGGACAGGTTTACACCACGGGAAATATTGTTCAAAGTACTCCCCAAGGTGGACCTACGCCTTGGATTGGTGGTGTCTATCAGAATTCATTGACATGTTGGACAGGTGGTGATCCTGGTTATTGTGGACCAAGTCCAATCGTGCGTCCAGACGGGAATATTAACTTCTCTTATGGTTCGTCATACATCTATCAACAGCAACACATTTCTACTTTGTTACCTTCAGCAACAGGTCTACAAGTCAACGGCTTTAACTTTGGATTTACTGCAAAGAATGGTAATGGTTGGGATGATGGTCGTACAGATAGCTTAACTGCGCTTGTTCGCTTTTGGGATAATACTAATGGCAGAGCCGCCGATAATTTATTGTATGGAACCTCATACAATTTGAATTACAAATTTAATTGGACCAACTTTAACTATAGTGAAACATTTACAACTCCATTAGCAGTACCTTCTATCGGACAAGTGCAGTATGGTTTCATTGGTAGAGACAACAATGGTTGGGCTGGTCCTTATGGTCCCGAAATTAATAACGTCAGTTTTAGTTTGAAGTATTCTGTAGACCCATGTGCAACCAATCCATTGTATAGTCCAACTTGTCCGGGTTATCTAGATGCCTTGGCTAAGTTACTTCCACAATCAAGCACAACGACAACAGGTGTAACAACAGAAACAACATTTGCTGGAACTACAACGCTTGTTGATAATGTTGCAGTAGCGCCAGTATCAGCTGGAAGTTTACCCCCACCACCTCCACCTGAAGGTTCTCAACCTCCACCACCTCAACAGAGTGGACCTGTGCCTTCAGGTCCCGCTATGCCAAGTCCAACTCAACAGGCATCTACTACCCAAACTGCGGCTACACAAACAAAAGTTGGTGAAGTAAGTGATTCTTCTGGTTCGTCAAAGAGTACAGTTTCATTATCGTCAGTTCTTAGCATGATTAGTTCTAATCAAGATAAGACTAGTGCGTTGGAGAAGTCTGTAGTACAAGCTGCCGATGCACAAGCATTCTCTGCTGGTGAGGCGGCTAAACAACAAGCAGAAAAAATTGCTGGTGAAGCACAATCACAAAGTATTTCAGGTGGTGGTTCACAAACTGGTGGTGTTACAGCATCTGCTACACAGTCATTTGGTATGCAGGCACAAGGTTCTGCAATTTCAATGTCAGGAAATTTACAATCTAGTGCGGCGGCAAATTCTGCTAGACTTCAGCAGTCAATTAATAGTAGCAATATGGGAAGCCAAACTGAAATCACATCATCATTCAATACGACAATACAACAACAATACAATATTCAAAATAGTGTGAGACAAGAATTTAATGTTGCTATGGTGACACCATCCGTATCATATAGTTTAGTTGCACCAACACGATATGCACCTCAAGTGCAGATTGAGGTGCCACAAACAGAAGGCATTAAGTTTGGACATAGAAGTCCAGTTGAAAATGCTATGGAAGCTAGACCTATGTTACCACAGATGAATCAGGGACAACAACAGAATGATGGTGTTAAAAGAAATGTACAAAACAATCAAGCCGCAGGTAATGTTACAGTAGAATCTATTGCTAAACAGCCAGTTGGCTACGCACAGTATTTCGGCGCATTAGCTGACGTAGCATTCTATGCACCAAAAGAAATTTACAGAAATCAAAGAGTTGTAGATAATGCTAGAACATTAAGAGGTCTACAAGGTGGTAGCGATAGACTACACCAAGAAATGGTCAATCAACAATATAAATAAGGAAGAAAAATGACAGAAGAAATTAAAAACGTAAACGCTAAGATAGATGAAGCTGAAGCGGCAGTTAAGAAGTACGCAAGCAAAGACACAGTTATCAGCATTGGTGGATATGAATTCACACCAGCTAAGTTGATGGTAGCATTCACACTTGTATCATCTATTCTAGGTGGTTTGTATGGAGCATTTGAAGTCTATAAAGACTATCAAAGCATGAAAGAAAAGATAGCCAAGTATGTTTCTCCAGACTTGACGGAGATATATAAGAGGCTAGAAGTCTTGAATGCAAATACCGAAAAGATGACAGAGTACACTAACAACATCAAGAATGACTTGAAGCAAGACGTTCGTAGATTAGAAGGTGTCGTTGAAAATGTTGAACGTTCTAGTAAGACAGACCAACGTTTAACTGATAGTGGTATGAAAGAAATTAAACGTGATGTTGATGCTACACTAAAAGATATCAACAGAGAGTTAGTAAAGAATCAAAAAGAGACTCAAGCTGAAGTTAGAGCATTGAGAATTGAAGTAGATAACAAAATCAAAAAAGCATTGGACAATCCATTAGCTAATTAATTAAGGAATAATTATGGCGGCATCAGAAGGCGTAGATTTAGAATGGGCAATTGCTGAAAAAATTCAAATCAAAAATAACAAGATTAAGAAACACTCACGCCCACTATCGGCTAATATTTTATCGCAAGCGGAACAATGTGTTGAACACATCTATAAGTTTGCTGGCTCTAAAAGAGTCGATGCATGGCACTCTGATGACGCATCAAATCCTTTTGGTGTTGCAATATCTGCAAAGCCAGAACCTAAAACAGACCTTGTTCTAAAGATAGGTACGAAAGTATATTCCGTTTCTGTTAAGATGGCAGGTGGTGTTCAGCTTGCTTCTGGACAAGGCACATCTACAGCAGAACTATTTGAAGCGGCAGCAAAGCAAGTCCCTGGTGCATCAAAGAGTAAAGTCTTAACATCTATCATCAAAGAGTTAAAGACAATGCCCACACGACTTTTATCTGAGTCTAACAAGAAACGAATTCTTGATGAGGCTTCAGAAAAAGTTATCAATGAGTTTATTAAAGGTGGGAAGATTATCAAAGACAAGAGTTATGAATACTGGATGAAAGAAAACAAAGAACTCCTGATGGAGTCCTTGTTGAAGTATATTAACTCCGATAAAGAATATGCAACTGCATTACTGTATGAAGCAATGACTGGCGAACTTTCTTTAGCCCAATACAAAGGGGCTGTTGCAGATAGCATTATCAGCCCCAAAGGTTTTTACATTATCGACAAAAAATATGTTGAGAGTGTAAAGAGTAAAGTTAAGTTTGACGTTCGTGGCAAGTCCAGAAGTGGTATTACTGGACTTGCATTCCGAATCGATTTAAGACCTTAATCACTTAGTCGCTGGCTTTTTCTTCTTAGGTGCAGTAGTAGCCTTAGCAGACTGTTGCCTTGGCGCACGTTTAGCAATAGCCGCAGGAGGATTCTTAGTCCACGCTTGCTCTTTTGCTGGCTCAGGTGTCGCTTCTGCTACTGGTGTTGCCACTTCTACTGGTGCAACTTCAACTTTAGCAGTTACTGATTCTGTAGTTTCTTTGATGTTTTTGATTGCAACATCTACTGGCGTCAAAGGAACTTCCTGTTTTTGTTCTGCTGGCGCAGGTTTATTTCCTAAGAAAAAATCTTTAATTTTTTTGAACATGATTATTCACCCTTTTAAGTTAAAATTTCAATCGCATGATTGTAATGTTTGATTCTATCTTCTAATCCGATAAATCCACCATTGATTCGTTTTGTCATTGTCTTAATATCACCAACATCAGCTAATTCATTTAGTCTAGCCGCAGACCAAAACCAACAAGCAGAATGAATAGCGTATTCAGTTTCAAGCAACAAGTCTGGATTCTCAACTAACACGTTACTCTCAAACAATGATTGTGAACACTTAGTGTAGTTGTTCTTTCCTGTGATTTGTACAATGCCTCTACCACGGAAGTACCAACCTTCTCCAGACTCTTCAGGACCATTGCCCATACGATTTCCATAAACACGATTAGCAATCTTTTCAGGCTTGCGTTCGTATTGTTTTGCAATATCATCGTTAGGAAAATACTTACCAAATATGCTACGTAAACCCTTTGCAGAGTAATTCAAATTCTCTTGCATAATAGTAAAGCCGCCAGATTCGTGACCGCATTGTGCCATGAATGCGGCAACTCTATGTGGTGTGTCTATGTCATACTCTGGCAAAATATTAAGTAAATTCTCATACCATTCATCAAAATTCTTCACTTTTGGAATTAAATGATGTACAGCTTCTCTCGTAAAAAAGTCCATTGCTATCTCCTATGATTATCATAGGAGTATTTAGCATAGACTTAATCCCAAAGTGCTTGGTAATATTTGCCAAATAGACGGAATCCGTTCTTGATTCTATCTTCGACAACTTTCATACCTTCATAGTCGCATTTGTATGTGTGATTCGGACCTTCTTCTAGTTTGAACATTTTGGCTTTGCCATTTTCATCCCACTCACACGCAACTGACTTATGGTCGAATTCACCTGAACGATATGCTTCTTCCCAGTCTTTATTGATATGATGTTCAAATGCAAAAATCATTTCGTCCATAACCCAATCCCAACGCTTGAAATGATTGTCATCTGTGTCCCATTCATTTTCTTTTGCTGGCGCTGAAGTAGACTTCAGTTCGTCCGGCACATCCTCATCATCTACAAAAGGTGCACCATGTTTCTTTTCTTGCAATTGCTTCAACATCGGCAAAGCAATCTGACCGAGGGTGTGGTCCATAGACCAAGTGTCCCAATAGTCAATCTTCACATAATCAATCTTGGGATGAATTACATCCAAAACTTTTGCGATAGCTTTGCAGATAGGGTCTAAACGATTGACCCACTTCTCGTAAGGTGCATCGGGCTTGTCTTCGAGGTTATAAAAAATGCTATCATCTTTCTCCCAAAAACAAACAAACTTTAGGATAGTGTATGGCGAGAGCCAGTGATTGCGATAGCCGTTGATATAAACTTTCACGTTATTGGTTTCTTTCTATTGTATTGATACATATGTGGGTTTGGTTTACTTCGTGTTGTTTCACCACCTTGAAATGGGTCATCATCAATCAATTCACCAAACTCTTTTTCTATATAGTATTTACTCATAGCTTTAATGCATTGGTCCATCAAACTATTTGAACCTGAAGAATCGTCTTCTGCCCAAAAGCAAATCGGAGACCTACCCCATGTGCGATATCGTAAAACATCATGGAAAATCTTTCGATGTTTTTTGTTGCTAGGGTCAAACGTTTCGTGTGGTCTGCCGAACTGTTGAATCTTGCTCATTATTACTATCACCTTCTATCATAATTAAAAGTTGGTACGCTTCTTTACGCACCTCATGTGTTACTGCCCATCCAAAGCCTTCGGGATGCAGTAACTCTCTCAAAAAATGCACAATCTTATTTTCAGTTTGTGTTGTCATTCGTCACCTTCACAAATGGACTGTTGACAGAAAAATCTTCAGGCAACCTCTCCACAATCTTAGTGAAATGATATGGGTCGGGATAGTGTCGCAGAATACCTAATGCACGTTGACGAATGTACTTAGGCACCTTAGGTGTTACTTTAGGATTCAGTAAATCTAAAAGCATTTGGTGCCCACAACGCAACGCACGATATCTTTCATCTGGTAGAGTCATAGTCATTCTCCCTAATATGTTCTGCCATTGTTGTGAAGAATGCATTAATCTTTTGTTGTTCGTCCCAAGATTTGCAATAGTCATTATCTTTATCACACAACGCAAGTGCTTCTTCTTTCGTAACGACACGATGCGATACGATAGTTTCACCTAGATGTTCTTGCGAAAATTCTTTAGCTTCAGACAACGTAACTGTATCAAGTGCCCAATCGGCTTTGTCTTTGCCATATCTGTCAACACCAACAGGCACTTCTACCATGTAGCGTTCACGGAACGTAGAAATGGCTTCAACAAGAACCCATTGCGTTTCAACTTTCTTCATAGTCCAGCTTCCGTCTTTATTATCAATCCACTCAATACTGTCACCAGTTTGCCAACCAGTTTCTTCTAGTATATCATCATTCAATGGAAGAATCAAGTCACCAGTCTCAGGGTCTTCTTCCAAGTTTACAGTCCAAGATTTGTTTGCCATATGTACTCCTCAAGTCAATAACATTAATTATAACTTATGCCCATTAAAAAGTCAAGCGGCAAGCATTCTCACTAGACCAATGGTATCAATAGTCGTTAGCAAAATGTAGTTAGCCAACATGCCAAAAGATTTCCTAGTCCAACTAGCCCAAGCATACATAGCACAGCCAAGAATCCAAACGGGATAAAGAGCCAGCAACGGAGGCGTGGGTACGGTAAGTGCCATAACAATACTGCACCCAATACTAATAGCCCAAGCAAGCAACTCAATAATAAAGCGAATTCTATTAGACTTAAAGTCATCTTTTATCCATTCTATAGTAGGGCGAAACAAGTCAATAATCATAACATCAATCCAAGTTGAATAAGTCTGGATGCGTCTTTGCGAAATACAATCTTAGTAAATTCCAATGTTCGAACAACTCTTGTGACTGTCGTTCAACGACCATACACTTAATGCCATACAATGATTCTAGTACTTTGCTGAAGTCATTGATTTGACTACGATACACATCATAGTCGTATGGTTGACTATAGACTTTGTACTCTTTCATTTGAAGAAACGTAGAGAACAATCGTTCAACGATAAACGGAAACATATTCAGGTTTGCATCTCTGCTATAGTTTGCACTACCGTGATAGATTTCAGCGTCTTCACCAGTCAATGCTTCGAGTTTTTCTTTGATATCTTTTACGAATGCAATGTACTCTAACCAAAATGCTTTTGTCGCAACAAAGTAACTACAGTAACAAGTCGAATCTGTCATTACATTATCAAGCGCACCAGTATCATAGCCGCCAGCAATAAATGCAGAACGAACAACACGTTTAATTCCTGGATGGAAATAGTCGCCTTGCTCCCACACGTTTGCAGTTAGTGCATTCTGTACCCTAGCATGATTGAAAATGTAAACATCATAACCATCATTGTTATCAATCGCATCTTTGATTGCACTAGCTTCATAGCGCATCTTGCTTTGCCAGCGAGGACCAAAGACACCCCAAGCATCTAAGTCATCTGCAAAGCCTTCATCAATGATACGATTGAATGAATGAAACTCACGCAACTCCGGCTTCTCATTTGACGTATTGTCAAATGGTGTTAGCAAAGGGTCGACTAGTGGAATCTGTCTGTCTTCAAAACAAATCTGAAAAATTTTGTAGTTCAATCTGAAACCCTCGCTCCGTTCGGTGCGATATTTCCTTCTACACCAAGTTTACCAATGTTCTCAACCAATACAGGGTCAATGTGATGAAACAATAAATGTTCAATGTCAATGTAACCTCTTGCATTCAATCTATCAGTCATGTGATTAAACATGTCAGTATAGAGGTCACGAATGTATGGGAGTAAGAATGCATCAAAACTCCACAAGCGACTCATATATTGCAATGAAACTCCACCAGTGACTTCTGATTTGAATTGACTTGTAAATGGACCACGAATGACAACTTTGTCTTTGGCTTGCATGTGTTTGTCATAATTGAAGTCATCATTCAACGTATAACGTCCACTCATCTTAAAGATTCGCTTATACTTTTCACGCCAACCATCGTCAACTGCTTTATCAAAGAATGAACCAAATACGATAATCTCAATCATATTCTTTACGATATCGTGATTCGGTACTGCTTGAATTTGTTGAATGTTTTCAGCGCCAGCAAAACTATAAAACTTATCGATATACTGTGATAGCGTATCACGCTCTTTTTCTGTGATATCTTGATAGCCACCATCTAGTACAACGATTTCAGCATCACATTTGTTTCTGATAGACTTGCATGTTTCAATAGTTTGTTCAAGTCGTGTTTGAGTATCATACACGCCATGCTTTGCGTGAATTGCTGACGATACTAAAAATACACTTTCACTCATTTGATTTCCTCACTTTTTTAACAGGTGCTTTCTTAGGCACAGGTTTGGCTCTTGGCTTCTTAGGCGCAGTTGCCTTCATAATTTGTTCACCACGTTTGTTCAAACGTTTGAATACTTCTTCTGGTTCCATCCAGATATCTTTGTTCTCTAGCATTGATTTAATTTCAATGTCAGTTAAGAACCCATCATAAATGCTACGCATGAATTTATCTGACCACTTGCGTTCATACATGATGTTGTCGTACATCTCACCACCCTTGCCAATTGTTCCACCTGAATAGTTGTGGAACATAAACATAGAATGTTCTGAGATTTCGAATCCATCTGCTGATAAAAACACCATTGTAGCGGCAGACATACATGCGCCTTCTACTGATGCTAGAATTTTTGCGTTTGACTCTGCCATCACACGCATAAGCTGTACTGCGGTGAATAAATTACCACCAGACGAATTGATGTGAATTTTGATAATATCAGTCTCTGATGCGTTTCTGATAGTTTCAAACCACTCAACGTAATCGTCAGGCGTAGTTATTTCACCACACAAGTAGAACGTGTATAGATGCCCTATTGGTTTTGCTTGTCTAGGTTTCTTAGCGTCATCTAAGCCAAACAAAGAACTAATTTTTTCTTCTTCCATTATTACTCACTTTC
>Ga0247723_1001392_pt1 | contig 14221 bp, 20 predicted proteins | sample MSEWelMarce5H_FC_FD_189079 | JGI IMG/M metagenome (GOLD analysis project Ga0247723, IMG submission 189079) | Subsurface sediment microbial communities from gas well in West Virginia, United States - MSEEL Well Study Marcellus 5H_FC | ecosystem: Environmental > Terrestrial > Deep subsurface >...
CCTCCTCCACCGCCACCGCCTCCTGCGGTTAGCTGTGAAACTGCAACCTGTAGTAACGATCCAGGTCGCGTATGTTGCTTCTGGCTAAACGGTATTTGTCGTGCATGCTAAATAGTAAATAAATCACTATTTAGTATGTACGATTAAATATGATAAACTGAACACTAAAAGCAAGGAGAACTTAATGCCTAATAGAAAAATTGCTATGGTTAATAGCGACAATGTCGTTGTCGCAGCTATAGCTTTTAATGTATCAGATATTGTTGAGCAGGGTGTACTTGCTGGTCTACTTTCTGACCCAGAATGTTTTGAAGTAAGCCCCGATTCGAAAGCCTCTATTGGCTGGAAATATATTAATGGGGTAGAATATTCACCTGAAGAAGTAAGTAGGGGTTTATAAATGGCAGTCAGAAAATTTATTTTGGTTGTAGAAGAAGATATTGTTGCAGATATGACTATGCCAAATGTCGATAAATTTAAGGGGCACATCGATGCTTTATCGAATAACCCTAGGTTTTTTGAGATACCGATAGACTCTGAAATAAGCGAAGGTTGGACCTGGGATGGAACTGATTTTCATCCCCCAGCAATTTAGATTGGAACCTAATGTCGGATAACAAAAAGTCTGCATGGCAACAGTATAAGGAGAATCTTGGGGAGACACGTCCTTGGGATCTGTTAAACCCTAACGTTGAGCATGTTTCAAATGAAGAACAGACTAGACGCTTTGCTATATGTAAGGCTTGTCCAGAACTAATTAAACTAACATCGCAATGTAAAAAGTGTGGATGTATTATGAACTTAAAGACAAAACTAACACAGGCTGTATGTCCTATTGGAAAGTGGTAAGTATGTTTAACGCTAAAGAAGTTATTAATTTTTTATCAGAAGAAGATTGCAAAGTACTAGTAAATGCTGCTGAAACAATAGATTGTTGGGATAAAAATGACCACGCCTTTTGGAGTGATCGTGTAGTCAGCCCAGTAGTTTTAGCAAGTAACGGCTACACTGAAGAAGCCAACATTATTATGGATTCAGTTCGTAGATCTAAAGAGCATATTCAAACTAGCTATAATTTAGATGCTGAAGTATACCCAGATACAGTAACTTTAGTACGCTGGTTTCCAGGAATGGAGCAGCCACCTCACGCAGATGATATGGTTGATGCTATGGTGGATGGATTTGCTCATCGTAAATTTGGATCTATCATTTACTTAAATGATAACTATGAGGGTGGGCATACTTACTACCCTAATTACAATTACGACATTAAACCTCAGGCAGGTAAGTTAGCTATACACCCAGGTGATTCAGAACATCTACACGGAGTCTCTAAAATTGAAGGATCTAACAGATACACCATAGCTGCGTTCTGGACATTTGAAAGGGGCCGAGCACTTGACTGGTCCATTTCTTAATGATCCAGGGTATGAGGTTCCAGAAAACACAGTTGTTGTAGTACCCCATTCTCCTGACAATACAGGGTTTTATGAAGAACTGCTTCTTCCTTTAAAAGGAGAAAGTAAAAGAGACTGGTTTACCGCACACTTTTACTATTGCTTACCACTAACAATTGGTAATCAGTATGGAATTGCTGTTAGGTCTGGCTATTCTTTTGACGCTTACTGGCCTGGGGGAGAAGAAGCAGCAGTTTTAACATTTGACAAAACTACTGATGTTCCACACCAAGCTATCTCTACCCATTTTTATAATGGAATTATTACTTTTCAAAACTTTTTTGCTTTGAAAACCCCTCCTGGAATTAATCTAATGACTATTCAACCACCAAATATGTTTATACCTGGGTGTGTGGCTATGACTGGGGTTGTAGAAACAGATCAAATACGACGTGACTTTACCTTTAACTTAAAAATAACAGTTCCAAATTATAAGGTACGAATAAACAAAGGCGACATAGTTGGAGCGTTTATTCCTATACCTAGATACTTTGTAGATAAGTTTGATCTGGCTTTAGTATCTGACCTGTTTGATAAAGAAGTACACCTAAATGAGGTCAAAGAATCAAGAACTTTAGGACAAGAACGAAGCACTACGGATAAAGAAAAGAATCATATGGCTGGTAGACGTTACTTTAAAGGTCTACATTCAGATGATACCCGGTACACGGATCACCAAAAGACTATTTAATACATGAAGATTTTAATCAGCATTGCTTCATATAGAGAAAAAGAACTTTTAAACACTGTCAAGTCATTTTATGATGACGCATCTAACAAAGACAACCTATTATTTGCTATTGTGTCACAAGATGATGAACATCCTGACCTAAGCTTTATAGACCCAGAGCGCCTACACTACACGCAAGTCCATTGGAAAGATACTCTGGGAGTTAACTGGGCTAGACATATTGCTCAAAAAGCCTTTACTGAATTTGATTACTATTTACAACTAGACTCTCACATGTTTTCAGAAAAAGATTGGGACATAAAGCTTATAGACTCTTTTAATGAGGCTAAGCTTTTATGTGAAAAACCTGTACTAACTTGCTATGCGGCAATGTATAGGGTAGAAAATAATGAAAGAATTGTTGGCCCAGTTATTTCTAACGGTTGTTCAGACATTTTCGGCTTAGTTTGGTCTCAAGGTACTTGGCCTAACCATAGATCTGACGTTAAAAGTATGTTAATAACTAATTATATAAACGCTGCAGTTGTATTTTCTACTAAAGATTTTGTTGATGAGGTCCCATATGACCCAGACTTAACCTTCTTTCATGAAGAGATTTGTTTAACAATGCGGGCAGAAGCAGCTGGGTTTACAGCAGTATGTATAGTGAGCCCTATTTTTTATCATTTTTACGCTCAAGATCGTGTAAAAGAAAATAGAAACTACAACCCTCTTTTGGGGACATCCAGTATTGACCACACAAATTTTAGTGCTATACATAACATTGAGTATTCAAAAAACGTTTTAAGCGGGGAGTCTACTGGCCCATATGCTATAGATAAAGAGACTATTAATAACTTTTCTAATAGGAACAACTTCATTATTAAGCCCTGACAAAGCACCCCCAGTCTTAGACAATAGCCCTAAACCATTAAATAAGAAGGTAGACAAATGCGTGGAGATCAGCGTGAAGGCAGGTTTAATGTCGCCTATGAGCGTGGCTCCAGCGTATCAGGAACTAGCGTTGAGCTGGTCCAAACTGTGGGTACCTTTGTAGACTGGTGGATCTTTGATAAAGTCAATACTGTTGTAGACCCTATCTATGATGTGGGATCCTCAGTTATTGGTGGAGGCCGTAAGTGGCTAAACCCATTTACTATTCCCGTAGTTAACGCTCATCTAGAGCAGGGCGCTACAGTGCAGAGCGACCGTGGTTTCTATAACACAGATACCCTGACTGTAACTATTAACGCCGACGTTATTGAGAACCACTTAAACTTTTATGGCGGAAATGCCTCTAATCGTCGTCAGCTTTCTACCGTAGAGATTAACCCAGATGCCTATCTACGTGATAGGATTGTCTTTAGAAATCAAGTGTTTTCACCAACACAGGTATCTCCTAGAGGTATCATTAAAGATAGATACACCTTGTTACAGGTAACCTGTGAGCAAGTAAACGCAGAAGAACTTGTCAACGATTCACAGTTCCAACACTATGCTGGATACCGTGCTTTTGATGAGACAACACTATAAAGGAGACACAATGGCACTTATCCATCAATCTTTTACTGTAGGCACTAGTGCCGTTTTACTTGTTACAGTACCAGAAAAAAGCCCAGAAACAACTGTTCAAATCGTTAATGACGATAACAACAGTATTTATATTGGCGATGCGACTGTTGCAACTAGTGGGGCAGATAAAGGCCTTACAGTAAAGAAAGACACTATTCACGTTATTAAGCTAAATGCAGGCGATAAGCTATATGGAGTTGCTGCTATTGCTACAGGCTCTAACGCTGTAACCGTCCTCTACTCAAGCGTATTTGCAAGCTAATGGCTAAAGTAAAAGTTGCTGGCAAAGTACACGAAATTAAAAAGAACAAAAAAGGCGAAGTTATTGTTGACCACGCAGGGGATAATGACCCTAAGTGGGATAAGATTAACCTAACCAAAAAAGCTGGAGCAAAGACAGTCAAGGAAGGTATCAAAGCCACCAAAGACTGGCATAAGAAAAATCCCCATAAGAAAGGTAAGAAATAATGTGCGTTAAATGCGGTTGTGGAAAGAAAAAAGGCGAACCTGGCTACGGCAAGGGTAAGAAGTCAGACTCAAAGAAAATGTCCCCAAAGCAGAAGAAGCTTGATATGGACAAAGACGGCAAACTAGAAGGCTCAGACTTTGCTGCTCTTCGAAAGAAGAAGAAGTAATGTGCGCTACCTGTGGCTGCGGTAAGCCAAAAGATAAGCATGGCATGAAAACCCTAGATGCTGCTAATAAGAAGTACGCTAAGAAGTCTGACTCTAAGGGCAAGGCTAAGAAAGCTAACGTAGTACGCAAGAAGGGCATGTAATGTCTAAGTACACAGAAAAGTCAGACAAGAAGCAGGACGCCAAGGACACCAAGGGTATGACCCCTAAGCAAAAGGCGGCTTTTCATAAGGCTGACAAAAAGCATCGTAAGCCTAAGTCTCAAGAAGACGATGCCAAGATGGACAAGAAGATCATTAAGAAGATTAAAAAGAAGTAAGCTTTAGAGCCCCGAAAGGGGCTCTTTTGCTTTATGATTACTACTGACGCCGGAGTAATCCGGAACCCTGCTTGTAACACCCTGCGCCTTCCCATGGAGGATTGATGATCAATTTAGCTAATCGGCTTGCTCGTGAAGAGACTGATGCCGATAAACAGGAGTTTGTTCGTGGCTTAGCCAGCCTTAATCAAAACGGTGGTAAGAAAATCGTTGTTGGTTTTGCTGCAGGGTATTTGCTATCGAATTGGCTCCGTAACCGTGGTTAGCGTTAAAGAATTTCTATACTCTGTAATAGAGCAGGTTGCCGAGCCCCACACTAAAAAATACGATACTGAAGATTTGCGTACCCATGCATTATCATATGGGTGGCCTCAGGACGTTGTTAGTGGCATGATTATGGATCATAATGGTGTTGTTAAGTTTTCTCACCCCAAGCATAAAGAAGCCGCAGATATTTTAGAGTACGGCACTCAAGATGTGCCGCCTTCTCCAGCCATTAGAACCTATTTAATGGGGGTAATGTAATGCCGTTTATTATTAACGAGGATGAAGCCCTTAAGACTTTGCTTCAAGGTATTACTGTTTCAGACGCAGGCAACTCTGCCCGCCCCGTAGGAGTTTACTATGGCCAGCCAGATAAAGACATTCGTCAGCAGGTCTACCCTTACATCACCCTAGATTTAGTAGGCGTACGTGAGGACACAGAGCGTGCTCACAGAGGTATGGTGAATCTAACCTATACCCCAGAAGGTTATACACCTAACCTTAATGAAGACGACTCTATTAACCAACCAATTGAATTTCCTATCCCGGTAGATCTTATCTACCAAGTCTCAACATGGTCCCGCCAACCCCGACATGATCGTCAGATTATGGCTAAGTTGTTTGCACCTGGTAGACTACCATTTAGATTTGGGCAACTACCCGTTCCTCAAGACGGCACAAACCGTCGTTTGGATATGTTGGGGTTCTCAAAAAGAGACACTACTGAAGGTGGCAAACGCCTCTTTAGCAATGTCTATAACATCCGTATAAGTGCTGAACTATTCGTTGATCAACTCACCGCTGTGTATCAGGTAACGGATGTTAATACATCACTCGTATCTCAAACTATACCTTTTACAATAAATCAGTAAATAACTCGGCCCCACTAAGAAAACAACCTAACCGAAGGAGTAACCCCGAATGGCAAATCTTGCCCGTCCCGGAGTCTATATCCAAGAAGTAGCTCTGCAACAAGCTGTTCAGCCTGCAAACACTGCAAACGCTGTCGGCGCATTTGCTGGAGCTCTTCCTAAAGGTCTTACAACTGCACCAGTACTAGTTAGTACTTGGACAGATTTTGTTAAGGCTTTTGGTGGATTAAACGACTCATACCCAACCACTTGGGCTGCCTATAACTTTTTTGCTAATGGCGGCCGCAACCTATACGTAAAGCGTGTTATTGGTGCAAGTTCAGCAACAGGTTCAGTCGTAATTAATGATGGTCCTGGAACTACCACCAACGTTACAGCTACAGTTACAGCAGCTTCTGCTACATCTGGAACTATTACTTACACAGCTACTAACACTTTTACTGCTGGACAGACCGTATCTATTACAGGTCTTTCAACATCAGCGTTTAACCTAACAAACGTAACTATTGCAACTCGTTCAAGCTCACAGTTTACTGTTACAAGCGCTGCTACAGGCACTGCTGTTACAGGTGCTTCTGGAGTAGCAACAGTTGCAGTAACTACTGCCCCAAACCCAGTCTTTACAGTTAGTGCAGTTAACCCAGGAGGATGGGCTTCTGACTACTCTGTAGCCATTACCTCTGCAGGAATTTCTAGCCGTTTTGGTCTTGAAGTTTATCAAACAAATACTGCTGGGGCATCAACTACAACTAGTTTGGTAGAGTCTTATACTGATCTAAGCATGACAGCTACAGATAGAAACTTTGTGTTGTCGGTTATTAACTCTAACCCTACATCTGTAATTAAGGTTAATACTGCAGGAATTGACGTTACTAAGTTTCCAGGCGTAACTTCTGCAGCACTAGCACTTGCTGGTGGAGCTGACGGAGTAGCCCCTGTTCGTGCAGACTATGCAGCTTCATGGACAACATTTGACTCTGTAGTTAACCCGCTAGTTGTGTACGCACCAGATGCGCCATATGCTGCAACAGGTACACTAGCTTCACAAATTCACGGTGATGCAGTAGCTTATGCTGCTGGTCGTACTGATGCATTTGTTGTTGTTGATACTCCTTCTGGACTATCAGTTACTGCAGCACAGCAACAGATTACTGCTACTTCAGCCGTCTTTGCTTCAAGTAATACAGGAAATATTGCTGCAGCTTACTATCCATGGTACAACATTCCAGATCCTACTAAGAGCGTTGGCGTAACTCGCCTACAGGCTCCAGGAGCTGGTGTAGTAGGTCAGTACCTTGCTACTGATGCAAGCCGTGGTCCAGCAAAGACTCCAGCAGGTCTACAGAATGTTATGGCTCTAGCTGTATCTACTGAACACCTATTTACTAATGCCGAGCTTGATGATATCAATACAGGCGTAGATCCAATCAACGCTATCCGCCAGGTACCTGGTGCAGGCATTGTTATTATGGGTGGTCGTACTCTAGACAATACTCCAAATAATCGTTATATCAATCTTCGACGTTCTTTAATTTACATCAAGAAGTCTATGGAAGATCTAACAGCGTTTGCTGTTTTTGAGAACAACGACGCACCTCTATGGTCTCAAATTAGAACATCTTTGAACAGCTTCCTTCGTACTTACTGGCAAACAGGCGGATTACGTGGAACAAATCCAAGTCAAGCATATTATGTAAAGTGCGACGACAGTAACAATCCTTTTACCGAAATTCAAGCCGGTAGAGTTAATATTGAAGTAGGTGTTGCGCTTGAATACCCAGCAGAGTTCGTTGTCATTAAGCTTGGACAACTAACCGGAAACGCATCAGCGTAAAGGAGATAAATAAAAATGGCAGCATTTCAAAACCCACTAAGTAGTTTAATGACGGATCCAGTCCGTAATTTTAGATTCTTAGTTACCTTCCAACCAACAGATGAGTGGAAGGACCTGGCAAAACCAGCAAAGATGGGGTTTGTTTCCCTATCAGGTCTTAGCGTAACAACTGAGCCTATTGCCTATCGTGAAGGTGGATATAACACTAACGTTCACCAGATCCCTGGTCAATCAGCGTTTACACCAATTACTCTCTCTAAGGGAGTAATGTTAGGCCAAGACTCAAACATTAAATGGATGAAGCGTTTGTTTTCAGTTATCACACCTAGCGTTACTAGCGGTGTAGGTGCTGGATTCCGTGCAAACATTGATATCCAAGTTTTAAGCCACCCAAATCCTCAAGCAAGTACAGGTGTTGCTCAGGCTCAAGCTCAGGCTAAAACTGCATATGAACAACATACCTCACTTAGATTTAAGGTATACAATGCTTGGATCTCGTCACTATCTTATAGCAACCTAGATGCAGGAGCTAATACCCTTATGGTAGAAGAAATGTCTCTAGTGCATGAAGGATTTGACGTAGCATATGCAGGTGGATACGAACTAAGTAAGACTGCTGAAGAAATCGACGCTTAATTAAAAAAGGAAAATAATATGACTACTGATACCGTTATAAATGCGACACTCGACCCAGCTTTAGCAAATGACTTAGCTAATAAAGCTATGAAACCATCTGATCCGGTGGTGGCTAGTGGTGCCCCTAAGGTAACTACTACGCCACCACCCGATACAGATGTAGAACTATTGGGTGGATTACTAGATCCAATCAAGGGTTTTATTTCTACAGCAGAAATTAGAGAGTTGACTGGACTAGACGAAGAGATTATCTCTAAGATTTCTGATCCAGGAAAGGCTCTCTTAACAATTCTTGAAAGAGCAACAGTAAAGATTGGCGACGAACCAGCTGACAAAGAGACGTTAGACGCTCTCTATGCAGGTGATCGTGAGCTACTACTGCTAGCAATTAGAAAGGCTACTTTTGGTTCTGATGTTAAATTAGGACCTGGAGCATGCCCAACTTGTTCGGTAGAACAGGTTTTTGAAATAGACTTAACTAAAGATGTGCCCCTTAAAAAACTTGATGGGGACCACACATTTACTGTTAAGTGTAAGGTTGGAGAAGTTGTAGTTAGCCTTCCTACAGGAAGCACTCAAAAAGCTATTGTAACTTCTACCACTAAAACTTCAGCAGAATTAGATACAATTCTGTTGAAGAACTGTATTGAATCTATCAACGGTGCTCCAGTACTTGGCATGGATGATGTTAGAAAGCTAAGTGTTAAAGACCGTAGAGATATTCTTCAGGAGATTACAAACCGCAACCCAGGCCCACAACTCAGTCAAATTAAAATTCCATGTCAGTCTTGCGGCGCGGAGGTACCGCTTCCGCTAACTTTAGCGGAATTGTTTCGTTAACGAGGTTGACTACGAACTACTTATGGATATGCAGGACTTACTAGTCCAGAACTATCCAGGGTGGACACTAAACGAAGTACGCAATCTAAGTATTAGAGAGCGTATAAATTGGTTAGAAAGAGCTACGGCTAGAATAAGGCGGTGACGTAAATGGCAGCAGGAACAGCTGGTCAAAATTTTGACTCTCCTTCGGACAGTGAGTCCACCTCTTTTGCAGCTATGGGTAGTGACCTTGAGTTTGAAGGAATGCCTAAAGGCTTTATTAAGTACTTTAGAGAAGCTAAAAAACTTGTAGACGAGATCGCTGACGCATGGTCTGAAACCATGAAAGATACAGAAGAATCTGTACGTAAAATGAGTTCAGACAAGCCTGGCGCTGGTCGTCTTGGTCTTGGTTCCTTTACCCGTGCTGAAAAAGTTGGCATGGGAATTGGCCTAGCAGGTTTTGGTGCAAGTACTTATGCTGCTGTAGCGCCTAATACTATGGCTGCAGTTACGCAACGCATGGGTGCAGATACTTATGCTGGCCTTAGTGGAATGTCTTCACGCCAAGCAATTATGCAAGCTAACCGTCAAGTAGGTGGTGGAGCAACAAGCGCTATGGGTCCAACCATGGCTGCGATGAATTTAACATACCAAGGTGGTTACACAGCCAGTTCATTAAGCTCTAAAAACATCATGTCACAAATTGGTGGTATGAGTGCTATGTCTGGTATGAGTAATGAAATGGCTGCTGCAAGTGTGGCAGGAATGAACGGTATGAGTTTCTTACGTGCCGGTGTTCAAATTCGTGACCGTCAAGGTAATCTAAAGCCACCTAATCAAATTATTAATGATGTATATAGTTTCTTGTATCGTGGACAAAAGATTACAAAGGAACAAGCTGCTCTTGTACTAAACCCTGGAAGTAAGGGTTACGCAACTCTTCAGCAGATTACTGGTGGCGACGCTCAGTTAATGCAGATGATTCAATCAGGTATTATTGCTCGTGCTAGTGCAGGTAGTGATAAAAAGTTTAGCTCTGCAATGCAAAGTAAAGATCCAAATTCAATGCTTAACGTATTGGGTGTAGATAAGAGCTCCCCTATTCGTTCTAATTTTAGATTTAACTCTAGCGAAAATAGAAAACTTGAGTCAACTGAAGAAGGTTTAGTTGGCGGATACAACGTTTCTCTTCGTACTACTGCAGCCCTTAATGATGCATATAGTGTTATGGCAGATACTCTTGGGCCGGTTAATGATGGCTTAATGACTCTTAAAGGAATCCTACAGACTCTTCCTAACGCAGGGAATATGGGCGGAGCTATTTCTGGTTTTGTTGGAGCATTAGCTGGCCTTACATCAACCATTTTACAAGTAGCTTTAGTAAGCAGATTACTTGGTGGTGCAGGCATTACTGGACTCTTAGGTAAAGGTGCAGGATTAGCTGCTGGCTTAGCAACTGGTGCTGCTGCAACTGGTGCAGGTTTAGCCGCAGGTGCTGTAGGTTTTGGTGTAGGTAAAGGTGGAAAAGCTTTAGGAAATAAACTGGGCACTTCTAATACAGTAACTCGTGCAGGAAGTACCTTAGCTGGTGCTGGAGCCGGTGCTGCTATTGGTTCTATGATTCTTCCTGGTGTAGGAACTGTAGTAGGCTCTGTTATTGGAGGCCTTGGAGGTTTCTTTGGTTCAGGTGGCCCAAGTGATCACGGTAACTTTGGAATAGGCGGAGAATCACCATCAAGTTATCCAAGTCCAGTTCCAGCAAAGACACCGGTAACTTCTCCGTTTGGTCCAAGAGATAATTCTAAACACCCTGGAATTTCTGCAAATCACCGTGGTATTGACTTTGGTACTCCTGTAGGAACTCCACTAACGGCTATTGCACCGGGCGTTGTTAGCGTTATTGGAAACGATCCTGATGGCTATGGTAGTTGGATTGAAGTAAAACATGAAGACGGCACAGCTGCTCGTTATGGTCACTTATCTCAAACTAACGTTTCTAAAGGGCAAGAAGTTAAACCAGGACAAGTTGTTGCTAGGTCTGGCGGAAAACCTGGTACTGCAGGTGCAGGTAGTTCTACCGGTCCTCACGTTCACTTTGAAATTCTTAATCAAAAAGGTGTTAAGATAGATCCAGCACCTTATCTAAGTGGTTCTCCAGCAGGACCTATCGAGTCAGCTACCCCTACAATACCTGGTCCTGAACCAATTAGTTCAGACTCTATGTGGGCTGCTAAAAAAGCTGCTACCGATGCTGCTAATTTAGGTAAAGCTGCGGATCAACTTTCTAGTATAGGACTTAGTTCTTCACTAACTAGCTCAGGATTTAATGAGGACTTAGGGGGCCCTGCTACAGGCGGTCCTATGGGTGGTATGAATATGGGTGTAGCTAGTTCATCTGATAAGAACGCTAAAAATGTTGTTATTAACCTACAGATGAAAGTAAATATTGCTCAAGGAAGTGTTCAAGAAGCAGATCGTTTAGTAAAATTAGTTGGTAAGAAGCTTACCGATAGTAGTGTTCTTAAGCAGATTGGAAGTGCGCTCTAATGGCTACATACTATTACGCAAACGTTAAGCGTTATCAAGATACAGAGGGTAGTCTAGAAGCCCAATACGTAATGAAAAATACACGAATTACTTCTGACAATCACAAAACAAATACTAAATACTATGTTTATTATTTAATTGAAGTTTATGCTACTACCATTAGCAACTTTGCTACTTGGGTAGCTACAGGATCAGATGGAAAGTTTGACGGTAAACTTGTTTCTCCTAACTCAGGTACCAATGAAAATAATGGGCTAGCTAATGGTTTAACTACAAGCACTACTGCTGCTGCAAATACTAGTGCTGCTCAAGTTAGTTTTGTTACACAAGGCGCTCTTACAAATGATAACGGACGTTTAAAAGTTAGCTTTAGTCGTAAGGGTGGGGCTACAAACACAAATGTAATTGCCACACCTACAGTAGCAATTCAATGGAAAAGCGATGCTAGTCCCAACTGGACAAAGATAGCCGACAATAGAATAAACTGGGGAACTACAGGTAATAAAGTACCAAGTATTACTTGGACTACTGTTGTTACTAAGCCTGTGTTTCCTTTAGTTGCTATCCAAGCAGTCATTAAGGAACTGTATGGGGACACCCCTCAACTACAAAAGAACACAGTTCTAGCATCAAATCAAATTCAAATTTTGACAAACTATACTTGGGATAAATGTACTAACTTGTGGAACTTTGTTGTTAATTATAAAACACCTCAATATGGTGGCGAAGGTTATCAGGCACATTGGACATGCACAAAAAATGGTGATCAATGTAAACAAAGCACTAAGCCAAGTAAAGACGATTTGTCTACAAAAACAAAGTTAGCTGCTTGGACTAAAAAGAACGTAACTAATAAAATGATTGCTGCTAACTCAAACGCAGCATGTGGAGAGAGCACCTCTAGTGGTAATGGTTTAAAGGACATTACTACTGTAACTCCTCCTAAGGGAGATACTAGATGGAATCCTCCTCCTCATCGTGATGCACGAGGTGTTTCACATGCCGAACGTATTGCATATGAGACTAACGATGATTTTAACATTGTTGCGGCTTTTTCAGAAAAAGATCGTGGAAGAATTTTTCAAGACTCAAACAGCGCAGCTGTTTTAAACAAAAACCCAGATAAGTTAAAAGAATTAGTATCAGCCAAAGGTGCAACTAATCAATGGGGCTTTAGGTTTATGTATAACCCAACTACTTTTGGATATCAAAGTTCATCTAACAACTCTGTAGACTGGACACTAGGGGCAAGCGACCCTGCAACTTTACTTACAGGTAACTCTTCTGTTAGTTTTGAGGTATATATTAATCGCATACCTGACTTAAAATATTTGCGTATAAAGAACCCAAAAGTTTCTGAAGCACAGGTGTACGGACGAGATCTTGATGAGGTTGAGAAGCAGGGTATTTTAAATCGTGGTACAGAGTATGACATTGAATTTTTGTATAGAGTACTAAATGGAGATCCTTTAAAAGAATCTTTATTACTAAGTACTAAGTATAAAGGTGTAACTTCTGACTTTGGATACACAACCGGTGTGCCTTGCTGGCTAGTCTTAAATGAAAACTTAAGGTACTATGGCTCTGTTGCTAGTTTTTCAGTAAACCATGCAATGTTTGATTCAAACATGGTTCCTATGCTTAGCACTGTAAGCATTACATTTGCTCGTTACCCAGCTCTTTGGAATGAAACAGAGGCTTTTGGAACAGGCGCTTCTGTATCATCTGTTAAAGAATTTTTAGCTAGCACTGGAAAGGGACCTTAATGATAGAAAGAGTTTCTAGATATTACAATGGTTCTTTAACTCAGACTCCGGATAAGTACACAGATGAGTTTGTCATCTCTGTTTTTAGACGTTTTTCTGATAGCAAAGAAGTTAACTACATCACTTATACTTGGAAAGACGGAGATAATTTGTCTAGCCTTGCTGAAGTTTTTGGCGTAGGAGCTAAGTATTGGTGGGAAATTTTGGACATTAACCCAGAAATTTTAGACCCGTTTGCTATTGAAGAAGGCACTATTTTGAGGGTTCCATATGGCAATTAGTTATTCAGGAACCCCCGCACAAAAGAATTTTGTGTGGAACTCTAACGCAAAAGATAGTGATTTTGTTGCGTCATTTCCTAAATCACCTGATATGGAACTTATCCTAATTGGAGCTGAGCTACATCAGGACCCTGATGAGCATGATCGTTTAGTTCTTCACTATAAAGGAAAACCCGCTAATAGAAAAAACTCTATTGTTTCTGGTGATCCTATAGTATTTACCTACCGTTCTGGAAAACTTAAGTCTACTTGGAACGGCTACATCCATCATGTTCGTCAAGACAATTCTCAAAAGGGTGGCAATACTGACATTGTATGTGTAGGAGCGTCTTGGGTTTTAAAGAACACTGATCAAAAAATTTATAAAAATGTTACTGCAGATCAAGTTATCTCAAAAATTGCTAAGAAGAATAGCCTAGAAGCTGTTACACAAAGAGACCCTAGAGTTCGTGCCCAAATATCTCAGTCCGGACAAAGTGACTGGCAGCTTTGTCGAAGCTTAGCTAAGCAGAATGGGTTTGCCCTACGTACTGAAAATACTAC